>Ga0209755_10009937_pt1 | contig 10013 bp, 5 predicted proteins | sample TergutCo191P1_FD_187301 | JGI IMG/M metagenome (GOLD analysis project Ga0209755, IMG submission 187301) | Cornitermes sp. P1 segment gut microbial communities from Petit-Saut dam, French Guiana - Co191P1 (SPAdes) (version 2) | ecosystem: Host-associated > Arthropoda: Insects > Digestive system >...
CCAACCTGAACAATCATCATTATGAAAACCTCAAAGGTTTAAAGGTACAGTTGTTCCTAATCATGCCAGGTAAGACATGCAGGGACAGCATACATAGCTGCACACATTCTTAACCTTGGTGCTAGATGGAGGTGAGCGATCAACTTCACACTGTGGCTGGTCTAAAGTAGCCAAAGTGTGAAGTTGATTGCTGATGAAAGAACCCTGAATAAAACATAAGGCTGGGTAGGACCCAGGACCAGACTGGATGTTTAGGGAATACTAACATAACTAGGGAACAATGAATTGGAAAGGATGTGGAAGTGGTCATACAGCCTAAAGGAAGGTATTATTCTGGTTTTGGAGAGGAAAACCACAAGAAAGTGTAGTCTCTAGGCTGAGGTATGAACCTGGAACCTACTGAATACAAAACAGAAAATCTGAACGCTCAACACTCACGTATGGTTAAAATGGTGGAGAAACATTCTATAGAAGATTGCGGTATATACATGATGGGTACAATCAAATATCAGTGCAACACATTGCCATACCAAACACAAGTCACCAAACATTAAAAGTCACTGCAAAAATAAGACTGGCCACTACACCTCATTCTACGTAACATAAGTAACACATTTCACCTTTTATTCAAACGTCTCTTGAACACTTTATAAGAACAACATCGTGAATTAAGTGCGACTGCAATATGCTGGTGGTTGCTGGGAACAGGAGATACTTTTCTTCATAAGGCACAACACCACTGCTTCTGAGTTGGCAGCAATGTATACACCATAGTGAAGAAAATGCAGAAAACATTTATACAACTACTTTTTGCAAGGTTTCACTTAACAGTGTGTTCCCGCTTTCAATAGCAATAAGAAATTTGGAAATACAATGGCATAATTTCACAGTGATCTTCACATGTGGAAAGAAAGAGAAGGAAATTTGTCATTACCTAGGTACTTTTATTTCAGCTGCCCACTTACAAAAATGTAAATGCCAAAATGTTTATTTCCAACAACACAATTTTCTGAGCTGAAGTTTGTCAGGTTGTTGCCAGGGATTTTAAGCATGATTTCTGGCTACAAGTTTTTAGAATTGTGACTAAGATACCTGCCCACATTTCCTATATTTCCTAAATTATAACAGCTACATCAGCCCAAATTTAAAAAGAGAAATATATTCTACATAATAAAACACAAACATCAGACTGGATCAACAAGAATTACACAAAAGCAAACTTGCATTATTAGCATCTTATACTGGTAAACATTCAGGAAACTACATTATTTGCAAGCATTTAAAACTACAGTTTGTGTCACAAAACCATTAGTAGGAATCTAACAAGTACTCTGAAACCCCATTCATGGCACTCAGTGCCAAGTGGGTAAGAATACATGTTTTAATTTCCCACCCTCCTACCGAAATACCAAATCACAGACAAAACTGGCAATGACAACAATCTGTACAAGAAACTGCAAACATATCACTAAACACTGTTAAGTAACAAACTTACTAAAAGAATTTGAATGTACGTTAAATTCCTTTGATTACGCCAAGTAATTTAAATAATTGTACTTATACGTACGCAATGAAACGGTTGTTCAGCACACTTACTAACCGTTCTCAGGAACTTTCTTACACTATAATCTCATTATGCACAGAATTCAATGCAATGCAACTGTCTATTACTGAAATACGTGACAAATAACGAAAAACTAAACGTAACTCATCGTCTACGTTTTCGCCCCATTGCACTGATAGCAAGCAAAACTTATAGTACTCACCACTGGCATCCTGAATCAAGAAATTCACTGTGTTACTTTGCTGTGTCATTTTCGAATCCTCCTGCTCTTGAAAGTAGCACACTATTCAAATACTTTCCCTTGAATATCTTATAAATCAGAATATCATACAACCAACGATCTGGGCAAACATCGACGGTAGACCAAAATGGCGACTGCAACACCACAACATTTCTTCTAACGAATTCAGTGCACGATCCTTTTAGGAAACGATATTTGATACCATTAAAGGGTAAAGAAATATCTAATCTTTTATGCAGTGCACATAAAAGAAAAATAAACTGTAAAGTCAGGCAAAAATCTATCTAGAAAATATAGCCGTTTCGTGCAAATACTCCTGAGATGAGCTTGGCGGCAGGCACAAAGCTAAACAGCTGATTGGTTAGGCATTATCACGTGGTCTCCGGTAGTTTCTTGACGAAGGAATCATCGACAAGAACCGGAAACGACCTTCCCGACAAGCCAATCACGTATTGGATGCTTCTGATGTTCCTTAAATTGTTCCTTAGTTCAGTTGGAACCGGCAAAATGGTAGAAGAAACAGCAGGGACGCTACCAGACCATGTTTTAGAAGTCATATTTTCATATCTTGACCTTCATGATCTCAGGAACTGTTCTCTTGTGTGTAAAAACTGGTATAGGTTTCTGAACGACGAAAATAATGATGTGTGGAGGTTACATTGTATCCGTAAGTTGGCTGAGGAAGCCCTTAAGTCGGACTTGCTGTCATCTGTGCCAACGTATAAAGCGAAATTACGGGCTTTTTATCATGCTTGGAATCCGAATGACTGCTCAAGGAACGTTTATATAAAACCCAATGGCTTTACGCTGCATCGTAATCCTGTGGCCCAAAGTACGGACGCTGCGCGAGGGAAAATAGGGTTTCGGCATGGTAGACACGCATGGGAAGTGATATGGGAAGGACCTCTTGGAACAGTTGCAGTTATTGGAATAGCAACCAAAGAAGCACCTTTACAGTGTCATGGTTATGTTGCTTTATTAGGTTCCGACGACCAGAGTTGGGGTTGGAACTTGGTTGATAACCACCTTCTCCATAATGGAGATTCCCAGGGAAATTACCCACTTCTTAATAATGCACCAAAGTACCAGGTTTGTATATTATGTTGTGTTCTACATTGATTATAAATTGCGGTATTTCCAAAGAGACGAACAAATCAGAAAGGAAGTATTGCCACCAAATAAACCGAAAATCACCTGTTAATAAACCTCTTACTAAGTCTCGTGTTATTGGACTACCATTTCAAAGTGAGTGAATTTTCTCAATAATTGAATGACAGCATAGGCCGGTGTTGAATTTTTATGTCAGGAGCAAAGGCCAGAGGTAAATGGAATCGAAAAGTGGTGGAGAGAACTGCCATATACAAGGCTTTTCCCACCTTCTGGTCCTTCAAGCCGATGTAAAGAAACATTTTTACTTGTAGAATGAGGAGGCGATACAAAAACAAATCCGCTGTTAAAATAGAGTAAGCCATTTTAGATAATGCAGTGAGGAAAGAAACAAAGCTGAGTATATTTTCACATTGTGCTGACAGGTTTCAGAATTACCAATTGTACAGCTAAATAATGAGCTGAAGTTCAGTGAAATACAGTCTACATGGTTGCTAACTTTGACGTCGATCTGAAAAGCTTCTGATTATTGGTGGTGGTCTGTCGTGTCCTAAGAAATGTGTGTTGGATTATATTGTTACTGTAGATTAAACTCAAAATGTTATAGGTTGGTGAAAGAATAAGAGTTATCCTGGATTGTGATGATAATACATTATCCTTCGAGAAAAACTACGAGTTCCTTGGTGTTGCATTTAGAGGCAAGTACAAAAACTTTTTGTCTTTCTAGTATACTGTATTTGTAGATGCAGTTAAGGTATAAAGTTGTCCTTGTGTGTGTAGTGAAGATGCAGTGGGAGTGTATCTGCATTCAATCATTCATTCTTTACCTTGTTACTAGATGGAAGTTAGCTTAACTGAAATGCAATTGCACCATCTACCAGATATTTCTTAGCCTCTAAATCACTTGACCATTTTTCAGTTTTTATGCTAAAGATATGTTTTGAAAATTATGTATGTATGTGGAATATTAAATTGCATTATTATTAATTTATAAATCCTGCTCACCTAAGCCAATTGAGAAAAACATTCAAAGAAAGTGGGCATTGTAAATTACTCTTATAAATTCTTGTGTCAGGTATAGTAATGCTAATGCTTTACATGCAATGTTGAACAATACTGTAGTAAAATTTACAGGGTGTTCCATCTGTCACTGATAGAAATAGCTGCAGTACCTGCCCCATATATATCGGAATTGTTTTCTGCAAAAAGTTTGCTTGCACTATGGTTACCAAACGCCAACTTTTACTTAATGGCATGGAATTTCATCCATGAAGTGTGCATTTCCAGTGCCCTTCATTTTCTATTATTTTGTCTTTGTGTGTCCGTTAAAATAAAACCAGTGTCAACTCAGCATCAAATCCAGTGTTATGGATTGAAGGTATGAGGTACATACGTAAAGTCTGGTGACTGGATCACATAACTGCACGCATTGCATGAATGTGGTTTTGTAAAGCTGTGGTTTCAGTAACTTAGTAGCAGAGTTATGCTTCATGTAACATTTGTAAAAATGCTCGGTGCTGTGGTGTGAATCTGTCCATGTCTTGGACAAAAGAAATCTGGAAGCAAACTACCACATGCGAGTATCTGCTTTATGTTGTAACTGTTGTTAACTCTAGAAGGTAGTTGAAAATGGTGCAGTATAACACACGTGTAAAAAAAAAATCATGGTTTAGTCAAGCTTGAAAATAATTTGTATACAAAATATTTCAGACAGAAAACAAAGTTTATCTTCCATGGTTTTGTAGACATATGTATGTAATGCAGTCTAGTAGTTTCTCTACTGAATTTATTTATCCATAACAACACTTACCTTCTAATCAATGTTGTTCCCTCCAAAGTAGTCTACTTGGGACTTCATACAGTGAGCCTAATGATCATGCTGTCATTGGAACTATTGTGTCAAGTGCATTGTTTGAAACCCAGTAAATGCCTTGTGCAAATTTTAATTGAATCATGGTCCTGTTAAAACTCCTTCCTTCAAACACCAGTGCTAAATTGAGTCAGCAGGGAGGATGTGAAATGACATTTATCTGTGTTTAGCTAGAAATTGGTGCACGGACAGCAAAACAAGCAGGTTTGGGGCAAGAATTTGGTTCCATTCTGGTGTCTGTTCAAACTGTCTTTTTGAACTGACCCACTTGAAATTCCCAACATGTTAACAACTTCATTGATAGTCATTTACCTGTTTCTGAGGAACATTCCTCCCTTTCATCCACATGCCTGCTCTCCAAAGCTGTTTCCAACATTCTGAAAACTTTCATAGCATTTTACCCCAGTTTAAAGTAAAATTTTGTACAGAAATGTGATATTTTCAAGTCATCCATTTTCTTGGTACACCAGAATTGCAAACAGAATACACACCTTTGTATTTAATAAGACATAAGTCAATAATCATATGCACTACTGCCTTGTTCAAGGGGATAATGACTTGGCAAACTCTGTCTACGCCTTGGGACAGAAGTTAGTGTTAGCAACAGTATCATCTCACTTGCAGTCCAGAAACTCCGTTACTGCACCCCACAGAACTGTCATGTACTAATTGCAAGATGAAGGGGAGATTACTACATTAGTAATACATGGATTATTTATATTGATACTGGATGGAGGGGGGAAATAGTTAATTGCCTTCTGTTAGTGTATAAATTATTGAATTTATGACATTTAAGGGGCTTTGTAGTTGTGTAAGACTGTAGGGGTATCAGAAGTATTAGTAGAGTTCCCATGGATCCTGAAAGGTTGTTTCTTATATTGTAATGAATTTGTTATTGATGCTGTTGTCAGGCCTGCCAGACAAGAGACTTTACCCATCTGTGTCAGCAGTGTATGGGAATACAGAGGTCTCCATGGTGTATCTTGGACCTCCACTTGATGGGTAACAACAGTGTCAGCTAGAGAATAACAGTTCTGTGTTTGGAGAGCAGTGAAGTGAGTGTACCTTGAATGTGTTAGATGCTGTACTGCTCCAGACCATGTTATACTGCCTCCAGTTTTACACTATGGGTGACCCATACTAACTGTGAAGTAGTCAGGGTCCCTGTTCCATGCAACTTTTCTGTATCATCATTGCACACTGAATAATATCCCTGCAGTTTTGCTGTGAATTGTTGGCCATTGTCCATTGTTTATGACTGTCTCATTCAGTAAGGGATGGTCAGTGTCTTACAGTGATATTTTATTGTATATATTGTCATAAAGTTTAGAAAAATGTTTACTGTTTTATTCTTGTGGATTAGAGAAGTAGATATTTAATATGATGTATTATTCTAGTGTGCAGTGCTGGTCATGATGGGGTGTAATGTCAAAGTTCAAATCAGGCTCGTGTAGTGAGAGACAAATTTTCTTGATATTTGTACTACAACCAATTTTTACGGGGTCATTAGTGACGTAGTGACAGTTTTAATCATCCTCATCTTATCAGGTGCCAACGGATGCGTTTGTATCATTCACAACCGTGTGACTGAATGTTCTCTTTTTTAAATTCTTCATGCAGAAGGGATCACATATTTATAACCAAATCTCCACTGGTGTGGATCGTCATAATACCGCTAATGCCTTGTATCGTTGGCTTTTTTTTTTAAATAAAATGTATTTATCTGTATAGGTGAAAGAACTATAACTGTGCGGTATTGCAGATTCAGCATTTTTCATTTGCAATGCCAAGACTTCTTGTTACCATATTCTTCTCAAGTTTCATTAATCTTATTTTTAACCAGTCATCTTAAGAAATATGAGATTGCATTGTTAATGTCATTGTAATTGTAAGGTGCATAGTTTATTTATTATGTGAAAAGGGCTTTTGTTCATTGCTGTCACATGTTGTATGAACACATGTTTTTAATTTATTTACCTTAGGGTGACAATGAAGCCTTCTTTTACCATGATTGTTTTACTGTGATACTGCTTTATTTTTGTTATGTTTTTGTCCGTAAAAATTTTTTTTATATGCAAATGAAGTCAACACTAAACAGTGTTAGCCATGTAAAATAAAATGGAGGTTTTAAAGATTTAAATGAACATCATTATTCTATTATTCAATTGTGTTTCTTTTATATTAACTCTGTGTTATGTGTAATGTTTATGTAAGGTCTGTAAGGGAACACAATAGCTCTTCCAAAATCTTAGAGTTGGCAATCTCTGTAGATTGATGTCACATGGAATTGCTTATCCAGAACTGTAGATACATATTAATTGATACCATGTAATGAAGTTACAGTATGACTGAGGCCAGGATGTGGTAATTGTCTATGGACTTCAGGTACCTGTCAAAGCAGCATATGTAAGTTTTAATTTGGAGTCATTTCTTTCCACTGTACAGCATTTACTGACTGTTGTAAGGTTATCATTGAATTGTAACATACATGTAGGAACAGTTTGTTCTGACAAAATATAATATAACAAAGGTATGCCGGTTACAGTGGAGGATAGCAATTCTCATATTCGCTCATAACTTTTAGGGTCTGCGGTATAATTGTTTCTCCACAAATATGGTAGGGTACTGGTCCAAACGGTGTCACGTCCTGTCACTAATATATGTCTGTCAATTTCTGAGGTAACTGAAGCTGACAGGATCATCATCCTTGAAGACCACTGTATAACTTGACATTTATTTGTATGTATACAGTCATAGGCAGTTCACTTGGCTGTTGCACTAAGAGTGCATACACTGTTAGTGCTGACAGTACAGATAAGATGAAAGTGAGCACTCATTGTAGATCAATATTCGTCACCTTAATTGGAAATACAACACAGTATTGGTGTGCATAAGTGACCAGACATTTAAGATGTAACTCCTGAAGGTACTTTAAAATTTAGGATATTCCTGTGATAAGGTACACTTACATTGTTCTTGTTTCATCCAAAAAATGTGTGTGACACAAGGAAAATAAGGACTGTGAAATCCACTTTTATCCTGATTTGCATTCTTGATGATAACAAATGCTGGTACTGCATACATTTGCAGTCCACTATAAAAGCACACTGTCTTTCCCACAGTCACAAGCCTACTTGAAGGATAACAGCCCAACATCTAACATTTTGAGAAATGAGGATTTGAAAAAAGAAATACAAGAGATTTTGCTATAGTAAATACTTATCAGTCTTAAAAAGGCAAATATTTCTTTGGTCATTACTAAATGAGTTTAAAAGTTACTTTTTGATTTGGAATTGCTTGAGAGTGGATATAAAATGTGTGCTCCAGTATTGTATGATAATGTGGGTTTTTATATTATATATATTATATATATATTTTATATGCAAACAATCCCTTCCGTTAAACATTCTAATGGAAAAGTTGCTTTCCCATTTTTGGGAAGAGTGGTGAATACCTGCATCAGATGTTAACAACTACACCACCATAAAGAAAACAAGACTGCACGATCAGATGTTTATGGCAATCAAAATTCAGCAAATTTAAAAATGCATATTCAATACTTATTTTGTGAGTGAATTGTATTACAAATTGACATGATTTTCTTCTTTGCTTAAATTTATTAAGGACCTGTTTTAATAAAAACAGGCATTATGATATACATATGCTTTCTTAACACCACATGTTGCATATTTCCATACTGGCCATACCACTGATGCCTGAGTTATATTAAGGCAATGCCATTTTCATTCATCAGCATAGAGCATCAAGCATAGTGGAGATTTGTGCTTCATGATGGAAAAGTGACAATATTTGTTCACGTGTGTCAGTATTCCCAGGCAGTTAACATGGTTATCTCAACTTCCTTTCTGATTAATCTAAACTGTGAATTGTCAGGCAGTATGTAGGAATTGGTTGGAGAAGATTCTCAGGGAAACAGAGTTATGCAAGTTGTACTTGCAGCTGAATAGTATTAACGTACACAGCCTCATGATTTTCAGGTAAAACTGTATAGTGGTGTATAGATAGTTCACATGTGCTTTCATATGCAAATCATGTACTGATTATGCTGACTGAAGTTTTTCAGACAGAGAACACCTTGGGTATTCTCTGAGAACTTCTGACAATGAGAGAAAGCACTATAGCACGTGTGAAATATGGCATATCTCCTTCACTGAGCTACGTTACCTCTAAAAGACTTCACAGCAGGAGACTTATCAGTTGTTAACACCCTGAATTTTTCACTGAGGTGGTTGTGGTGGACTTGTATCAGAAAGAGACATTCCACAGCCATTTATAATGATAACTCCACCCCTGTCCGCCACACACACCTCAGACCTGTTGCACAATTATGCAAGGCACTACTGCACTTTTGTATGGTACAGATTTCCACCATATTGAGTATAAGTATTTTGTACATATGCCTGAATTATGCAATGATTTAAGCCTGTGATGGGAACTGAATCGGGTTTAAACAACCACAGAGATGATGATATTAAAATTCACCACATTACCACACAGTACTTCCTGGGGCACATATAATCTGGGACAGTGGCGATTTCTACACAGAGATCTGCACTAAATAGAAACCTGCTCATGCAGCAGTTAAGTAGTATTACTACAGTACAGTTAAGTATACTACACAACCAACATGATACACTTCACACACACTGTCTGGACAAGATCTCTGCAGATCACATAGATGGTGACAGATGTTTGTACATGTTCTCCATGCAGAATATAAACGGCTGTGAGCTTGTGCTTGATGCGGCTTACTGTCACACAGATTTAATATCACAGTACTGTACTTTTATAATTTTATGCCTTTCAATTGTATTTAATTTACAACTTTAATCATTCCAGTGAGGGCAATACAGTGCCTAGTTTAGCGTGGACTCTTATTAATTTGTTCTAGAAGACTCCCTGGCACCCTGGTGCTGAAACATATAGGAGTTTGACATTTGTCAGTAATTGTGTTTCATTAGGTGTATTTGGTAATTGATGTATCGATAGTAAGATTTGCCTTCTTGAAGAACATGGTTCATTCTACAGGAAGTTTGTTCTTTAATTCTGCAGTTTTAATCCTTTTCTCACTATCCTTCCAATAGATTTCATGTATGTTGTCTGGCATTGCTTTGAAAGTTGTTTGTATTCTTTTGGCAGAGCCACAGAGTTACAGCACACAAAACAAATGCATATTGTATTCATGATATCAGTACTGTACTTACCAATCT
>Ga0209755_10009938_pt1 | contig 10012 bp, 9 predicted proteins | sample TergutCo191P1_FD_187301 | JGI IMG/M metagenome (GOLD analysis project Ga0209755, IMG submission 187301) | Cornitermes sp. P1 segment gut microbial communities from Petit-Saut dam, French Guiana - Co191P1 (SPAdes) (version 2) | ecosystem: Host-associated > Arthropoda: Insects > Digestive system >...
TTCCCACGCATCACCCTCCCCCTAGCCTCATCCCCCAGCCTCTCAATTTCTACTCCCAAATCCTTCATCGTCAAATAAGACTCAACACACCCCATCACCTCATAAATCTCCCCTGCATACTCAATCCCCCTAGCCCCAACCTCCACAATCTCATGCCCCATCCCCACCAGTCTATCCCTAGCCTTTTCAAAAGCCACCTTATCATCCCCTCTCATAAAATCCAAAAACTCTCCTATCACTCCCACCTTTAAACCCGCACCCACTCTAGTTTGCACCGTATTTTCACCCACGCCGCTCATTATTTCAAACATCAATCTGCAATCCCCAACGCTGCTCGCAATAGGCCCTATCACATCCCACTCAGCCACAAGCGGAACCACTCCCTCCATACTAATCGCCCCAAAGCTAGGTTTAAGTCCCACCACTCCGCAATAAGAAGCAGGCTGTCTAATACTTCCCCCCGTATCTGTCCCCAGTGCCGAAAAACACAGCCTAGCCGCCACCGCCGCCGCACTGCCGCCGCTGCTTCCGCCCACTACCCTATCATCACCAAGCGGATGAACCACTCCACCAAAAACGCTGGTTAGGTTGCTTGCACCCATAGCAAATTCATCCATGTTGCACACCCCCACAATCACAGCCCCCTCATTAATCAACCGCTCTATCACCACGGCACTTCTGTCTGATACCAACCCATCCCACGCACCGCTTGCACAAAAAACCCTGTGCCCCTTTAACAAAACATTGTCCTTAATCAATATAGCCTTGCCCTCAAGCCGCCCCCCAGCATGTCCACCATCCACTCTCTTTGCCAATTCAAAAGCAAGGTCGTCACATCTAGTCACAACCGCATTTAATTTAGACTCATCAATCTTTTTTATAGCGGCTTTGATACTGTCAAGCACCAAGCCACCATTTGCTTTGTTTGCATCTTTCATACCAAAACTATACCAAATCAAAATTTGTTCGTCAAATAATTTAATGGCTAACTACTAATTAATGTAATATATAGTCAAACCTTTAATAGCAATTTTTTTAAACGGCAAAGATTCCTCGGCTTCGTGCTTTGCACTTCGCTCGCAATAGAGTTGTAGCGAAATTGAATTGATCCCTCTTAGGGGCGTTCACTGAACGCCCGATGTCCTCACTAGTTTATATGTTTTTGCTATAAAAGTGAGATAGGCGGGAGCTCAATGAGCTCCCCTACATGGCGGCTAATCCAATTTCGCCACAACTCTAATGACAGAAATTAAAATTTATCATTTGACCCCGAAAAGATAGCTTCCCACACTATAAAAGATTCTATTAAACAACACACATTTATTTGGAATAATCTATCTTTGAGAAACCCGTAGGGGCGACACCCTGTTGCTCGTGTATCGGTTATAGTAGTGACACGGGCGAACGAGGGCGTTCGCCCCTACAATTTCATATAACCAACGCCCTAAATATTTAGCACCACCAAAAAATATATGCATAAACTAGAATGTGAAACTATGCAAGCTTATCAAAAAAGGGACTCTAGCCCCGACCAACCCTTGCAGTGGGCGGGTTTTTTTTGCCCCCAAACTTTCTCTCCCTATCAATTTTTCCTGTGCCCTAAAAAATCCCTGCCAAACAATGCTCACCATTTGCCGCACACCACCCCCTTTTTACACTCTTAAGCATTGCAAAAAAAATCCTGACCCCCATATCATAAAAAATCAATGCCACATACATATCAAGCTTTGCAATCAAACTTTTGTCATCAAAAGCAACACCATAAAACTCACACAAAAAAAATGCACACCGCACCATTTTAGTTGCCAATATCTAATCCTAATCTATTGTCTAATATTTTGCAAAAATAATTAGTAACCAAATGTATATCAATGCATATATTGCTATTGAGCTTGCTTAAGTGACACAAATTAACAAACATTACTTGCATTACTTATTCCCCAATCCATGGAGGCACAAAAATGGCAGATTCAATATCAAATAGATCAGGATTAAACATAGATTTATGCGATGATCCTATGATAGTAATGAGCAACGAGGTTGAGGTTAGTGAAATAATCCTAACGCTTCAAAAAACAGCCAGCTGCGAATATTTTATAACAGGCGGCACTATTACTTTTTGCACAAAAATAAACAATTCTAGCGACATAGAAATAGACGACATCAGATGGTTTGATGATCTAGACCCTCGCCTATCCTATATAGCAGACACCTTTTTAGTAGACGGCACAGCAGCCACTCCCATCATAATCGATCAAGAACTAAGCTATATGATAGAAACCATAGCCCCAGGTCAAAGCATGTTAATCTGCTTTAAGGTGCTAGTTGGTGCACCAACACCATAAACCATATCCCAATATAATCTATAAACAAATCATCCCGATATAATCTGATAAAGAAAAAAAAGCAGGAGGACTAAAAATAATGAGTACAATAACAAACCAATCAGGAGTAGTCTTTTGCTGCCCCACCAAAAACATTTTTCCTAGCCTAGAGTTATATATGGGTGAAATAGGCACAAGATCGCAAAACGAAGACAGCGGCATATTTTTAAGAATCAAAAATCCCAAAGCATTAAGGCAAGGCGATATTGTTTATGCTAGACACAGAAGCTCACGATCAGTAAACTCTAGAAGCACACACACACGGCTTGGCAATGTTAGGCTCATGCGAATAATAAACGGGCAAGGTATAAACGGTGCAAACATATGCCCGTGGTGGGATAACTTTGCCCCCATACTAGACCCATCCACTTTGTCTGTCACTCCTGACAATGGCAATACTTATTCTTGGGTAAAGGTCAATGAATTAAATGTTTTGCAAGATTGCGTGCGTAAATACGGAAAATTTTTCTGGGCAGGCAACCACAACATAAGATCAAAATATGACACTACGCCAAATTATTCTATAAACAAAGGCGAACACCACAACTTCACCGCCCTAGACTTTGTCCTTGTCAGAAACGACAGCATAATAGCCACCTCAAACAGATATCTTTTAAACGCATATGGCTATACAATACAAAACATTGCGCATGTGTCAATAACCTTTAGAGAAATAGAGCCGCAATCTTAATATGATGTGTTTAAATTTAATTGGCAACACTATGCATAATCCCCTAGATGCAAACAAAATGCTCCCCCACTAAAAACCAACCGATGACTTGTCTGTGTTCACGCCCGAGCGTCTCACTTAGGTGTATTCACCAAAGAGCCCTAACGGGCTTAATGGCATCCACAGAAGAGTCATCTTTTAAAAACCCTAAAAGCCACTCAAACACCACGAGTGGCTTTTTTTATTAGATTTTATATGCCGCCAAACCCAAACCTGCTCACTTCAATTCGGTAGGCTCGTAGCGGTATGTAAGCCGCCTAAAGCTCAACCGTATCGTCATTGCGAGGAGGACAAAGTCCGACGAAGCAATCCAGCATTAATTTAAAAACTTCTTAATTTTATGTCTGGATTGCTTCGTCGCTATGCTCCTCAAATAAAGCAAAGATTTCTCCCTACGGTCGAAATGACATTAATTAGAATTGGTTCATTCTAGTAGCGAGAATAATTAAACTAAAGCGTCATTTCGAACGAAGTGAGAAATCTTTGCTTCATACACTAATGTCTTTGAAAAAAAACCCTAGGGGCAATCTGTGGTCGCCCCGTGGTGTCCGGTTATAATAATCGGTTGCTAATAAATTAAACCCTATTTAGACATTATAAAACAGAGTTTTCACTCACCTACCTAAAAACACCATCTCTAAAAACACCCCCAAAACCACTTGACAATCATTATTAAATCACATATACTATATCCATAATGACTTTAGAAAACAATCCTTCTCTTAATATAGAAGACTTGCCTCAAGACTCTGTCCCTCTAGATTCTTCACAAGCCGCATCCCCTAGTGACACACACGAGGCAAATGGCACACTTTTAAAAAACAAAAAACAAAAAACAAAAACACCTCTTCCACCCATGATGCAAAAAGCCATCAGTATAGAGGCTTTTGTCGTGCTTGGCATAATCATGGCAATCTTTGTCCCCATCGGCATAATCATGGGATTCCCTAACATGCTATCCACTATCTTTGACAACGCATTTTTCCTTTTGATAGAAATCTGCTTTTGGATCATGGCAATCACAGTAGTAGTAGGTGCCCTTTCATCCATCCTAACAGAATTTGGTGTAATCTCACTTTTAAACAAAGCATTATCCCCCGTCATGAAACCCATTTATGGAATGCCCGGTGCATCCGCTGCCGCTATGATATCATGCTTTATGTCAGACTCTCCTTCTATCTTGACTCTAGCTGGCGACCGCCGATACAAAAGATATTTTAAAAAATATCAACTAGCCTCTCTTACAAATTTAGGAACCAGCTTTGCCATGGCACTTATCATAATCGTATTAATGCTAGGGGTGCGACCTTATGACTATGTATCAGGCGGAAGCATAGCACTAGCTGTGGGCATGGGCATAGTAGGAAACATAATAGGCAGCATAATTTCAACCAGACTTATGCTGATGAAGGCAAAAAAAATGTTTGGAGCAGAAGAAGAAGCCGAGCCAAAAGCAGTGTTTGATTCACAAGGGTTTAGAGAAATCAGAGAGGGCAGCAAAGGGCAACGGGCATTTTCAAGCATATTAGAAGGTGCAGGCGATGGTGTAAAAACAGGCTTTGCGCTTATTCCTGGGGTGCTAATTATTGCCAATATTGTTATGCTATTGACTGGTGTTAGGGGTAATATTTATTATACCTATGAAAACGGCAACTATATTTATTATCAGGGGCAACGAATTGTACAATATGCAAACGCAGTTTTTACTGGCTCTATGGGCGAGGGCGTAGGCTTGATTCCTTGGATAGGTCGGGCACTAAGCGTTCCGTTTAGATGGATATTTGGATTTCAAAATCCTGAGGCGATTTCTGTGCCGCTGACCGCTTTAGGAAGCGCTGGTGCGGCGGTGGGATTGATTGGAAACGGGGTGTTTTATGCAAGGGAGCTGGCGGTTTTTACTGCGATGTGTATGTTTTGGAGTGGATTTTTGTCAACACATGTGGCGATGATGGACAGCATGGGTTTCAAAAAGTTGGCGGGCTCGTCAATCCTGTTTCACACTATAGGCGGAATAGCTGCAGGGGTTGTTGCAAACTATCTTTATCTTCTCTTCTCCACAATATTTTAGATAATTATTTTCTATAGCTTTAATAAATTAGGCATTATACCATTTTCTAATCCAGCAAAAATGTCCTTGTTAAAGCAAACATTTTGCTCGGTTAATCAACCAAAATCAACCAATAAAAAAAGGCGGAAAAAAAACACCCCGCCTTTTTTCTGTATACAATCTATTTTTGAGAAAACTGTAGGGGCGAACGCCCTCGTTCGCCCATGCCGCTAGACTGCACATAACCCCGTAGGGGCGTTCACCGAACGCCCGATATAACCACGCATTTTCCGTAGGGGCAACCTGTGGTTGCCCGATATAACACGCATTTTCCCGTAGGGGCGATCGCCCTTTGTCGCCCGTGCCTCTGCTATAGTCAACACACAGGCGAACGAGGCGTTCGCCCCTACAGGTTCATCAAAAAGCAAAGCTTTGTTATGCAAGGTAAGAAATTACCCCCCGCTTATACAAAATACTTATAAAACCCCCATCAATCCAACAACAAACCCTCATCCTCAAACAACTCGCAATCCAAAAACTCCACCACACTCACCCCAAGCCCCCTCGCCACCTGATAAAGTGTCCTCAAATTAGGAGCACCAGAATTCCCTAGCAATAAATTAGTTATGGTTGACCTGCTGATACAGCTATCCTTAACAAAACGATACAAGCTTATCCCCCTCTCCTTTAAATAACCCTCAAGCCTAAGCCTAAATGCCTCTCCCAAAGTCATAAAAAAACTTGCCCCCTATTTAAAAAGCTGTCCTTTTTAGGACATTCTAATGATAGCAAAAAAACTCCAAATATTTAAGTCCTTTTTAGGACACATATGTGAATTACTTGACATACTCTCAAAAATTCTTTATACTAACAATACGCTATTTTAAGATCAATAAATTCTATACCTAGTTTCTACATATATTTTGCATACTCATATCATATAATAATATAGGTGGGTTTATTCATAGTGTAAAATCCAGCTTTAAGATAAATTTAATCCCCCGCCCCTCATTTTTAGACTAGCTTTAATTTGTCAAAGCAATCTTATCTTTAAATGAAACAAAGGCAGTATTATGAAAATTTATAAAAATGATTCTATTCAAGACAATGACAAGCAGCATGGCAAAAACGCCCCTAGTGCTGAATTTGCCAAAGACTTTTCACAAAGCGATGATATCGTCACCTTTAAGCAATCAATCATCAATCGCATTACCCATCTATCCAACCAAAGTGGACTAACCATATCCCGTCTTGCCATCAAGTCAGGAATGCCTCCAGCCACTCTATACGACATAGTGCAGACAAAAAACACCAAGCTCCCCAACCTATTGACAGTCAAGCGACTGTGCGAAACCTTTAACATAACTCTATCTCAATTTTTTGATACCGAGGAAATAAACAACTCACCCACAGATTAAAAAAACTAAAACAGATTAAAAAAACTAAACCTGCCCCAAAAAAGGCAGGTTTTTTTGTTGTAAAAACAATGCAAAAAATCATATTAATATCCATAGAAGGAAGAATTAATCCCTCACCTTGTATAACGAAATCTTTAGGTAGTAGGGAATAAAGGTTGTTTCTGCTTGTCAATAGCGTTGTAGCGAAACTACAAAACGGAACTATTGTCATCCTAAGCGAAGCCGAAGGATCTCATCAATTTTAATGAAAAACCTTAAATATTGAAGCTTTTTATTAATAAAGAGGAGATCCTTCGGCAAGCTCAGGATGACAAATTTTAATTCATGTCATCTCGAACGCAGTGAGAGATCTTTGCCTTACCGAAGGACGAAGTATAAAATATGAGAATAATGCAAAGATTTCTCGTTTCACTCGAAATGACAAATTTTAAATTTTTGTCATTCCGAGGGCTTTAGCCCATTGGCACGAATACCTCTTGGCACGCCAATCACGAATGTGAGGAATCTCTGCCGCTTAAAAACACTATCAAAGGTTTGACTACATTACAATCTCAACCATCACACATCTACCCTAACCACCCCGTCACACCCCATCAACTCATTCTTCAATATATCACACCCCAGCACCCCCACTCCCTTCACTCTCTTGTCCCCTTGACCATAATTAACATACACCTCATCTACTCCCTCATACCCGCACAAAACCTCACGCACTCCATCCATCCCAGCCCTTGCAGCCCCCTCATCCTCAAAATAAACCACCACACGCTTTGACCTTATTTCATCACTTGTCCACCCCTCAATACTGTCTATCCACACCACAAACCCATCATCCCTTATGTTGACCTTGCCCCTAATCGTCACCAAATTATCCTTTTTAAACGCATCCCTATACTTATTAAGTGCCCCACCCATCAACAATAGCTCTACACTTCCATGCAAATCCTCAAGCTCTCCCACTCCATATTCTCGCCCACTTTTCGCCACCCTAATATCTGCTAGCATCAGCATTCCGCCAAGCTCTATACTGCCCATCACCTCTTCACCATCACCATATGCCTTTTTAAGCGCAGCACTATTCCACATCAAATCCTTTAACCGCCCCTCAAATTTATCTAATGGATGTGCTGTCAAATATGCACCAGCCACATCCTTTTCCATCGCCAACTTATCCACCAAATCAAATTCCTTTAAAATCGGATACTTAAATTTTCCTACTTCCTTAAGCCCGTCAAACACATCAAACAAAGACATCTGCCCCGACAAACGACTAGCCGCCTCCCTTTTGTATTTATCCACAATTTTTTCATAGGATTTTGGCACCTTATCATCCTTAGGATCGCCAGCAAGCTGCTTTCTATTGACTCCAAACCCATCAAACGCACCAGAAAAAATCAAGCTCTCTATCAATTTTTTATTCAAAACTGTGCGGCCACCCTCACTAGACAACTCACTCATCCTCTTAATAAAATCCTCAAAATCCACAAAATCTCCGCCCCTATCCCTCTCGCCTACAATAATTTCCATTACATCCTCACCCACACCCTTGAGTGCAGCCAGCCCTATCCTAACCGCTCTAGGACTGCCCAAAACATGTTCTCCCATGCCATGCTCCGCATCATTTTTCTTATCACCACTCACACTATCTACCCCAAAATAAACCCCCGACCTGTTTATGCACGGCGGCAATACCTTTATTCCCTTATCCTTTAGATATCTTAAATAATTTGCCACCTCATCAGAGTTATTCATCCTGTTGTTAAGCACCGCACAAATATATTCAGACGGATAATAACACTTTAAATAAGCCGTCTGATATGCTAAAAATGCATAAGCCGCCGCATGTGATTTATTAAACGCATAGGATGCAAACTTGCACATATCATCATAAATTTTGTTTGCCGCCTTTTCATCCACACCATTTTTTAAACATCCTGGCACTACCCCGTCTTTGCTTCCATAAATAAAAACCTCTCGCTCTTTTTGCATCGCCTCAAACTTCTTTTTGCCCATCATCCGCCTAATTTCATCCGCTCGCCCTAAACTATATCCAGCCAGACTTCTTACCGCATCCATAACCTGCTCTTGATACACCATTACCCCGTATGTAACCTCTAAAATCTCTTTCATTCTATCATGATCATATACAATCCCATCAGGATTCTTTTTATTCTCTACATATACTCCGATATAATCCATAGGCCCTGGGCGATAAAGTGCCACCCCTGCAATAATATCTTCAATACTCGTCGGCTTTAAATCCTTCATAAAGCGTTTCATACCGCCGCTCTCAAACTGAAAAACAGCATGAGTATCACCCTCTCCAAACAGCTTAAATACCCTTTCATCATCATATGCCATATCATAAAAATCTATCCTCTTGCCCCCGCCCTTTTCTATCAAATCCAAACAGTTTGATATATCCGTCAATGTTGCAAGCCCCAAAAAATCCATCTTCAACAGCCCAAGCTCTTCACACTCATTCATATTAAATTGTGTAGTAACCACCCCATCACCATTTTTAGCCATAGGAATATGCTTATAAATTTCATCCTTACAAATGATTACTCCTGCTGCATGTATTCCCGTCTGCCTTGGCATCCCCTCTATCTTCATCGCCATATCCAATATCTTTTTTGCATCAGTATCCGTTTTATAAAGCTCTACCAATTCAGAAACCGCCCCCGAAATCTCTTTATCACCGCTCTCATTTTTTATGATCCCCAAAATATGCCCAATCTTGGATTTGAGCATCAGCTTTGGCATAGCCTTTGTTATTTTGTTTAATTCAGCAAACGGTCGCTCAAATACTCTTCCTACATCCTTTATAGCAGACTTTGCCGCCATAGTAGAAAAAGTAATTATTTGCGAAACATTTTCAGCCCCATATTTTTCTACTACATAGTCAATAACTTTTTCTCTGCCGTCAACACAAAAATCTATATCAAAATCAGGGCTTGACACCCTCTCAGGATTTAGAAACCTTTCAAAAATCAAGCCATATTTAATAGGATCAACCTTTGTTATGCCAATAGCATAAGCAACAATGCTGCCCACACCCGACCCTCGCCCAGGTCCTACGCTCACCCCAATGCTTTCTGCATAAGCAATAAAATCCCAAACAATCAAAAAATACTCTACAAACCCCAAACGATTTATTGTCTCTAGCTCAAAATCCGCCCTCTCTTTGTTGTCCTCCCAGCTCTTAGCATATTTTCTTTTCAAGCCCTCATATGTTAGCCACTTTAAATATTCATAAGGCGTGACCTTGTCTTTTTTTAATGCTTCCCCACAATACAAAAAGCCCTCTTTTCCACTAACTCCCTCTCCTACAACATAATTAGGCAAAAGTGGTCTTTTAACAAAAAAATCACATTTGCATTTGTTTGCAATCTCTAAAGTGTTGTCTATCGCACCCTCATATGCCCCCAGC
>Ga0209755_10009939_pt1 | contig 10011 bp, 4 predicted proteins | sample TergutCo191P1_FD_187301 | JGI IMG/M metagenome (GOLD analysis project Ga0209755, IMG submission 187301) | Cornitermes sp. P1 segment gut microbial communities from Petit-Saut dam, French Guiana - Co191P1 (SPAdes) (version 2) | ecosystem: Host-associated > Arthropoda: Insects > Digestive system >...
CCCTAAGAATAAGCATTAAAATTTAATAGCCCCAGCAAAAAATTCCGGCAGGCAGCGTTGCTCAGAGGGATTTCATTCCTGCGTCAAAGGTTAATCATACCGAACAAGTGACACTGCATACACATTTTCTGAGATATACAACACATACATTTCTATTAGCAACACATTTTTTTCAGAAGATCATTTGGTACTGTATGTGTGAGTACTTTATTTCCTCTACACAAACTGTAATTTCATTCTTACATTACCCAAAACTGCTGAATAAATTAATGTATACACATTTCCATAATTCTCAGTTATGGGTAATCTAATTTTTAGTGATGATATTTCTCCATAAAAAAATAACAGTGGAAAAAGACATTCATGCCCAGCAGAGAAAAGCTATTAATCCAAACTCCACTGATACTAAAGAAAAATACAGTGCTCGTAAATGTATAATGTATCCTGGAAATCTGGTTAGAAGGTTTACCTGAATGTGTAATCTCTATGAAGATATTTTGGGTGGATATTGAATTCAAGATGTTGATTACTAAAACGTAAAGCCCCAAAGCTTAACACCATGGCCTGGACAACACCAGTGGCTCCAGCTTTTATAAGGTTGTGACAGCCCTGAAAATACACCAATGCAGTCAGTCTGTCGAACTTGTTCTCAATATTTGATCAGATTATAAGGCAATGTTGCATAATTTATGCCCTCTCTTTGATGGTCTTCCTGAATTCCTCTTGCCACAAGGCCTATATGTCATAATCTGTATTCCTTTTTTCTCACAATTTGTTTCCAAATTCATATGTTCAGTCAGAAACCGCAGCAGACAATGCCAATTTTGCGTCCTACAATATCGAAGGGATCAGGACATTGTACTGCAGTATTCTTGTTACAAAACTTGTTATTCATGATTCTGTATGTACAAGTGTTGAAATACCACTAAATTCCCCTTCCACTCTTATTTAGGGTCCAATGAAAAAATTACCATATTTTTCAGTTATTTTCAATTAAGTGTTATACACAGAAACTAAAATTTCTTCACATGAAATATACCATTACCATATAATGTTGAACACCCTAAATTTAATACGTTTATCAAATTCATAAACCACATAATATGAGTGCACAGCATAAAACAAAATGTATGCACAAGCTGTCCTTAGTATCATTATTGTTAAAAAAATAAGTCACTAATGTTATGCAACATATGTCTTGAGATACACATCACTGTCAAATATGTAACACACTGCTCAGAAGTGTTGTCATGATGATAAAGGGTTGTGCTAGATATATACAAGGTACACAGTGCACATCACAGCCCATAACTGTGAATACAACACGAAGAATACTGGGAAATGATTGTAACCCTTCGTGCCTGTAACAATTGAGCCGGTATGGCTAAATGGGAATATGTGCTGTGTTAACCTCGTCAGTGAGATCCAGACAGTAGTGTTTCAATGACTGAAACAATATCTGCATGAGATATTAAAGTGCCACACCCATGACACTTGAGATTAAAGGTTGTCCGTGGACTGTACAGACGTCATAATTGTAGTTTTGGAATAACAGCTGTGCAGAAGCTTATGTAATATTGCCATGAGAGGAGTAACCATCCCAAATGAGGGTTCTGGCATGACAAACAAGCTGTATGCATATTACTAGTTGTAGAGCACACATCTGTTGCCAGGTGACTGTACTCTGTAACTGCAATTTTGCAAGCTGCTATTACATCAACAAAATGCAATTAAGTTCTTTTTATACAACAGTATGTGGGCAGACAAAGCATGTATCACTGGTGACAGTGTGCTGAACATCAACAACATTCACTTCTTAGTGTTAGCATTGGGGTGGTACCATCAGCAACACTGTCATGCACCCATCTGCTATGTAACATGCTGATTCATCAAACAATATCAAAATTTTCTGCAAGCTGTTCTAATGGGGCTGACTACAAGAGGTTGTGGTTAAAACTCAGTTACACACCTGCTTTTCTAAAGTAAGGAGCCACAGGGATACAGCTGTGTTTACATCATCTACAGTTAAAAGTTCTCTCCACAGGTTATCTGCCTGTCTGAAAAACAGACAACAAACATATCAAATGCCCGTATATATGTGGATCAGACATGCAAGTTGTAAGAGTTTATTTTCAGTGGCATTTTAGCAGTATTTTCTATTGCACTGTTCACAGAGTTTCTCAGGTGTCTATCCTCATGTATTCCAGGGTCAAATGAAGATGGCTGGAATATGATGGTACCAAACATCCATACTTATAGTATTGTGGTTTGAATCCATGGATCAATTTATTAAAACAGAGCTCAGCATATAAACTTGCATCAGACAGTAAGCCTCTAGAAAAGGTATCCAGATGTGATTACCAAGGTGTCTCCTGACAGAGTGTACATTTGGTTCAAACCTACTGCCATATTTTTTACTAGGCTCAATAAATTCACACCAGGTGTCACAGGATGTCAAATACTAGCAATAAGCTTAAAATACACTCAATGACAGTTTATTATGAATTTAACAGATCATAATCTTTGATTTAAAAAAAAGAAATCTAAATATATAATGTCTTCATAAAGGGCCTACCAGTTCTGGTATAATAAAATGTTTAAGTGATGGCTTTTAGAATTTAATTATCTACAAAAGAAACTCTTATCACTAATGAGTTTGCATTTAAAAGCAATGGGCAAAGCTTTAATTAACATATAACAGTAACACAGTAAATTTATTTAGAGGGCAATATGCTGCTACACTCACTAAAACCTGAAATTAAAACTGATATTTACAATGTGTGATAACCACCAAAGCATCCTTCTGCATAGAAGAGACTGTTGGCTAGTTCTGCTTTCTTCTGTCTTGTAGTTGTTTCTTCATGGTATGGTGATGAAACTTGTGACAAAATATAATACATCGTGGCATTTATCTTATCACCATTGATGGCATCTGCAGCTTTCGAATAGCTAATTGTAATTCCTGTACTCCATAGCTGGGACCAGACATTCATATGATCCTCTTTAAAGCTGTGCCTGTTTGCTCTTGTTAGAGCCCTTCTCATATGCTGAAGACAAAGAAAAAAACAATCTTGACAGTCATAACACAGCACACAATTCCTCACAGATATCACATATACTTACCCATGATAACTCCATTTTCTCAAATGTCAGAGTGCAAATAAATGTTTCAGTCTCCCATTATGGTTTTAGATCCCCCATTATGGTGTTAGATCCCCCTGTGCTCCTTCCTTGTTATGTTAGGTTATGTTATGTCCAAGGATTGGATTGGGTGTGGGTGAGTTAGACAAGCTGACACTTTAAGATAGCTGTGAACTGTTTTCTGTACTTTAGGTACACTAGGTTTGTACCAACACAAAATAAAGTACCATAAAAATCCACATAAAACAGAGGCTGATGATGCAAACAATCTAACAGTACTCAATATGGAAAATACCATACTCTAATGCCTATTTCCTTCTGTTAATTATATTTCATTAACCAAATTTCTGTGAGAAAAATTTGTTTTTAAATGGGAAAGAATTAACCCAATGCTTCACATGATTCAAAACTGATGTTACAAAACAGTTAAGCATTTCATGCCAATATTCCAAATAATGTTGCTTGGCACTGTAAATCACAAAGGGTGGTGAAATATAAACAAGCAAAAATAATTTTAAGCAAGCCATCCCCATTGTGTTTGAATATGCTATTAATAAACTTATAAATACAAGTCTACACACAACTTTATTAATAATTAATCATCAGTGACATGTTTCAGCCATGTAAGCCATCTTCAGGCTGAATACACAACTGTGGTATGAACTTATGGCACTGTAATATATAGTTCACACCACAATTGCATATTTAGCCTGACGATGGCTTACAAAGCTGAAACATGTCACTGATGATAAATTATTAATAAAGTTGTGTCTAGACTTGATTTTTGTTAAGTTTTATGAAAAGCAAAAATATGCTCTAACTCCAGAAATAAACCCAACAGTTCAAGTGAATGTCTGACTTATACAGACTGAATCTAACATGAATACATATTGGTGTGTCTGCTGGTGTGTGCGCATGCAGGTGTGAGCAGGTGCATGCTTATACAAACACACTATGAAAAAACATTCCTCCTGTACATTTTATTTGTTTCTTCCACTTATTTGGACTTCCTATATTAACTCCAATTAAAAAGTTTAATGCCTATAAATATGTACAGAAATGTAACTGCTGGCTTAAGAGTATGCAATGTATATTCAAATACTTACATCAACAGCTTGCTTTTCTACCACATCCTTCCATGAAGCATACTCTACTTGGTTTATTGGTTCAGAATAATTAACAGCAGTCAGAACTTGAATGCTAGTGGAAGAACGTGCTTTTACCTGCAATTATTAACAACCCTTAAGAAATCACTGGTGCAGCAAAAGCCATTAAGCAACATTAGCAAATTACATTCAGTAGTCCTTCAGAATCTGTTTCCAGTAATTTAATAATTTAACTGCAAAAATATGTGATGTAAGTTTCAGTACCATAAAACAATACCTGGACTTCTATATTCATCAGATATAAAAAATATAATTTTTCATATATTACTAGAATGCAGTTAGTAATTTTTGCCTTGGGACTAGTCTAATAAAATTACCTGAATAATTTTATCAGTGAAGTATCTTTACGTGTAAAGATCACATCATTTTTTGCTTGCTTGCAGACTCTTAAACCCCTCTGGGGAAGAAAAAAAGAAAAAAAAAGAAGAAAAAAGAGAGAGAAAAAAAAAAGCAAAATCAAATTGGAAAAAACCACAACAGGGTTGTACAAGAATAACCTACTGATACATATGCTGCGTCATTAGAGAAATTAACCCAGTACCCTGTGATGCAGCGTATGTGTCATTCTGTGCCAGAGGGTTAAGACAAATCTTCTTATCATTGATAAGAGGCAGGAAGTTACTCCAAAATGCTGTTATTCTATCATGAATATAAAAACCAGCAGTTTGCTACACAACACTGATACCAACTGATTCTACCAAATTATACAGCATCACATCCAAGAAAAACTGAAATCTTAATTTCTCTGTAGTTAAATTATGTCACTGCAGCTTGTGTTAGCCATTATTTTGACATCACTAGAATACTTTAATCCCATATATGTATCACATATTTCTCGCTTCAACATTCTTGTCACACTCTTCACTTCTTTTGATTCATTTCCATGCTCCATGTACTAAAGTTTCAGGAAGTTTTCAGCTATAATGTTAATAAATACTGTATAAAATGTGCACACAAAAATTACCTCCAATGTGTGTGGCACATTCTTGGAGACAACAGATACAGCAACTAAACTTGATGACGAAGGAATATTTATCAAACCAGTGTAAATGTGGTACTCAGTACCTTCTGTGTCACGGTCAAAACTGAAACAAAATGTAAGTATCACTCAAAAGAAATACCTTTAGTGAAAACAAAGTTCTACTGGAAATAATGGACATATGAAAGATGTATGACTTGGTGAATGGTTTTTCATGAAGAGTACTTTCTTACTTATTTAGTTCCCTTATCAGAGTTACAATGGGCTGTACATCCAGCCAAGATGCAGAAATATGAAATACATAAAGAATTTTTATGGGTAAAGCCTCATGGATACTGACCAAACTGGAAGAATGTAGTAACCTGTGTACTGTATGTGGTTCATGCTCTTTCAGTTTAAAACCACTGTGTTAAAACTATGATTATCTGCACCTTTATGTATATATTCAGTACAAGCATATCTTTCAAACTGCCAACACATAACTCCACAGTGGCATTCAGTCAAAACAAGGTTGGATTAAGAACCACCTCCTTCTGCCGTCCGAGGCTCAGAAACATGTACAAAAACACCAAGAACCAAAATTGGTTCTCATACTTTCTCTCAGTCTCTTAAATACAGCCGTCCATTAATGTCAGAAGAATCATTCACTCCTCCAATGTCATAAAGTAAGCAGAGCAAGTATGTTGTAAACTATGTTACCACTCTTTCACGGTACAGGAATTTTTCTTTGTTGTATTTGATTTCCTTCATAAAGTTAAAAAAACCTTACATAGGAACAACTTGCATCAGTTCATTCATGAACTGGCATTAGCAATTAAACAATTTACTGACCTGCATGAAGTCTGGCTTTCAGAGTTCTTGACAAAAAGTTGTTAAGCAAGCATGAGTTTCACAAAAATTCTCCGTGAAAGTCATATTTTTCTTGAGAGTAACAATGAATTTCTAACCCCACTATCCACATTTCTTGGCCAATTTGGACTACAGATCTCATCTTTGTGTTGTTAAGCAGCTGTGAGTTTTGAAAAAATCAATACAGTGAAAGCCATATTTAAAGGCATAAAGGAAATTTGCTCATATTTTCTACACTTCTTGCTAATCATATGATGTTCTGAGAATTAATAACACCTGGCTAAAAATCTGTGTACTGTGTTACAGAGTACACCATTTGCAGTTTTGTTCCTGCACTTTGGGATATGAAGACAATGAAAACTGCCAGACAGGATAACCAGTCTAACAGATTCAAGATGGGGACCATCAAACTATGAAGCAGAAGTACTAACCACTTAACTGCAATCTTCTATTTAGACCAGTGAACTTCCTGATCATCTCAAACACACATGAAAGCATAAGTAAAAAAAAATAGGACATGGTTAATGACAGTTTTTCACTTATCATGCATGCATACCTGGTAACTGTTCTGAGACACAAACACTGTCATGGACGTTTAATATGAAGTGGACACTGGTTTTGATGTTTTGCTGACCATGCATCTCAGTATAATCTTAGTAATTAACCAACTTAATGCACAAATTTGTGCATTAAGGTGGTTAATTACTAAGATTACAAACACTGGTTTTCACAGAGAAAGCAATATATTACAAGTTACATAATTCTAAAACTCTACCAAATAAACTTACGTCACAATTTGTGAAACAGCTGTTGGCCAGTCAGTCACTTTTGTTTGCTGTAAACCCATATTGAAATTTTCATTTGTTGGATTCACGATTTTAATTTCCTGTACCAGAATAGCTGGTAAAGTCCTATGAGCATAATACTGGTAGGACACATACAGTCCACTGCTGTAACACTGATACTTGTGCACTATACCACTTAAATAATGGACCACAGTGGCTTCATGTGGTTTTCCAGACTCTAATGCTGACAGAACTGTAACAACTGGGTGGTAGTAGACTGGAAGTGACAAAATGCGACCATTCCTTATGAACAAGGGGCTTTCTGCATGAATAGGGAGTCCAAACACTCCATTCCCTGTGTAGGGAATGTATGGCTTCTCTTCACTGTGCAGTGGAATGTGTTGAATATTTGCATTGAAATCTTCAGCACCAAAATAAAAACCTGTCAGCCTGTCCTTCAGACACCTCTCAGCCACATCTGCAAATTCAGATCAAATTCTCACTAATTATGCACACAATAATTTATTTCTAGTAATCTACAACATTTCCACTGTGATACAATTCAACCTATTAATTTTTTTAATATTGTTCAAATATGTATTTCACAGTGATCACAGTCCATAATACCATTGGAAATTTTGTTGACTCTATTGTGGAGTATAAGTTGCCATTTGTTTATTCCAAAAATCAGCAAATGGTAGGAGTATGAAGAACAAATCAGCACTTTGTAACTTGTGCTAGATATGCATGGGTGACTACCACTACATCTCACCTTCTATGTTTATGTTTGAATGGGATAGCCACCTTAAGAAACCTGGACCAATATACAGAATTAAACCAAATACTACTGTTATCAACAGAAATGTCCGCCTGTACCTGAAACAAAAACATTATTTTTATAACTAATACATTTATACATACATAAACATAGGTTTTTGAAACTAGAATTCATGTATGACCTACAGACACACTTCTTTTATGTTGGATTAATTCCTTATTCCTCAAAATTTGTCAAACCTTTGGGGTGCTGATTTGAAATTGGCTGCTTTAACAATAACACAAAACAAAGAGGCAAAAATTTGCTTACATACTTGAGGTTACAATTACTTTTACTACTGTACCTATCAGTCGGGAAAAAGGAATATGGAAAATTTTGCGTATATACATCATCATTTTGTAATATCAGCTGTGGCAAACCTGCTCAAACACCAACGTATCAAGAACGACTGTTCTATCCATGCATGAAAACTAAATGCAATGTGTACCTAACACATGAAATGTTGACACAGGAAAGAACATGGCTGCTTATTGCACAGGACACATACAGTGACAAGAGTTACTGCAAAATTGGGCTCAGGACAAAAGCCAACTGAACATAATGCCTAAGGCTTCTTCATGGTACCTGTTCAACATGTTGATGGTATAAACTGAAGAGAAACTGGATAAAATCAGCGCCTGGCTCCTGTACCCTGGACAAGTTTCTATACTTAATGTTTCACATATTCTACTCAGTTGTCTTCCACATACAAGTTGAATTCACAACAATGCACAATGCAATTTTTATGCTTCTACATGTTGTGGCTACCCACTGTAGCCTCATCTGGGAGCCACAATATTACAAAGATATAAGCAGCACATTGTGATTTTGTGGCTTTCCGATGATAGCTACAATGAGTACCAGAATTATGTAGGAGCATAAAAATTTGTTTTGTGCAGTAGCTGGAAATAAATCTTGTATGTGGAAGACAATTCCATGGTAATTGCATCCCTGCCACCACAGCATGGTGTGTCCTCAGGTTGCTGATGGAGAATGGCCACCAATATAGATAGCTGTGATATATTGAAAAAAGGAGTCACAGACAGCTGACAAGGAGTGGTCCTCCAGTTTGGGGGTTGGGAGTTGTGCTAACAACTCTTCAACTTAAAAACTGACCTTGTTATGAAAGGGATACATGTGCCTCACATGGACTGCTCCTTTAGTACAACCTAAGCAGTGGAAAAGGGGCATGGGATTTTGTGCATGGAATGTAAGGTTCACTTACAACAGTGGCCAGGGAATTAGCAAGATGTAAATTAGATTCATTGGATGTTCAGAAGGTTAGATGGGACAAACGGGGCACTTTAAGAGCAGGGCATTATATCTTTTTCTATGGAAAAGGAAATGAAATTCATCAATTGGGAAAAGGTCTTTTGTACACCACAGAACAGTATAAACAGTTAAGAGGGTATAGTCTGTTAAAAATAGGATGTCATATATAGTTCTGAGAGGTCACTGGTGTCATATCATTGTTTTGAATGTGCATGCACCAAGTGAGGTGAAAAGTGATGATTCAAAAACCAGTATTTATGAGGAATTAGAGCAGGTTTCTGATCGTTTTCCTAAGTACCATATGAAAATTCTGTTAGGAGATTTTAATGCAAAACTGGGGAGAGAGGATATTTTCAAACCAACAATTGGGAATGAGAGAGTATGTAAGGATAGTAATGGTAATGGTGTTAGAATAGTAAACTTTGCTATACTGAAAAACCTTGCTGTTAAGAGCAAGATATTCCCACACCAAAACATTAATAACACACCTGGGCCTCATCTGATGGGAAGACTCACAACTATATTGATAACACATTGATAGATAGGAGATGGTATTTGAGTGTACTCACTGTATTATCTTTCAGGGGAGCTAACTCTGATCAATATCTGGTGATTGCAGAAGTTAGGAAATGATTGGCAGTAATTAAAAAAGCAGCACAGAAACCTGATGTGGAAAATTTAATCTCAGGAAGCTAAATGAGCTGGAGGTTAGGAAACAGTATCAGATTCACATCTCAAACGGGTTTGCAGCTTTGGAGAACTTAAATGATAGCAAGGACATAAATGAGGTTTGGGAGAACATTAAAGAAAACATCAAAACCGCAACTAAAGACAGTCTAGGTTTGTATGAACTGAAGCAGCACAAACCATTGTGCCATGGTGAGCCTTGAACCCGGATACATGGACTGGGTTCAAGATTTTGTTTTCTTGTTTAACCTGTTTTCCCTTCCCTCCCCTCCAAACTGCTACCTGTTCCTGAGACCGTTTCCTTAACATGCACTC
>Ga0209755_10009940_pt1 | contig 10011 bp, 2 predicted proteins | sample TergutCo191P1_FD_187301 | JGI IMG/M metagenome (GOLD analysis project Ga0209755, IMG submission 187301) | Cornitermes sp. P1 segment gut microbial communities from Petit-Saut dam, French Guiana - Co191P1 (SPAdes) (version 2) | ecosystem: Host-associated > Arthropoda: Insects > Digestive system >...
TGGGGGGGGGCTGGTGGTCAGCACTACGCCCTGGCCGCTTTACACCCGGGAATGACTCGGTACCCATTGTAAAAGGGGCTGGGTTGGCCTCGGGACCATTGTGGACAGGAACGAAAAGTCTCGCCCACGAAAAAAGGTCGTAGTGAAAGAAATTTACATTTTTTTTTATTCGCTTCAAGTAACAAAATGCCAAAGAGAATGAAATCACGAAATCGCCTAAGTTTACAGCCAGACCGGGCTCTTTCTAGCATGAAAAGTTTACAGGAACCACAACATTATAAGCTTTAGGTTCCTGTGACCGTGCATCGTGAGCAAAATATGGAGAGAGAAGACCAACAAGATGCAACAATTAGATGTGTATTATTAACTTCTGTCTCAACATGTTTCGGGCATCATTATGCCCATCTTCAGGAGAACAAAGGCCCTGTTACTGCATTTGGTGTGTTGTTCTGGATCTGCTGGATGTGGTTGGTAGCGATTGTGGGGCGCTGCGTTGTAGGATGCGAGCACTGCTCGCATAATGATGCCCGAAACATGTTGAGACAGAAGTTAATAATAAACATCTAATTGCTGGATCTTGTTGGTCTTCTCTCTTTACAACATAATAGTTAAACGTTTTTAGTATTGCTGGTTACTTCGACAGTCTCAGAGACCATGAAGACTTCTGCATTGCAGTAATGGAGATTGCAGTCAGTTTACAATCACAGGGACCGTGCTTGTTGTATGGATGGGCGAAATTTATAAAAATCTATGTTGTTACTCACATGTTAGACACAGCATACTGCTCCATGAATTGGACTGTGCCTTTGAACGTCCTTCCAGAGCGTCCTTTTCGCACCAGAAAAATAACACGTGGCAAATTCTCTGCGTTGGAAATTTATGATCTTTTTTCAGTTCATCGTTTAGACAACCCAGCCTCTTTCTAATTTACGTAATCATCAGTCGCTTCCAAACCTTTTATCAGTTTGGCATCTTTTTGGCTGAAACAGTATCATTTTTAAAGAAACTTCTAAGTGGGGACAGACTCGTTCCCTACTACAGCCCCCCCCCCCCCCCCCTCCCCATGAAATCGTTGGAATTTCGAAAAATTAAATATAGACCTAGGAAGCCTTAGATGAACTTAAAAGCTCAAAAGATTTAGAACTTGTGATTTAAACTAGGGGAGTGTGTCATGGAACATGTATGTGTAATTATTATAATGCACACAAGTGCAACTGCAAACAGTGTTATGTGACAGTTATATTTGTGTTATAATTTTTACAACATAGTTTTGAAAATCCAATATAAATGACAGGTAGCCTCAGGGTCAGCACCCCACACTCTCCCATAGCAACCAATTTTGGATTCGCGAATGAATAGAGATGTTGCCAGCATACCCGCACAAACCCCAAAGCAGAGAACCATTGGGCCTCACAAATACGCCTGTCCGGAAGGGGGGAATACAAGCATCGACGCCACCCTAAACAGATCCTTTGTAGTGTTCCGGACTTGAATACCCGCTCACCAATCCCAGGTAAGAATATTCATCAAGGGAGTGAAAACCGGCGTTAGAAATGAAATAAACTATTTATTTGCTGTGTCATCCAATTTAAGTGAACAGTCTGTGATTTAAATTGAAATTTACTAAAAATTAGAATCTCGTGGGCTTTGAAGGCCTCTTGTCTGGTACACACTTATCTAGCTCAAAGATTAAGTGGGTACGTTCGTCTGAACCGTCACTAAACTCATGCTGTTTGCCATATCACTACGGCGTCACATCTCAAAACACAGTATTTTTCATAGTCACAGTCGCAAGAACCTAACAGTCTTATCTCATAAAATTCGCAGATTAAAAAACATTTTGACATGAATTACTTCCAGTGATGACACAAAATCAAGTTACCGAAAATCAGCCCTTTAAAGTACGGTAGTTAGGGAGCGGGTGGGGTACGTCAAAACACCACTGTCTTTATCCTATTTATTATGCTGACGACATGTTTCGGCCAATTTGGGCCATCTTCAGATCACAAAGGTGTATATAGAAGAAAACTATACATAATATGATCATAGTGTAGGTGCATATTCTAAACTCTCAATGAGATCTCGTCGGTTGTATTATACATATTGAGCTAAAAGTAGATGGCGTCGTCAGCATAATAAATAGGATACAAGACAGCTGTGTTTTGACGTACCCCACCCCGCCCTAATTGCTTATAACACAACGGGGATGATGCATCTAAAGAATATGGTAGTTGTTACACATATCCACCACTTGCTTTAACATAAAAAAATCTATATGTTAAGCTTACAAACTGTATTTTTGTTTTTCCTATGGTACTCAGACCATTCATTCATTCTGTAGTCTGTCATATGACAGGCCCATTGCTTCTGCCAAAGCGAGTTCTCCGCACAATGCGAGCTAGTGCTTCCTCTTTCAATTTCCAGTATTCTCTGGTTTCTTTAAGGGTATCCAGGAGCTGCTTTCGTCTTCTTCCTCGTATTCCCGTCACTTTTAACCTTCCTTCTACCTTGCCTTCAATACCGTGTTTTAGAATGCAGTTCCTACCCAAGATGTGACCAACCCAGTCAACCTTCTTTATTTTTATTATTACTTAACAACATTAACTGAGGGGTCTTTGCAACGAGACGCAGCATGTTTAGTATGTGGTAAAGTTACAGGTAAAGTTGTCCCTGTGCACGCCATTACGTTACATGTGGGAATAACTACTCGTTCAAACCTCCGCTCTAGACGGAGTTTACAGACCTGTTTTACGCTCTGGCCGCTTAATACCCCGGAGAGAGCACGCTTTGCCCCTTCACTATGAATGAGTATAGGCCCCATAGCCAGTCTGGACGCTTTGCAGAACAGAAAACTATCTGCCCGAAATCGAACCCCTAATATTCCAGCCCGAAACCTAGTCACTACTCCGATTAGGTTACTCCGGCTCCGTTTACTTTGAGCCAGGAGCGTAATATTTATATAAAATTTAGACAATTGTCATGCTTCAAAGTGTTAAATTAACTGAAATGTTACTAATTACAGATATAAAATTAGTAATTTGAAAAATGAGTTTCTTCTCCGTGCCTACAAACACTGGTTGCAGGGAAAATGAATTTTATTCCTCACACGTATTATCGGGTTGGGATCCTTAACATTGCGTACTGTAACTGATCCACAGTTTCATTGTTGTTAACAGGATATTTTACCGGCTTATTCTATAGGAGAACATATCAGGGATAAATAAGACTAGGGCTGCAGCAGGTCAGTATAATTTGAATGGGTTGTGGAGGAAGCCGAATAGTGCAATTGGATATCAGATTAACTCAGAGTAAACGAAAAGAAAATCCATTGTTTTACTTTCATCAACGCAGTGAAATGACGCCGTAATGACACAGGAGTTTCAATCTTAGTGACTATTATGCTTAATGAAAAATTAAAAGCGTAGTTACTAGTCGTTTGTGATTTGAGATATTTTTAACTGGGGAAATAAGTTGTTAAATTTTAAATTTATGAGTTCAGAAATTGACTGGCGACCTTCAATTAAAATGAATGCTAAATAGCAACACGGACAGAGATGTGCATTGCTTATCAAAAATATCGAAATCAGCTGCCTTGCTTCTCATTTACGAATTTACTCACAACCTAAAAATTTACATGATTCACCCTCCAAATTTTGAAATTTTACAAACAGATTGGATTATACCTCCCGCGCATTCGGCGCCCTATAGGCAATTAACTTACATGGATATACAACACAGCAGCTTGATATTTTGGCTTGGCAACTCGTAATTAGAAAGGCCTAAGTATGTGTCTGCCTCCAACCTGGTAACATACGTCTCCGGACATCACAAATTACCACTTTCACACTCTAAAGATCTCGAAACCCGCTGCCAGATTCATTTGAAACATTACGCATATAAAATATTGTTGTGAGAAGAGGTTCAAAAGGTCAAAGAGGCTGAATGAACTACGCCTTTAGGCATCCGTTTAAGAGAAAACGTCTGTTACCTCAGAGCAACATTTGTGGTCCTGCTTCGCAGAGTTATTGCAACGGCTGCGTACGGACTGGGGCTCGAGTCCGGTATCCTAGCTTGGATCACAACGTTATTTCAAAGCTTTCAGCCAAATGAGGGGCGGGTTATTAACGGCTAAAACAGCCTAAACAGTGGAATGACGCAATGTGTCACGATTCGATCAAACTCAGCAGGCTAATACACGATGGTGAGTGGATCCGAGCCAGCTGCTTATCTGAAAAATGTCCGACGTAAAGGTAGCAGACATTTCAGGCGTCGAAGTTGGACATCTGAAACATAAGCTTCCGAAGAACATATTTTCACCATGATGTAATTTTGGTGAAATGTGCCTCCTCCATCTGCAGTATGACGGCATTGTGATGTAGGCGCTCAAGTAAACTTATGCAAATGTAACGTACGTGCAAATCGGTGTTTGGAAGTGACATCATTTGCGTCACACGTTACCGACAAACTCCACGGAATCGCTCATCTGATCCCCATATCCACAGATTGTCTCCGCTAATTACCAAGAGATAACTCGCATTCTTCCAAGCTAGCGCAACAGCTGTCGATTTTGCGCATTGAACCACACTGTCATCTTCTTTGCTACGGGGGTGCAGCAGGCGTGGAACGCCTGCAGCACGGAGAAGCATACTCTGTGGTCCACGGAGTCAGCCGTAATCATAAAGTGCAGACATCTGCTGACAGAGAAGTGAACTGTGTACCTTAGTAGATGCTAGATGATCTGTGCGTGGTAGTGGATTGACAGGTTGTTTACAAAGTAGTGATTTGAAAAGTAACAGGGCGGAAAGGCTGATAGGTTTACGTCCTTGGATTACTCTGCTGTAGCTGCTTGTATGTACGATATTGAGGTGATTCTGCGTATTTGTAATTTGTGAAGCATATAGTCGAAGACTAAACTAGTAAATGTGAATGTGTTTGTATATTTTAATGCTTAAGAACTGAAGTAATGGCCTGAATAGTTAAGTAATTCAGTTCATTGACTGTTTTCTGTATTGTAATTTTTGTTGATGCAGCAGGGTATATTAACGGCACTAAAAAAATTGTTATACTGTGTGAAATTTGTTTTGTACAGGTAATGTATGTGCCCTGCGACTGGTCATAAATACGAACAAGCAGGATAGAGCAGAATCAGTCATGGCTTCCGAGACGGACTCCAATCCCATGTGGTGTTGTTTACCAAAGAAAATGATTCTTCATATTATGGATGCTACATTCATGATGTTGTTACTTGTTGTTCAGGGGACAATCTTAAATTATTACCTCATCAGGCAATACAGTAACACAGTGTTTCCATATTTTTGGTTTCTTGCTGATTTTGCGTCTTTGTTTGCATTCCTTGGTACACTCACAATTGCATATCAGTACCTGACAGCAAGTGAAGATGTTTCCATTCAAGACAGAGTATATAGATATTCACCAAAACAGGTGTTTGGTAGCAAGTTCCCAACATCAAAACTTGGGGTGTTACCACTGAGTTATGTTTCATGGTTATTTTACACAGGAATTCTTCTTTCTAAAGTAATGATGATATTCAAATCTGAAATTCCAGATAAGCTAACTAATGAAGAGGTGTTTGGTCCACAGACGCTTCAAGTAACGATTGCAACATCTGGGATCATTTTCCTTTTGCTAGTGGAAGGTCACAACTGGGCACCACGTGACACTCCTCGTTACACATATGTAACATCGCTGTGTGCCAAGACAGGAATTGAGATTCTGGATACTGTGAATCTTTTGGCTTTATTACTGGTGAATGAAACCAAAATGGTTCTAACATTCACATTGGAAAATGCAGTACTTATTCTTTGCTCATTTAACTTCATTCTTCCAACACTTGCAGTATACAAGCTTAGTCTTTCTGATCTTATATCTGAACGTTTGTCATTACCACTTAAAATTGTATACAATCTTCTTCATTTGTGTCTTATTGACATTCCATATCTTGCGGTCCGTCTGTATCTTTGGTTCTATTATGGACACAACGCATCTATCTTTCTCATGAAAAATGTGTTCGGCATTGTGTTTGTGCTACGAGGGATTTATCCAGACTTTGAAGAACTAGTGAGAAGGCACTGGTCTCTTGAGGAACCTCATCGAACAGGAAGTAATGGATATTTGCCTGGCGCAACTTCAGATGATCATATAGAAATGGAAACTTTCAACCCTAAGCCAACATCAGTAACACCAGAGAACATAAGAAAGCACCCTAAGAATGTCTAGAATATTAAAATTCAACCTTTACAGTTTTTTCATATGTATGTGAACAGTTTGTGCAGGAAGAATTTCATCTCTTGTCACAGTGTTTTAAACTTGCAAACCATGCTACTTACAAATGTGTACATGAGCTCTTCCACTTAGTATATTTGACATTGATTGACAGTAACAAAAGTAAGTAACATATTTTTTTCTAATTTTAAAGTGAAGAAAGAAGACAATTCTTATTGCTTCCATTATGACAGTTTAAATGTACATGAATTTCACTGGGTTGAAATGATGACTGTGATTATGATAATGAGGGTCAGACAGACATTTATGATGTGTCAGTTTGTTTCCTGTTGCCCTTGTCTAATATAATTCATAGTAACTACAAAAAATTCCTTGTAATATTCTGTGAATTTTAAGTGCTATTTTCTGTGAAATCTTTTGAATATGCTTGTGAATTATATATATATATACATACACACACATACATACATATGTATATATATGTATGGATAGAGGTGCAGGGTTCGTGGCAAGTGAGATACAAATTTATAAATGAGCTTTTTTAATGTAATGCATATTACATACAGTGGACTGAATATATATTATTTAATCCAACAAATTGCACAGTCAGTAATAAACAATCATTTGTGTTTTATGATGTTCCTCCCAGTTCTGTTATATGGCAGTTAAACATGGACTATTAAAGCAAGGGATGCCAGGAGAATAACAGCAGCAGAGATGAAATATATGAGAACAACAGCAGGATACACTTGGACATACAACAAAACAAATTTGCACATTGCAAAGGAATTAGAAATAACACCGGTTCTAGACAAACTACTGGAATACAAGCGGAACTGGATACAGCATGTAAACAGAATGCCTCGCGACAGACTACCCAGGATAATGAAACACTATTCCCCAACTGGCAGAAGGAAATGGAAGACCTCTGAAGAGACTTCTAGATACGTGAGACCGGAACAGGTCAACAAGTGGCCTAACTCCATGACAGACATATGATGATGATGATGATGATGATCCTAGTTTGTGTTTTGGCCTGTACCGACAAGACCTTGTACAGACCGAAACTTGTAGGAGGGATATCATAAATGATAAATGTCTTTTTTTTTTTTAACTGATTGCATGCAATTTGCTGGATTAAATACTGCTATTGCAATTGAGCGTTACATATTGTGATCACTTAGGAACTTGAAGAGGGTAAAGTAGGATGAATTAGTTCATTGAACTGAAATTATTTTTTTTACACCTTGAACAGTGAATGCAGTAATTTTGTTATTAGTGGAAACACAACACTTTGTGGTTTGGATACACTGTGTCGTGAAAGTTAACACTGGTTCTAAAATGTGTACTAGAACACATTTTTCAGAAACAGTACATGTGAATTTATTTGCTTGAAATGAGAGGATGAATCACATCTTGAGGTTCACATGAAAAGGAGCACTAAAATTTATAATGTGCATTGTAAATTTCAAGAAAAGCAACTTCAGATGCTTGTTTAGAAGGAGTGTATATATAAGAAAACAAGAAATATATTTATTTTTAGGAACTGGTGAGAGAATAAGAAAAAAAAAACATTAAACTCTGCAACTTGCATTTAAACTGACAAAATACTTCCAACTGTGAGTCCAAAGACTTTTTGTCATATCACAATTTACCCCTTTCTGATTTTTTTTTTTAAGATATGGCAGCCTTGTTTTCAGATTACTTAGAAATGGAGACAGTCGAATACACAACATATATTTTACACATCACACCTACATGTTTCAGCCACCTCAACATAGTCATAATCAGGCTGTACACAGAATTACAGAAAGGAAATTATTTACATAGAAGTTATGGGCGAGATCATGGCCTTACAAAAGAAGTTACATATATCTGTACAGGTATACAAACATATTTCTATCTGTATAGACATAGTAACATATATTTCTGTGTATGTTAACTTCTTTTGTTAGGCTGAGGTCTCACCCTTATCTTTTATGTAAATAATTTCCTTTTTATAATTCAGTGTACAGATACTGAAGTGTACCTGTTCATTGTTGCTGCATTTGCATCTTTGAAGGCCACAGCAGGTCAATGTCTGTTTCAAACTTGCAGTTGCATTGAATTCTGGATGTGGTTATTGCAACCTTTTGCTTCCTGCATACACGTTAGTGTCTTTTGTTGTTTGTTTTATTTGGAGTAGATAATGTGTTACGAAAACTTGATGGATAATGATCACTAATGCCCACAGGTTCAGGAAGACCATTAAGTGTTTTAGGGATTTTATGTTTTTGCACCATGCATTGTAATGTAATTATACTATATAAGCCAAAAAATTCATCTTTTCTAAACTAATATTTTAATTTATGATTTCTTCTACATGTTTTGAACCCGAGGGTTCACCTTCCAGCAGATGGATACATATACAGGTATGGTATAGTGTGTTTGGCATGTAAAACATACTATACTATACCTGTATGTGGTACCGTCTTCCTGAAGATGAATCCACATGTTTGAAAAATGTAGAAGACATCAAAAATTAAAATATTGGTTTAGAACAGGTGCATTTGTTGGTTTATATTGTATAATTGTTTTAGGGATAGTACTTGTTTCGAGTCATGGTGTTCTGTACATGATTAGTGGAAAATTAACATAAAAGTCATGTTCCTTTGCAGTATTTTCCTGAAAAGAAAAGGGTATGCCCCTGTAGCAGCAGAGTCACCCTCGTCAATAAAGTTGTGCCTTTATTTCACGAAAATGTGAGAGTAGAACCAAAATTAAACCTAGGATTTTTTGCTGTTTGTTTGCGTTGTCTGACTAGATTGCTACATGCTTGAGCATAGAAGATCTTTGTGGCATGAAGAGAGAATGGTCCAGTAGCTTAAACTGGTGGATCATATGAATATCCACACTAATGATCCTGATATGAGTTTGTTCATTAAAGTCCAAAGCATCTAAACTCTGATGAGCTGTTTCACTGTCAATAATGAGAAGACAGTTGAGGTGCAGCATTAAAAGTACACACGTTCAGCCATTAACTTCATGGCATTAGTAGAATGTTTAAAAAAAATCACTTTTTTTCCTCTTTTTTGGCAAAAGATTTCTGTGGTGGCCATATTTATTAAAAGCCCACTCATAATCACTGATTATTAACTGGTTTGTGAGGCATGTATATAAGCTCTTTGTAGAGCAAGTCCATAAACTGACACTCCTCTCTTGTTGAGTTCTTTGCCTCCACCAAGAAACAGGCCATGTGGCTTTCGCAGAATGAGTTCTGGGTCATTTTTTAAAACAATACACAAGACTCTTCTAGGCATCTGTGTTTCTTTTCTTGGACTTCTCAGACTTTGAACATGGAGGCAACGAGCTCCTTTGAAACATAGTAACTGTGTGCCAATAAGCGTGGCGTCATATCTTAGTAGACTTTATTCATAGAGAAAAAGGCATATTTGAATGACTCAACTACTCGAGCATGCTTTATGTTTGGAAGTTAATTTAGCCTCTTGTGTGATACTGTAAGTCCACTTTGACTGTTTGACACTCATGTACGTGTATTTGCCCGTGGGATATCATTTCATCTAACTTTCACAAGTGTTTAAGCAACAATACGGTGACACCAAACAACATGTAACATACACCCAATTTGTATTGTGTTTTTTCCTGTGATGTGGATCACTTCATTCCTTGTCTTAAGGTAACACCACAAATGAAAGGTTTGTTTTTGGGCATCTGTTGGCAGTCTGGTTAATTTTAGCCATTTCCTCCCCCCCCCCCCCCCCCACCCCC
>Ga0209755_10009941_pt1 | contig 10011 bp, 6 predicted proteins | sample TergutCo191P1_FD_187301 | JGI IMG/M metagenome (GOLD analysis project Ga0209755, IMG submission 187301) | Cornitermes sp. P1 segment gut microbial communities from Petit-Saut dam, French Guiana - Co191P1 (SPAdes) (version 2) | ecosystem: Host-associated > Arthropoda: Insects > Digestive system >...
TGAATTTTTCTTGTTTTCTTTTGCTAAAGAGGCAGTTGGTAACCTAAGTACCCAAGTGATCACCATGACTAATCAAAATCTGCATCTCACCGGAAACGCAGTAATTAAGAAATAAGTGGATCGCACATCTGTAGTTGAAAGTTTTGGTTGCAAACCTCACGGAAAGATTCATAAGCAGATAGGCGCATAATATTAAGAAGCAGATGACTGTACCATACGATGTGTGATTACCTGTCAACGAAACTACACGGTCTCACATGCCACAAAGACTATATCTTCATATTCGCTGCAGAGAGAATCTCAGGTCATGCAATATTTCGATGACTAATAAATTTCCAATTAATAAGATCTATGACGGCATTAATATACTTCGCCTTCCATAACAAGCGAGAATAAATGTAATTTGCACATAAGATTGTACGAAATGGGTTTTGTATTTCGTACGTGAACTACGTGGCCAATACTGAGCAGTCACTGGAAATTGATTCAAATTGCATAATTAGTCTTATTCCATTTTAAGTGTAACTTGCACTATGTACACTTAAGTAGAAATTGTGTTTTTTGTGAAAGATAATTCAGTTTATTTTATTTACTTGTTATGTTGTTTCAGTAACATCGTGCACGTCATACTGTTACTGTTGTTTGACTAGTGCCACGACTTTCTGGAGCATGGAGTTCCGGAGAAGGTGGTTAGTGGTATGGAACTGACTGTAGTGGATGTACCACGACTTGTACTACATTTATTAACAGAACTGTATTATTTACAACTTGCCATGTTCAGCCGATTTAAGAATGCCATTTTTAATGTAGTTGGAGGAATCGAACCTTTGCCAGTGTTGAAGGATTCTGAAAGCAGCCCGGATGACAGGACTTTGAGCCCAAAATTTCCGTATAGCAGACCACATTTTTTGCAGTTCCATACAGATGAAGAAATTTTAGTGTCGGCAGACCATCATATTCGCCCGATTATAGTACCACGAGACATTTCCAAGCTACCGTGGAACAGTGGTTATGCTGAGTAAGTATTTATTGAGCTTCATTAGTGGAAGAAACTGAGGAAGCTACATTTTGACAGGTTGACCGCAGAAAAGCATTCTCAGATCGGGATATAACTGAAATTTTCTGATTCTGTGTTGTGATGGACTGTCTTTTGGCCCAAGAGCCCATAACTAAACTGTAATTGTGTGCGTAAGGTATTTGGAATATGACTTTTCCTAGGTTATGTTTGTTTTCTGTATTTTTTGCCCATCACTTCAGCAGTAACTTGCGTCACTGGAATATGGCCAACCCGTATTAACTTAGCACCTTGTCTCGCACCTTATCCAGTGCCTTGCATATCGCGCTTGCTTCCGTGTATGTTTTACCTTTTCTGTGTCCATAGTTTATTCCCTTTCAAGCGATCCACCAAGGTTATATACCAAAGGATAAAGAATTTGTCCAAAAGCTATATAAAATATACATTAAAATATATATATATGCATATATACACACACACATACATATATTCATATATACACATTAACAGTTACAAAATACAGCATTGCCTAACAAAAGATTAAGTAAAAGTAATTTAAAATTAAAAACATGTGGATATTACTTGATTACATTTTAGTTACAGAAACAGTGCAAACATCGGCAAATTATGAAATGTTACACAAGGTCTTGGACTTGGACAGATTCTTTGGAACTGTCTCAGGAAAGATAATTGGATATGAGATTTGTAACTTGGAATGTGAAGTGCCTCTATAAGTCAGGGACTTCAAAACAGGTGCAAGAGAAGAGAAAAGTATAATGCTGGCAATTAAGGGAGTGGAGTTTGTTGTTTATAGAATGTCATGTACTGTATAGTGTAAAGAGGTTATTGTTGTGATATTGTTCTGAATGTGCGTACCGAAACTGAGGATTGAAGTGGTGACTCAGAGACAGTAATGTGAGGAATTAGAGCAGGTACTTGATCTGTTCCCTAAGTACCACCTGAAAATTCTGTTGGGAGATATCAATAAAAAGTTATGGAGAAAAGATATTTTGAAACCTACAATTGGGAAAGAGAGTTTACCCTAGAAATATAATGGTACTAGAATAATAAACTTTACCACATGCAAAAATCTAATTGTCAGGAACACATTATTTCCACATCAAAACATCCTAAATGCCCATGGATCTCTCTTGATGGGGAGATTCACAGTCAGAGTGACAGCACTTGGTCTGCAGGAGATGGCATTCAAGTATGCATGATGTTCACTCTCTCAGAAGAGGTGACTGTGATACTGATCACTGTACACAGAAAACACAGAAGTTTGATATGGAGCCAAGGGATGTGAGAGAATAGTATCAGGTTGAAATCTGAAACAGGTTTGCAGCTTGGGAGAACTTTTAAGATAAAACCCAGATAAGTAATAGTCATAAAGGAACTGAGGTCTCATTACATGCTACAGGCAAGCAACACCACTTGATCAGGATAAAGAAGTATAATTTCCATCAGACACAACCCTTTATTATTCTTTTCAACACTACATGTTTTGATCAGAACTGATCATCTTCAGATGTTTCAACACGGAAGTCTTCTTTATTATTAAAACATTTGAAGATGATCAGTTACTGATTGAAACATGTAGTGGTAGAAGAAATGTGGAGGATTGTGTCTGCTGGAAATTATACTTGTTTATGTTGATTATATGTACACAATGAGTGGGTAATATAAAAAACAATTACACCACTTGAGCCTTTGACTCTTGTATTCTGTATGTAATTATGAGACCTGATGGTTTTTTGGCTGAAACACATCATCTCTCTAGACCACTAAATAATAATGAATTCTGTAAATGGGTAATCATTCTCCTTGTAAAGTACATAGCATAGTGAGATGCTTTTCCTGAAAGTAGTATATGCCTTTTTAGGTATGGACTATTAGTATTTCATGTCATAAGAGTATGAACATTTTATAACCAGTATTTTGTCAGTGATACATCATTGGATTGATATTTATTAAATATTGGTATTTTCCAATGTTAATGTTGTAGGACCAATGTAATGAGTGTAAAGGAATTGTGTGCATCAGTGCTTATAAAGGAAGGAGGAGGAACTGTAAACAATTTTGTTAGTGGATGCTTACCCCAGTCTGCTCCATTCTTTTGTTACACAGATATTTTAAACTGAGTAGAATGTCTGGGCTAACATGACATTGAGTCATAATTGTATGTTCTGTTTTATACAGCATTTTATGACAGGGGTGCAGAGATTTTCAAAAAAATCAAGGAGCCACCACAAGATACTAGGCATTGGAAGGTAACGAGAAACAAGTTCCATACAGAAAACCCACACATGGAGTTTGTGCACCTCCCTTTTATGGTGTTATCATTAATGTTTTTGTCTTTGGTTTAGTATGTCTGGGCCAAAAGAGGGCTGCAGCATTTAATGCTGAAGAAGTATGACCTATATACCATACAATTGGTACCTCAGTCATGAACATGTGACTGGCTGCTGTTTACATGGTGAAATGTTGTATTTAAAAAGGGCACAGGTCATTCAATATGATGATGACATATTGACTTAAGTATTTAATTTTACTGGTAACTAATACATTGGCATTTCATAAGCTTAACTGAAAAGTTATACTCACTCACTCCCGGGTGCTACAACCCATGTAGGGTCTTGGTCGACTCTAGAAGTCGCCTCCAACCATCTCTGTCCTTGGCCTTGATCCTCCAATTTCTAACTCCCAGCCTCTCTGCATCCCTCATCACTCTGTCCATCCATCTGAGGTTTGGCCTTCCCACTCGCCTTCTGTCCCCTGGCTTGTCCAAGGTGATTTTCTTACATGGTAGATTGTTTTGCATGTGTACTATGTGCCCTGCCCATCTAAGCCTGGTTATCCTAGTTGTTGTTACCAAATCAGTCTCATCATACAGACAATACAGTTCTTCATTATATCTTGATCTCCATGTTACCCCTTCACAGATAGGTCCATAGATTCTTCTTAGTATTTTTCTCTCAAAGACTCCAAGGAAAAGTTATACAAACCTGGATTTTGAACCTAATAACTCCCCCCTTTCTCCCATTTTCAGAGCAGTAAATGCCGGGAAGTCTATCTGGAATGAAGATCAAGCCTGTTTAAGGAGGGCTACACTGGAGCGTCCTGAATCAAGAGACCGGCGTGTGCGAGATGTCAGACAAGACTTAGGAAAATCCCCAGAGCAAATGAATCCTGTAACATGCTTACCTTATGTTTACTTCGCATTATTTGATGGCCATGCTGGAAAAGGTGCAGCAGTGGCCGCTGTCAATCAGCTGCATCATATTCTTCATGTGCGTACATTTTACTGAACAACCCTGTGTGTAACCAGTCTTTAGTGCTGTCAGCAACAAATTATACTTGTAAATAACAGCAGAAAAAAATTTGAGTTTTTAACGTACAAGAACAGCATTATTTGGCTTTTGAAGAATTACAGATGTGTCTTGAAATTGTGTGTCACAACTGAGACATATTTGCTTTATACTCCTTTTCTATGTGCCAAGCAGAAATTAGATAACATTGCACTCCGTGAATGTTTGTAAGGGTCAGATTATTGAACCAGTTGAGCTCTACCCATACAAATGAAATAATTGAGTACAGAAATACAGACTAAACTGAAAAGTGAGGAATAATCTTTGATTCATGTACATTAAAACCCAATTACTTATATAATTGTTGGTTTGAAATGCTGCATTTTGGTTTGTTAATTAATTGTGGTGTGTTGACTGTAAGCTGTTTTAATTATTTATTTTTTTTTTGTGGAATTATTTTATACTAAAACCTAGCTTTAAGTTTCCAAGAATTGCTACAATTTGCCCTCTAAGTTCTGGTGCCATACTGTTGAAGAATTTGGTTTAGTTTAACTTCAAATCAGCAAGTTCAGTACAGCTCTTTCATTTGACTCAGGGTGTGTTTGGAAGAATGTTTTGTAAAATATCGTGTACCTGTTGGCTGGATCTCATTCTACTTTAACAATTTCTCTGTTTCATAGAATGGACATCAAAAATGAATATTTGTATTTTATGGTTAAGCCCTTTTTGAAAATTTAAATGTGGATGCAGTGGATGTTCACATTAAAAGCACAGAAGCTTCAAATAAAGTATATAATTTCATTAAGTTTTTTTAATTGCTCAGTAGAGTAAAGACTATACTGCATATGTTGCTGATATAATTTTGTTAGATTTTACGCTTTATAATGACACATATAATAATGAATTCAGAAAGGAAGATTTAATACTAACATCAGATCTGTGCACACACGTCATATTCTAAATCCTAAATATGTTGATGTGAAGTTCCATGTAGTCAGAAATAGATACACATTCAAAATCCATTTGGGGTACAAATTCCCACTCAAACAAAACTAGAATTTAATATTAGTGGATATCTCAGGAGGTGAGATAAAAGTAATTTTTGTTTCAATCAGAGGTAAGAAATTCTCAATGATATGCAATGCTGTAAGGTAATTTTTGCCTGTTTCTGGCCTGTTAGTATTGTATGTTGTAAAAGTAAATGCTATAGTATTGTGTGATATTTTTGGTTGTAAAGTACATAGTTTATAAATATCTAAAATAACTTCATTTGGGTACACAGGAGAAGTTGGTGGATGTGATTGATCATTTGTTGCCACCATTAGAGGGTTACATGCAGTTGGAAGCATCAACAAAGCATGGAGCTGCGTACTTCATTCCCGAGAGAGAAGTGACTATTGAGGAACTTATAATAGGTGCTTTGGAAACAGCATTTTGGGATATGGTAATTTCAAAACATACTGAAAAAATGTGTTGAGATCATTGCATACACATGTTTTCATACAGCTTAATTTTATTGTTCTCCTTGATACCATGTTGGAATTCATTGTATGTATTGAAAGTTTTGAGCTCACTGTGTTAATTCACTGGGGAAAATTAGAATGAAGAAAGGAGAGAGCATTTTATGTCATTTTATGTTGTTTTGTAACCTCTTGCCCTTGCTTTTCTTTTATCAATTGTGATTACTTATGTCCTCTTAATTTAGGAAAGTGATTTTAAGTTTTGTCATAAACCAACAACTTGTGATTGATTGATTGATTATAACCATATGCATACTTTTTTTTTTTTTTTGGAACATATGATGGCAATATTTTTAACTGTCCTTACAATAATTCTTATCCTCAGAAACTTTGAAATGGAGTTATAGAATAGCTTTAACTAGGGCTTAATATGTCATGTTACAGAACAACAGTGTTCCTTATGTTTGAACTTTACAGGATCAATTAATTGGAGAAGACAAACAGAAGTATAAGGTTACAGGTGGGTGCACAGCATTAGTGGCATTGTTCATCCTTGGCAAACTGTACATTGCTAATGCTGGAGACTCACGAGCAGTGCTGTGCAAAAACAGGTGTCCCGTTCCATTATCAAATGATTTTACACCAGAAACTGAGAGGCAGAGGATTCGGCAGTTGGTAAGTGTTCCTCTGTAGTTCATTGACACCACTTTGATCAGAATTAAATCAGTAAGCAGATTTTTGTGATGAATTTTAAGTTTCAGTAACCTAACATAGGCATAAGCCATAACAAAATAATTGCATACGGGAAACTACTTGTGAATAAGGTGTTAATTATCCAACCAACACAACCATACTGATCATGAGTTCTTCTTCTTGTCCTATACTTCCTGATGATACAAGCCTGACTGGCTCATATAATCTTGGGTGACATCGTTCCATTATGTATTTTTTATCAATAAGATGTTAATTATTCAGCCAAACACAGACACACTGTACATTTATGTTTGGTCAGGTAATTAATACCTTATTGATATTAAATACGCAATAGAATGGTGTCACCCAAGATGCTACAGGGGATGTGTGAACATTGCAGCCACCATCATACTTCCTAATTATAAGTGTCTGATGATGTTTGTTGATTCAGGTGCCCAGATATGAAAGAAACATCATCTTGTATTTGGGTAAATAACTATTTTTGTGTGTGCGTGTGTGTGTATATATTTTTTTAAATTTAAAAGTTTTGTGTGGTGTCACCAAAATAAGTTAAGAGAGTAGCTAATAGAGTGTGTCCCAAACTTACTTTCATTGCACTGTCTTCAGTCATTATGCTTAGTTAAATATATGACATGTTTTCTCTTTTTGAACTTGTATAAGTTTAAAAGATTGACTTCCAAACTGCTTGTGCGTGGTACAGCACAAATTTTATTGCTGTGCACAAACATCTAATTGTAACATAAATTCATAGTGGAGAATTATCTTAACTTAGTATGTGAAAAGCAAAAACAACTAACATATTCTTATTGTGGGTCATGTCTTCACAGTTTTGAAGTTTGTGTCAGAAATTTCTGCAGTTGAGGAATTTCACAATTTTTAAACTAAAACTGTTAATTACATTACTCGCAGTGTTTCATGCATCATGTCTAGTTTGAAAGTCCTGCAGCTGTATATTATCACGTTCCTAGAGGCAGAGTGACATGGCTTGTGTAGTGACATACTACAAGTTAGATAGTGAAAGGTTTAAATCCTGGGGGAGGGGGGGGGCAAGACATTTTTCTCATCTTGTAAACGTCCAGACAAGCTCTCTGGCCCACCTAGCCTCCTATACAGTGGATACCAAGGTTCTTTCCTGGTGGTAAAGGAGCTGGAGTGTGAAGTTAACCACTCATCTCCATCTTGTGCAAGGGTTGGGATTGAATGGAGCTGTGCTTCTATTCCCCTTTCATACTTTCATAGCACAGGCAGGGATAACTTTACCTTTATTTTTGTTGACCTGTGCCATCTGTTTAGCATACTGAGTTACTTTTAACAGATGTGAATCTACTGATATGGACTGGAACCTCTTAAATTACATTGCTGTATGAGATAGACTTTTGGCAGCAAGTGGAACTACAGTGAAAATTGAAGGTACACTTTCCAAACACACACTTCATCACATTTATGCAAGGCACATACTGTGACAGTAAAGAGTGTGTGGGATTTAAAATTAATTACCAATTAGTGATGTAATGAAGACATATAAATTTTTGTTGACTCTTAAAATTTCAAATTTTTTATCACACAACAGGTGCAGCCTGTATGGAAAGTGACCTGTACGCAAGTAAAATACAAAGTTTCTGGGAAAATATGATATATAAATTTGCATAGCTGTATATCACTGTTCAGAGTTACAGGGGTGCTGATAAGTCATTAGCCCGACCAGGAAGGAAACAAGCTACAATCCCTGCATTTTATGGAACTTGGAGGTTCATTACTACATTCACAATAGTCCACCACTTGTCCCTGCCATAACCTAATTAATCCATTCCTCTGCCCATCACACTTTTGACAAGTGCAGCTTGTTTCCTTCCTGGTCGGGCTAAGGACTTATCAGCACCCCGGTACATGCAAGTGCAATTCTTCCCAGGCTGCACTGCAACCAGAACTCCTTGGTGGGGAATACACCCATATGGATTACAACAGAAGGCCACACCAAAGAGATCTGGGGAAGAGGATTTTGTATCGAGACGCCCACATGACAGGCTGGGCTTACAAGACTGTTACTCGTGATGATCTGAAAATTCCTGTTGTGTATGGTGAAGGGAAGAGGGTAAGGATGGTTATTGTATTTAATACAGGTGGTAGAGATGCATGAACATTCAAAACTGCAAAATGTCAGTGACCATTATTGCATGTTTGTAGCTTGTTTTCTTATGCATATTCCTTAATGAAAGGACTTAAAGTTAAATATGCAAGTGAATAACTGATGCTCAGAGTGCAAAAATGTTAATGTGGTTTAATTTCTTGTTTATCATATGATGGGAAATATCGTTTCCTATTAAAGGTAAAAATTGAAACAATTAAGTAGGACATGGGCCACAAAAGTATTAATTTTAATTTGATGTTTGTCTATTGTATGAAAAGATGTGTTTTAATACAGTGAAAAGTCCTGGATGGATATGCGATTAAATCGCAAGAGTCTTTCTGTGTACAGTATAATGTACTCTACATCCTTTAACAAATTAATGTGACTAATCAAAAATTAATATAAATCCATGTGAGATTTTAGGTTCAGTTTCAAACTACAAATGTTGTTTCCCTGAAGGCAGTAATCTTTGTTATATAAGTAGATTAATTATAGTTTTTTACTCCCTTGCCTCTGATATAAAATTTCACTTTGGTGTAGTGACATTTCTGCTCTGTGATATTTCTTCATCCATTGATATGTCGGGTATTTTCTGCACAGCATTAAATGTCATATACAGGGTGTTTCACGACTTTAGGGCATAACTGCAGGAGGTGATTTCCTAGGTCTTTGTGATCAAAAAAGTTCATATAAACATGTGTCCGATTTTGGACAGTTACGGAGTTATGACCGTTTTAAACTCAGAATAGAAGGTAACGATTACTGACAATAAACGGAAAAAAATAATAAACCAGCATAATACATGATACATTTAAAGTTAACTTCGTGAAATTACCTTTAATTTGAATTTATCGGTGCTTAAAGTTGATTTTCGAAAATGCCACCGCCAGCCGCAACACAGGCTGCCGCTTGGTTGTGAACCGCCCTCGTAGCACTCAGGAGTTTTAGCTCGCTGTTTCTGATGTGTTCAGCGGCATCCAGAATGCGACCAAGCAAGGCATCTCACGTTGCCACCTGCACACTGTAAACCAGTTCTTTCATCCATCCCCACACACAATAATCCAGTGGGTTTAAGTGTGGAGACCTGACTGGCCAATGGTGGGGACCGCAACGTCCGATCCATCGCCCGGGGAAACGATAGTTCAGGAAATTTGTAACTCCACGTGAAGAATGAGGAGGAACTCCGTCATGTTGGAAATACATACGACTTCATTTATCCAAAGGCACATCCTCCAAAAGTTGGGGCAATTCCTGCTGTAGAAATCTGAGGTACGCCTCTCCTGTAAGACGACCTTCCAAGATGAAAGGACCTATCAGCTGATCGTCCAGAACTGCACACCACACATTGACACTGAAATGTTGTTGAAAGTTGCTTTCAACAGTGGT
>Ga0209755_10009942_pt1 | contig 10009 bp, 7 predicted proteins | sample TergutCo191P1_FD_187301 | JGI IMG/M metagenome (GOLD analysis project Ga0209755, IMG submission 187301) | Cornitermes sp. P1 segment gut microbial communities from Petit-Saut dam, French Guiana - Co191P1 (SPAdes) (version 2) | ecosystem: Host-associated > Arthropoda: Insects > Digestive system >...
CAGTAACATGAATCCATTCCACACCTTTCTATCCTGTCTTTAAAATCCATTTTACTATCATCCTCCCACATATGAATAGCCTTTCAAGTGGTCTCCATCTTTAGGCTTTCCCAGCAAAACTCAGGTGCATTTCTCCTATCTCCCAAGCCTTCCACACATTCTTTCCAGATCATTCATGGCTAATATGTTAAAATCTCTGATTAAAGCTTGGTATGACAACTGTAATGTAAGCCGTATATCTGAAATGTGTGTAACTAACCCTGCAAACTTTATGGAAATATTTTAAAAAATAACACAGATATGGCACCACTCTCTACCATAACACCCTGCTGCAAAGGTAACAAGATATGTCGTGTATGCATAATGTTACATGGTGGCAAGTTTGTGTAACCACTGTTGCATGGAAAATGCAATAATATGTTCTGCATGCACTGCTGAGCCACGTCACAGTCGACAATATACAAATATTAAATATGGCACATATATGTTTTTATGGTGTATTTATGATGTCAGCAACAAAAAAATGTACTCTGCTCTTCAAGTAAATTGTGACATTTTTGTCTGATTTTAATCAAACTTGCACTTTCTTGACAGATTTTCACTGAAGTCCCCAGTACAAAATTTCACGGAAATCCATCATCCGGTGGGAGGTGCACTGACATATGCAGACAGATGGATGGACAGTAAGATGGACACAATGAAGCCAAAAGGTGCTTTATGCAACTTACGTGAATGCGCCTAAAAATTTCTCAGCAAATCCTAACACAGATTTTTCCAGTAAGAGGATATTAGAATCTAAGATCTTCACAATCTATGCAGTTTGCACAAACTGTGTTTACAGATAAGTAAAGAAACTTAAGTTACTCTTCTCAGCACTGCTTATATACAACATTAAAAGAAAAAGTAAACTGTAGGCCAGCCATGAAGGCCATACCAAATAACATGTATCACATATTCATACATTACTGTACCATACAAACACATACACACTCCATCTAACTGTGCCTATTCCCACATTACTGAATCCACCAATAAGCACATATGTAGATGGGAGGAACGACATGGAAAAATGCAGTGTAGTTCTTCCTCTATACTACTACCAACTTAACATGCATATCCACAGTACGCAACGCTACAAATTAAACCTCACCTGAGGATGCATTTACTAGATTATCAACCACCACCACCTTGAAACCCTGACTGAGCAGTTCCACCAATGAATGAGACCCCACATAACCTGCACCACCCGTCACCAGAATTGTTGCACCAGACATGTCTAAATACAAGAAATAAATACATAAAGTCCACTTGCAAATCTTGACCTTCTTGTGAAAGTTTCTGAAAATGTACAATCATATTCCAGGACAATGTGAACCAATGTATTATAAATAAATACCCAAGTTCTACCACTAAATTAAAAATATGCACTAAAGTTATAACATGCAGTAACCATAAAGAACCATCAACCCATTTAGCGTGTAGGCCTTTACAGCAGAAAAACACCCAAGAACCTAAGGTAGCTCAAATTTTGTAAAGCATATTTTGGAACAGTAACTTGAAGCACATGTGTTGGGTGTGATTACACACAAGTGGCCATGGTAAATTTCAAATTTTATGGCACATTACAATTATTCATCACTGTCACACAATATTTACCATGGTCATCATGTTATATGCTATTAATACATTAAAAACTTACTTTCAAAATACAAAATTTCAAAGTCAAAAGCAGCAGTACTGTTCTCACATTCCTGGTTGCACTGCCGCTATGTTAATATCGATGAAGGCAAGAAACTGAAAGGTATAAGTACAGGAAACCTCTAATGGCATTATATTCATCATCATCATCATCATCATCGACTCAATAGCCCTGAGTGGGCCTTGGCCTCCTCAAGCAAATGTTTCCATCGACCTCTATCCTTGGCAGTCACCAGCCAATTTCTACAACCCAGTTTCCTTGCGTCTTCCTCTACCCCATCAATCCATTTTGATTTCAGTCATCACATCCTTGTTGACATCCAGGGTTGTCCACAATATCCTCTTACAATTTGTTTTCATCCATTCGCATTATATGTCCTGCCCACCTCTGTCTACTGGATTTTATTACACTAACTATATTTGGTTCATTGTAAAGCTCTTCTAGTTCTCTTCTGTCACTGCCCTTTCTTGTATGTTGGACCATATATTCTGCGAAGGATTTTCCTTTTGAAGATACTCAGTCTTCTTCCATTAATTTTTTGTCACAGTCCAGGTTTCTGCAGCATATGTAAATAGTGGCCTCACAAGTGTTTTATATACAAGAATTTTTTTCTTCCTGGAAAGTAGCTGTGACTTAAACTCTTAGTCCAAAATATGATCTATTAGCTGATATAAGGTGGTTGGTGATTTCTTCTGAGACATTATTGTGGCCATTCACCAATGAACTCTTTCAAAATTGTATCTTCCAACTTAAATGGTGTGGGGTTTGCTGTAATTCTGGGTTTTAGCTGCTACCAAATATTTAGTTTTGCCTTTGTTGATTAATCCCACTTCCTTGCTGGCCTTTTCAAGTAACTGAAAAGCCACTTTCATTGATGCTAAAGAGCTCCTAATGACAACTATGTCATAAGCATACACTGCAAGTTGGACTTGCTTGTAGAATACGGTCCCTCTTGTTTGTAAGCCTGATTTTATAATTGCATATTCCGATGTTATATTAAAAAGAAGACATCCCAGTGCATCTCCTTGTTGAAAACTCTTGTGTATTATAAAAGGTGCTGAGTGCTTTGACTGAATTTTGATCTGGCTCTGCATGTTAGACATTATCATTTTAACCAACCTGATTAATTTCTCTGGAATATTTAGTTCATTCATAGCTTTATACATCCGCTCCCTATTGATGCTACCATAAGCACTTTTGAAATCAATAAAAAGTGGATGGATATTCTAAATTCTTTAATCTCTTCCACGCATTATTTTCAAACAATTCCATAATCAGTCAATTGGTGTCTACACAAGGGCTGACAAAGAGGCTAATGCTTTCTGTTATGCAACTGGCACCACTTGTGGACAGTAGGATGTTACATCATGTGAACATAAAGTACACTTTGGCAGTTGTGTGGCAAACTGTTAATGGGATTCAGTTTTTATGGTTACAGCATTTTGTTTGTCATAAAAAACATGAGAAAAGAGTATTGCCAAGACCACGCAGATATTGCAACAACACTCAAGGAGCACCAAAGGTTCAGTTTTTACCTCACAGGTCTGTGCCTGTATTTTATACGATAAATATCTGTTTATACTACATAAGAAAATAATCACTGCTTATTGTGACAAACCATTAGAAACACACGAGTACATTCTGTGGGGTAAAACGCAGCATTTGAAAGTTAAATGTACTGGTAGAAGTAGTAACCAATAAAATTTAAGGGGTTAGAGAGACAGCGGTTAGGATATATACCATTTGCTTTAATACATATTAAAAATCTCAGCAATTTTATCTCACAGAGTACAGGTTTCATACAATGCTCACAATAAACGGCAATTATTCCCTAACAGCGTTAAATAACTGGTTTTTGTAACACAGACTCTATTTGTTCTCTATGAGGCAGGAAATGAGAAGATGTAATTTAAATGACTTATGAACCAAACATCTAAACCAGACATTCTACCTTCACATTGTTATATTTACAGCAGATAAATTTTTTGAAACAATCGAAACTGTGGTCAGTCAAGTAAATTTTGTATCGCAACAATGTGCCTCCTCCCCCAAACCACATTCAACTGACTGCCAACATACAATCTCATCATGTAATGAAAACTAAAGGTTTCTCTGAAAAGGTCTCATTCTGAAGGTCTTGAAGATATTCAAGGCATCATAATGCAATTCAAAATGATTTCCAACTTAGTTCCCAGGCATGGAAATATCTGTGTGCATGGTCAAAATGCCTACTTCCAAATAATGGAAGATGACAAATGTTTGAATTTAAGTTAAAACTGCTACCCATCTTGTAGTATAAATACCAGAATATCCACTTGGCATGTAATTGTATTCTACATAACTGTCTTCAGTTCTGATCCTGAAAAATGATAATGGTGTTGACTGGTAAGGGAATTGTTATTACAGGAACAAACATATATGCACCTCTACTCCATCAGGGTTAGGTTGCTAGAAAACACAAAGCAAAATAAAGTGATGCATATCAGTATCATTTCTCACAATAAAATGTTTAAATACTAAGTTCTTGCACTATACATACTATCATCTTACATACCTTCTATATCACTTCAGCAGTAAACTGCAGAACAAACAATATTACACTAGATAAAAATGACACACACATGAAAATTCTTCCTGGAAAAGCTCCGCTGCAAGTGTCTCCATTAGTTGTCACCCCTTGCATTGTGGCAATGTAAAGGCTGTTACCTTGAGCTTGATACTGCCCAAGCCAATTTTCAGTGGCTTCGGAATTTTTATCCTCTTATGAACTCTACCCCAGCCATATTTTCAAACTTGGAACAAACTTTTTGCTCTCTGAATAAGCATTTGGCTTGAATGTACTTTGATTTCATTTTGATGTTCAGTCCAAATGGAGTATAGGAACTTCATTTGTAACATAAGACTTCTTCGCTTATGAGTCATTCATTTTGCAATACGCAAAATTTCAACTGGCATTACAAAAATGCTTCTGTCATGCACCTTCTACTCTGCCGATTGTTAATACTGCATACATAAGAAAAACTTATTACATACAAAATCTTCATAGATACTGTGGAATAGTTATAGGAGATTTCTCATTTATGCAAAATTAAGTTCGTGTGTCTTGTGTTGCTTATATGTTGACTTGTCTACCTGCATACTGATTTGTTCCACAAACTAAGTAACCACAATCCACAGAATGCACAATTCAATCTAATGCAGCCAAACTCAATACATCCTCATCCAATCATTTCATCAGTCCCTTCAGCTAGCTAGATGTTGCTAAGGTTGTTGTTCAAAGCACATAGTGAACTGAAAAATCAGCAACAAAACTGAATTTCAGTTTGTACTTAATTTTATAGCTATACTTATTTCTATCCCATCACATACTTCAGAAGTGTGGAATTTCCTTGTTAACACAACATAGAAGTTTGACAGTATCACCTGCACGTTATAATTTACTGCCAGAGGACTTTCTTATGATGTGTCCATTACTCCTTAGAGCAAAATAATTCTGCATCTTCCTTCAATATTGATTTATAAATCATATCTTGGTACATGTAATGACAAGCGCATGCAAAGAAATAAAAATTTGTTGCAAAAACTGGTGGCGCTTTTAAACTTTTTAATACTGCAGGTTCTGAAAAGAAGTACGTTATTGTAATCCCTACATTTGCAACACTAAGGTGCATTCTTCCATTTCTTTCATGTTTATTTCACTAACAACTTCTCCTTCATGTCTATGGCACACATATGTAACATCCAACCGTCTAGTCTGATAACTTATTGCCTGAAACAATTCACAATCCAATAAAACGTCAGGTTACAAGTTACGAAGTCTCAGGACTGACAACAGCCACGCCTATAGTATACGGAGAAAGCAAACGTAATTCGTACAAAACATTCCACCTAAAACTTCATACTGCAATTTAAAATTCTTGACTTCTTACCTGAGCAATACGACCAGGACCGATTACCGCCGACAACCGCCTAATACAAAACGTTCTTGTCAAAGAAGAAGCGTCAGTAGCTGAGCACAATGAAGCATTTAATAACCAAAACGTTTCTTATCGCCGCACTTATTGTGTCATCGAGGTTTCTTCACCCAAGCTTTGCATATACACGTGGCACTATCAAACACAGATTATCTAGTATCAAACGAGTGCCAACGCGTCGTGCAACTATCTTCCTTGCGCGAACAAAGCCTTTAGTTCTCCAAGCTTCAACGATGTAGAATATGGCGTACTTGGCGCTTGTGTTTTATACCTTTACTTCTCCAAGCTTCAACGATGTAGAATATGGCGTACTTGGCGCTTGTGTTTTATAATACCAAAGGTTGAATATTCCGTTACATACATACATTTAATCAATCCATGATATCCCTCAAGCGGCATTCGGATATGAAACATTGTGAGATAAAAAGTATATAAAGATAGTCGATCATTATTAAAAACAATGCACGACACAACGGGCAATAGTGTAAAAACACGGACAATAGTGTAAAACATTATGATCATAATATCCTCATCTTGAGAGGGCCAAACTGATCTCCTATAGAAATATTAATCATAAAAAAATTCTTCTATTGAGTAGTAGGATTTATTTACTAAATACCGTCTTAAAGTTGATATAAAAGACCTTTTATTTTCTACTACTCCTGTAATGCAATCAGGTAGCCTATTAAAGATCCTAATGCTCATATAGTACACTCCCTTTTGATATAATGTAAGATTACTTACAGGTTTATGCAATTTTATTTCTTATGTTAATATTATGAACCTCAGTATTAGATGTAAACTTTTCCTGGTTTTGTAGTAAGAATTTCATTCGGGATGGAATATATAGGTAAGTTATTGTCAATATTCCCAATGATTGAAATAGTGGTTTGCAGTAGGTTATGGGTCTAGATCCAATCATAATTCTTACCATTTTCTTTTGAGCCAGAAATATTTTATTGCTCTCTGAGAAATTTCCCCAGAAGATAATTCCATAACTTATTACCGAATGAAAGTGGTGAAATAAATCATTTAAGCGTGTTCAAGCTGCTAAAAGGGTGCATAGCTCTGACAGCATAACATGCCCTACTCAGTTTTGGTAGAATTTTAGCAACATGATTTTTCCATTTCATATTATCTAATTCTAACCCCAAAAAATCTGATATTTGTAACCTCATTAATTAAGTAATTATCAGTGAGACATTTGTTCAGGCTGCTAAAAGGGTGCATGGCTCTGACAGCATAACGTGCCCTACTCAGTTTTGGTAGAATTTTAGCAACATGATTATCCATTTCATATTATTATCTAATTCTAACCCCAAAAAATCTGATATTTGTAACCTCATTAATTAAGTAATTATCAGTGAGACATTGTTACTGATTTAGGGAGTTATTTGTGCAAAATTTTACCATATTTGTCTTTTCCATATTTAAGGTTAATCCATTAAATGAAAACCAATTAGAAATGTAATGTAGAGTCAATTTTTGTTTGCAAATCTTTTAAGTTATTGGTAGAGACTAACACACTTGTGTCGTCCACATATATTATAGGTCTAGCAAATTTGTTGATGCTAAGAGGGAGATCATTCACATATATAACAAACAAAAGTGGTCCCAGGACTGATCCCTGAGGTACACCATTCTTTATTGTTTCCCCATCTACAAAAAGATTCATGCTTAAGATTTTGTGTGGTTATTTTGACCTTTTGTTTCCTGTTAGTAATATAAGTTTTGAACCAATTCAAGCCCACTCCACGAATTCCAAAGTGGTGTAATTTTGCCAGAAGAATCTCGTGATTTACACAAACAAAAGCCTTGGATAGATCACAAAAAATCCCCCCTATTTGTTGTCGGAGGTTTAATGAAGATGGTACACTGTTAGTCAAAGAAAAGACGGCTTTTTCTATATTACTTTCTTTCCTGAAGCCGAATTGCTCTGGAGCCAAGATTTCGTTTGTATGCACATACTGATACAATCTATTGAAAATTATTGTTTCCAGTATCTTTGAGCAAGATAATAGTAAGGAGATAGGCCTATAATTTGACATTATGAATTTATCTCCTTTCTTGTGTATGGGCAGTATAATTGCATGTTTAAATCTGTCTGGGAATACCACTGTCATTAGAGAGTAATTGAATATGAAAGTCATGGGTTTACTTATCTCTTTCACACAATGTTTTAGAATATTTGAAATTCCATCATATCCTGAAGAATTTTTATGTTTAAGGGATTTTATTATATCAATTACTTTGAATTCAGTTACTGGTATTAGCTTCATCTCAGAAGAGCTTTTATGGCAAAATCTCTTTAATGATTGCCATGCCTTATCCACATGACTGGAATTGTTATTTAGGTCTTCAGCAATATTAGCGAAATAGATGCTAAAGGCTTTTGCTGTATCATTAATGTTAGTTAATATGCCAGAATCAGATTTTATTTTCATATTAGTAACAGGTGATTGTGTTTTTCCAGTGATGTCTTTTCTTATTTTCCATGTAGTCTTCACTCTATTGGAGGAGAGTTCTATCTGCTAGTCATAATACAGTTTTTTTTGCTAAGTTTATTACTTTTCTCAAAATGGTGCAATATCTCTTATAGTATTCCTTTAGTTGAGGATTATTTAGGTGTCTATACATGAAATAAAGATCTCTTTTCCTCTGGCATGAAATTTTTTATCCCTTTGGTAATCCAGCCAATATGTTTGGTTATGTATGATTTATACCTTAAAGGGAAATTGTTTTCAAAGTGTCTTAGAAGGATACGATGAAAATTGTTAAACATTTCATTAACACCTTCAGAATTATAGACTGAGTCCCATACTTCCTCCCTCAGATGTGACTGGAAGTTGGCTATTAATTTATCATCCATTATTCTAATTTTACTTGTATGTGTATATTTTTAAAGTGGGACTGTTACATTTTTCAGAGTGAGAATTTGTGCAACTTGATCCGATAGGCTGCTATCAAAAGAGTGAACTGATAGATTCTGAAATTTTGCATTATCTAAAAATATGCTGTTGATTAGTTTTCCTTTATTATTATATATTCTGGTTGGAAATGTAACTGCTTGAGTTAGGTTAAAAGTTTTCATTACTAATTCTAGGTTTTGCTTCACTGAACTTTCTGTGCAATAGTTTATGTTGAAGTCTCCGCATATTACCAGGGAGACGGTTGGTATATAAGTTGCAGTGTTTTTTCTAATTGTTGTAAAAAATAATTTGGATTTTCAGAGGGAGATCTGTACACACAACAGAGAATCATTTTTGTAGAATATGTGTGTTTTATAACCACTTATTTCAAAGACCTTTTCTTTGCATAGCTTATTTAGATTAATGGCTTGATAAATTATATCATTTCTGGCTAAAATACAAACTCCTCCTTTACAGTATGTTTCACGACAAAAACAGTTGGCTAGTTTGTATCCCGGAAACAAAAATCCTTCATCTCCTTTTTCCCCATATGATGCTCACTCAAGCATATGAAGTGAGGTCTACCTTGATTTTCCTGTAACATGTTAATTCAGCTTTTTCCTTATTTAAACTCCATATGTTTGTATTTGTATTTATTTGCATTTATTTGATCATTTTACATGATAAAGGATGTCATAAGAAAATATACATTATATCTAATAAACAAAATCATGATATTAATTAGAATGAGTACATAGCTAATTAAATAATGATTACATATTGTTTCAAATTACCAACAGCGTTTTAGCTTCAAATAGATAAAATACACTACTAATAATATAAAAGAGTAAAATAATTAGGCTTATAAAACAAATGCCATGATTCGTATACAATAACACTTAAGTGAAGACATGATAATATACTATAGTAAATTAATTAAACTTGTAAGAATGCAATGATTCGAATACAATAACACATAAGTGAAGACATAACAAACTAAATTATTTGGATTATTAACAACAGATACAAATGTCGTAAAAGATGTAAGTTAGTCTTTCTCTGTTCAGTGACACTTCGATAGCTAGACGTCACTTATACCATCCATTATTTATCTATATTTACATCATAAAATTCTTTGAGAGAGTACAATGGGTTGTTTAATAGGTGTAATTTCAATTTTCTTTTAAACTGGTAAAGTTCACGTGTTTGTTTCAATTCTAATGGAAGATGGTTGAATAATTTTATGCCAGTGTTAATCACACTCTTTTGAAATGATGCTGTCCTACATGCTTGGATGTGAAGATCTCTTTTTCTTCTGGTGTTGTGATCATGTATAGCTGAGTTTTCTGGAATGTGGTTACAGTGTTTCTTCATATAATACAAAACTTCCAGCACATACAAGGATGATACCGTAAGCATTCCAAGTT
>Ga0209755_10009943_pt1 | contig 10009 bp, 6 predicted proteins | sample TergutCo191P1_FD_187301 | JGI IMG/M metagenome (GOLD analysis project Ga0209755, IMG submission 187301) | Cornitermes sp. P1 segment gut microbial communities from Petit-Saut dam, French Guiana - Co191P1 (SPAdes) (version 2) | ecosystem: Host-associated > Arthropoda: Insects > Digestive system >...
GGTGACGGTGGCGGTGCTTCCCGAGGCGGACGAGACGGAAATCGACATACGCCAGGAAGACCTCCGCATTGACGTGATGCGCGCCGGCGGCCCCGGCGGTCAGTCCGTCAACACCACCGACTCGGCGGTGCGCATCGTCCACCTGCCCTCAGGCATTACCGTCCACTGCCAGGACGAAAAAAGCCAGATCAAAAACAAGGCCAAAGCCATGCGCATACTCCGTGCCAGAATCTACGAGATGGAAGCGGCCAAAGCCGCCGCCGAACGCTCCGAAGCCCGCAAAAGCCAGGTAGGTTCCGGCGACCGCTCCGAGCGCATCAGGACGTATAATTTCCCCCAGAACCGCCTGACGGATCACCGCATCAACCTTACCCTTTACAAACTCGATCTTGTCATGCAGGGGGATGTAGAAGAACTTTTCAACGCGCTTAAGCTTTCCGCCCAGGAAGAACTTTTGCGTGCCACGGCCTCATAAAAAACCGCCCTGTTCATAACGCCATGACCATTCGGCAAATCCTGGCAGAGGGGAGGGGCTTGCTCCAGTCCCCCTCCCTGTTGTCCTCTGTTGACACGGCGGCTCTGGACGCGGCTCTGCTTCTTGGCGAAGTTCTTCGCAAAACCCGCGCGGAGCTGATCGTCTGCGAAAACGATCCGGTAAGCAAGGCGGACAGGGATTTGTTTTTGGGTCTTGTAGCAAGGCGAAGGAACGGCGAATGCGTCGCGTACATCCTGGGCCGCAGGGAATTCCGGGGGCTTGAGTTTGCGGTAAACGCGCATGTCCTTGTTCCCCGGCCTGACACGGAGACTTTGGTTGAGGCGGTTTTGGAGTATACTTTTCGGGAATATTCCTCGCAAAGCCGCAGCGAAACGCAAAGGGAAGGCGGGGGCTTAGATTCTCCATACAGCGTACAGGGCCTTTGCGAGAAAAAGCTCCTGGATCTCTGCACCGGTTCCGGAGCGGTGGCCATCGCCTTAAAGAACGAATGTTCCTTTCTTAGTGTTACAGCTTCGGACATTTCCCCGGACGCGCTGGAAACAGCCCGGCTTAACGCGGAACGCCTTTTGGGAGATCGCGCTGCCGTCCGGTTTATTCAAAGCGATCTTTTTGAGCATATCCACGGCTCCTTTGACATTATCGTTTCCAACCCGCCGTATATTCCCTCCGGCGAATTATCCGCCCTGCCGCCCGAAGTGCGCGGTGAGCCGCAAATCGCGCTTGACGGCGGCGGGGACGGGCTTGAGCTTATACGGAACATTGCCGCGCAGGCGGGAAAGCGTCTTTTGCCCGGCGGGGCGCTTTTTCTTGAGGCAGACCCCGGGCAAATGCAGGCGATTGGGACGCTGCTTGAATCGCATGGTTTTGGCAGCGTTAGGGTGTACAAAGATCTTGCGGGAAGGGAGAGGGTTTTCTCTGCAAAATATTTGAATGCAAGATCCGTGATGCCTCAAAATAAAATCTAGCCGAAAGGAGCCTTGACAAGGAAAACAGGAAAGGCTACCGTCTATTGCAGGCTGGAAGTAAGCATGAAGAAGCAGGATCATTCAACAGCCAAAAGAAGTCAAAATGTCCAAGGACGCTGCCACATCATCCTTAAAAGAATACCGTACCCTGTACCCCTATTTCCGGCGGTTTAGGTACAGGTACGCGCTGGGCCTTGTTTTCCTTCTTGTTGTAGACGCCGCCCAGATGATCATACCTCAGTTTATGCGTCAGGCGGTGGACACTATTTCCGGCGGCGCTTTCCAGTTGCGCGATGTTATCGTCCCTGCGGCATCCATGGTGGGATTGATGGCAATCATTGCCGTTGGGCGTTTTTTCTGGCGCTATTTTATCCAGGGCGCTTCGCGGCAGATTGAGGCGGAGCTGCGCGAAAAACTTTTTGGGCATCTGCTTTCCCTGTCCCACGATTTTTACCAGAAGAATAAAATCGGGGATCTTATGGCCAGGAGTACGAATGACCTGAACTCCGTAAGGGAATCCATAGGCATGGGGTTTGTGGCATTCATAGACGGCACGGTCATGACTGCCGCCATTTTAGTGATCATATTTATCCAGGATACCAGCACCGCAGCCTGGGCGGTGCTTCCCCTGCCTTTGATAACGATAATGATCCTGCTTTTCGGGAAGGCCATAACCGGGCGTTTCCGCCGGGCGCACGAAGCCTATTCCGCGCTCAGTGACGCGGTGCAGGAAACCTTTGCCGGGATCAGGGTAGTAAAATCGTTCGTAAAAGAACGCTGGTTCATAAAAAAATTCGCGGACACAAACGACCATTACCGTGACGCGAACATGGGCCTTGTACGGCTGTTCGGCGTTTTTTTTCCTTTTATCAGCTTTCTTTCCGGGCTCACGGTTCTTATTGTGCTTTTGGTGGGCGGCATACGGGTTATTGAGGGGCAGATGACCCCCGGCGACCTTGTGGCGCTGTTCCGGTATATGCAAATGCTCATCTGGCCGCTTATGGGCGCAGGCTGGGTTGTGAATGTGATACAGCGGGGCGCGGTGAGCCTGAGCAGGATCAACGAGATACTGCGGACGGAGCCGACAATTCGCTCTCCCGCTGCCCCTGCAAGACCGGGCTCCAGCGCCGCCCCGCTTATCGAGATCCGCAATCTTGGTTTTGCGTTCGATTCCGCTGATGATGATACAAAGGCGGACATGGCTTTGGCGGACATAAACCTCACCATAAAAAAAGGAAGCGTTGTCGGCATACTGGGCCGCACAGGTTCGGGGAAGTCCACGCTCATCAAGGCAATAACCCGGATAGTCGATCCTCCGCCGGGAGCGGTTTTTATTAAGGGGGTGGAATCTGCGGCCTGGGATCTGACGGAACTCAGAAGGCTCTTTGGCGTAACGCCCCAGGACAGCTACCTTTTTTCCGATTCCATAAAAAACAACATAGGCTACGGCCTGGAAGAACATGCCGCAGATATTCCGTCCGGCGCGGCCCTGTCTCAGGCTGCCGCGCTGGCCGCGCTGGAAAAGGATTTTCTCATTTTTGCCGCAGGCTGGGATACCCTCATCGGCGAGCGGGGCCTTACGCTTTCGGGAGGCCAGAAACAGCGCACCGCCATTGCCCGTTCGCTTGCGGCTGTTTTGGCAGGCGGCAGGGAAATCCTCATATTGGACGACTCGCTTTCGGCAGTGGATATGGAAACAGAACGGGCTATCCTTGACGGGCTTTTTGAATTGGGGCAGGCAAAGAAGCATTCAGGCAACGCATTGACCATGCTTATTGTTTCCCACCGGGTTTCGGCCCTGAACCGCGCCGATCATGTGATCGTTCTGGATAAGGGCAGGATCATTGAGCAGGGAACTCCTGTCGAACTGGCGGCGCTGGGCGGCTCCTACGCCCGTATCGCTGTCCTCCAGAGTCTGGGCGGGGAGGGCGGCAATGGCTGATTTTTTTGACAACGAAGAAGTGGTAAAGGGCTATGACAGCAAAATCGCATTCAGGATTCTCTCGTACCTTAAACCCCACAAAGCCCTGATTGCCCTGACCCTTGTTGCCCTGATCTTTTCGACCCTTGGCGGCCTTTTAGTCCCGCTGCTCCAGCAGAGGGCCATCGACGGTGCCATTGTTGTTAGGTTTCATACCATCAACCTTGAGGCGCCGGAACAAAGCCTGCGTTATTTATCTGAAGAAAGCCGCGCCGTGTTGGAACTGTTCAAAGCCCATCCCCGTGCTATTAAAGCTGACGGCCTTCTCTTTGTTCCCCTGGACACTCGCGTTGCCGCCGGCGCAATAAACGAACTGCGGGAGCAGGGTATACTCCGGGAAGACGCATGGTATGCCTTCCGCTTTGATCCGGATTCCGCTGCGGCGGAGCTGGTGATGCGCCGCGCGGATATTTTCAGGGCAGAGGAAAACGCGGCGGGAATTCTGACAAGCGACCTCAATGCCCTGTCGGCGGGAGAAATCGCTGCGGTTCGCGCCGGTGATATTTCCTTTGTCGTAAGACTGGCGCTGACGCTACTGCTTGTACTGGTTCTTGTGTTTTTCTTTACCTTTGTTCAGGTTTGGGGAACCACCCTCATATCCCAGCGGGTTATGAAGGACATACGCCTGGAGCTTTTCAGAAAGACCTGTTCCCAATCTACGGCTTTTTTGTCCCGCCATCCGGTGGGGCGCATCGTAACCCGCCTTACCGGAGATGTGGAAACCATCAGCGATTTCTTTTCTTCGGTACTGGCGGATTTCCTAAAAAACATCTCGTTAATGATTGGGGTGCTCATCACCCTCTTTATCCTTTCGCCCAGACTTGCGCTGGCGGCTGTTATTACCATGCCGCCGATTCTGGTGATTACCGCCATCAGCCGCATCAAGGCCCGTGACGCTTTCAGGAGGCAGCGGGCTGCTTCTTCCGGCGTCAATTCGTATCTTTCTGAACGGCTTTCCGGGATACAGGTGGTACAGCTTTTCCTGAGCGAAAAAAAGAGCCTTAAGGAATTCTCCCTGCGGAACAATGAGCTGCTCAAAGCCAAGCTGGGGGAGGTGCATGTTTTCGCCGTCTTCCGTCCCCTTGTGGAATGGTTTTCGACCTTTACCACTGCGGTGATTATCGTTGCGGGAAGCGCCATGGTACTCGACATTTCCCTGTCTCTGGGAGTGCTTATTGCTTTTATCAATCTTATCGGGATGTTTTATGCTCCGGTGATGGACATTGCAGAAAAGTACACGCTGCTGCAAAGCGCAATGGCCGGAGGAGAGCGCGTGTTCAAGTTTCTTGACACCGATGCCCGCATAGATGACAGCGGCACCCATCAGATAGAAGGCTCGGTAAAAGGGCATATAGAGTTCAGGGATGTTCATTTTTCGTATGCCGCAGGCGAGGAAGTTTTAAAGGGCCTGTCATTCTCCGTAAAAAGCGGAGAAATGGCTGCCATTGTGGGTTACACCGGAGCGGGGAAAACCACCATCACCAATGTCCTTACCCGGCTGTGGGACATTGCCTCAGGCGGAGTGTTCCTGGACGGCGTGCCTGTCAGGGACATACCCCTTGAAGAACTCAGGCGCAGTTGTCTGCCGGTGCTGCAAGACGTGTTTTTGTTTTCCGGAACTGTGGCAGACAATATACGCCTGGGGCTTCCGCTTTCGGATGAGGAAGTGGAAGAGGCTGCCAGAGCCGTACACGCCCATGAGTTTATCTCCCGGCTCAAGGACGGATACAACACCATCCTCTCCGAAGGGGCGGCAAACATTTCTTCCGGGCAGCGGCAGCTCATCAGCTTTGCCAGAGTCATTGCGCATAACCCGGCCATTGTTATTCTTGACGAGGCTACCAGTTCTGTTGACACAGAAACGGAGCAGCTCATACAGCTTGGCATGCAGAAGGTGCTGGCAGGACGCACTTCCCTTGTTATTGCCCACCGGCTTTCTACCATACGCCACGCAGACCGCATCCTGGTTTTATCAGGAGGCCGCCTGGCAGAACAGGGAAATCACGATGAGCTTGTTGCCAGAAACGGTCTGTACGCCGGGCTTTACAAGCTGCAATACGCAGAGACCGTTTAATCGTGATTGTTTTAGGACACTAAACTAATAATGCCTCCTGGAACTAAAAGCGCCCAAAAGCCGTGCCGTTGCAGACAGGGCAGAGAGCAGGAGCGTCTTTCTCGCTTGAAAGGAATCCGCACTTGCCGCACTTCCACTTCTCCGGGGAGGCGGGCGCGGCGGCAGCGGAATCAAGCCTGCCCAGCAGCACCTTGAAATAATCAGCGTGGGTTTTCTCAATTTCGGAAACTTGCTCAAACAGCCTGGCGATAGCGTCAAACCCTTCTTCCTGCGCGGCCTTCGCGAACGAAGGGTACATCTCGGTGTTTTCGAAAGTCTCGCCGTTTATGGCCGCCTGCAGGTTGTCTTTGGTTGACCCGACTTTGATTTGCTGCTCGTTTACGGCCCCGGCGGCCGGTTCAACGCCGCCAATAAATTTCAGCCATATTTTTGCATGCTCGTATTCGTTTACCGCGGTTGTTTCAAAGTAAAGGGCTGCCGCGCCATGCCCCTCCTCTTTTGCTTTTGATGCAAAACGGACATAACCGGCACGAGCCTTTGACTCGCCCGCGAATGCGGCTTTTAAATTAGCTTCTGTTTTGCTTCCGTCAAGTTTCTTCATAGTTGTACTCCTATGGTGTTAATATACTGAAAAAACTCCAATATGTCCACTTCGTATAAAACTATCCGTATGAGCCTTTAGGGTACAGCCCAAGTATTATTCAACATTGCACTACGTGCGGCACATCCCTTGTGCATACACTCCCGGAAGTAAGTATCTGAGCACCTGGAGTGGTCGTACTTTCAACTATACTTGCAATAACATCAGATTATAGTTCGCGTGGACGTTCTGGGCCTCACCCCGCAAGCTGCGGCAGGAAGAAGTGCAAGATCGCCAGAACGATAGGCCGTATGGGAAGTATCGTGATATTCGCAAAGTTCTGGATAATGATGATGCCGAATAGCAGGGGCATTCCAATTTTCATAAACCGATACTGCGTTTCCATGGGGAGGTTAAGGCCGGAAAAGGCAATGTGGCTGCCGTCCAGGGGCGGAATGGGCAGCAGGTTAAACACAAAAAGCCCAAGGTTTATGGTTGCGGCACGGAGGACGATATTGATAAAAACAAGAACGTTCTCGGAGTGCAAAAACGCCATCCCTTCGCTGCCGGAAGATGCAAGCAGATAAATCCAGAGCCGGACGATACCGATAAAAACAAGGGCCAGAGCCAGGTTTGACAGCGGGCCCGCCACGGCAATGATGGCCTTATCGCGCCGCAGGTTGCTCAAATTGGCGGGGTTAAACTGTACCGGTTTTGCCCAGCCAAAGCCCGCGAAAATAATAAACAGAAAGCCAATGGGGTCGATGTGCTTGATGGGGTTAAAGGTAATGCGGCCCTGCTCTTTGGCGGTGTTGTCTCCCAGCTTGTGCGCCGCCAGCGCGTGACAGTATTCGTGCACGGTAAGACCGATAAGGATTCCGGGAAGGGCATGGAGGACATTCTGGATATTCATACAACAATACCACCTTTCTGCGTAGTGCCCCTGGCAAGGGGCTTGCCCAGGCACCAGCCCGCAGGCTTTCCATCAATGTACACCAAAAGCCCTTTCATGTTAAGTTCCCCAAACGATTTCAGGGCCTCCCGGCGAAATGGGTGCAAAATCAGGGAAAGAGGGTATCGGCATAACCAAAAGTATAGTAAACTTAAACATATAGGTGCACTATGGGCAGGGAATCAATGCAGGGTACAGACGATGAATTCAAAAACCTGACGGTAAGCCGGTTTTTGCGCTATGCACGCTTGTGGACAACGAGCGACCGCTACAACCCCGACACTCCCTCGACGCCGGGCCAGTGGGATCTTGCCAGGGCCCTCGTGCAGGAGCTTCAGGAGCTGGGCGTTGCGGATGTCGTGCTTACAGATCACTGTTACGTGATAGGGAGGCTTCCGGCAAGCCCCGGCAGGGAACACTGCCCCACCGTGGGCTTTCTTGCCCACCTGGACACTTCCGAGGAAGTCTCCGGCAAGGACGTGCGGCCCTGCCTTGTCGAGCAGTACGACGGAAAGCCCATCTACCTCAGCGGCGGCTTTTGCCTGGACCCGGCGGACTCCCCGGATTTGGCGGCCCACAAGGGCAAAGCGCTGATCCACGCGGACGGGACTACCCTGCTGGGGGCGGACGACAAGGCGGGGATAGCCATTATCATGGGAGCGGTGGAATACCTCTTGGCCCATCCGGATCTAAAGCGCGGGCAGGTAGAAATCATCTTTTCCCCGGACGAAGAAACCGGCAAGGGGCTTCCGGAATTCCCCCTTGATGCCCTGCACGCGAAAACCTGCTATACCCTGGACGGGGGCCCCCTTGGCGAGCTGGAATGGGAGTGCTTTAACGCCTGGGCCGCGAAAGTGCACTTTACCGGAGTTTCCATGCACCTTGGACAGGCCCGCGGCAGGATGGTTAACGCGGCGCTCATGGCAGCGGTATATGCCGCCATGCTGCCCAGGAACGAAAGCCCCGAAGCCACCGACGGCTATTACGGCTACTATTGCCCCCTCACCATCAAAGGGGACGTGGAAACCGCCTCCCTGGAAGTATACCTACGGGACTTTGACCGCAAAGAAGGCGAGCGGCGGCTGGCAGCCCTGGACGCCTACGCCCGGGCGGTAGAGGCCCAGTTCCCCGGCGGCAAGGTCGAAGTACACTCCAAAGTCCAGTACCGCAACATGAAAGAAAAAATCAGCGAGCAGGGCGCAGCCCTGGAAAAACTGCGCCAGGCCTACGCCAATACCGGCGTGCCCATACGGGAAAAACCCATCCGGGGCGGCACCGACGGTTCCCGCCTTACCGAAATGGGCATTCCCACGCCCAACATTTTTACCGGGGGCCGCAACTACCACAGCCGCCTGGAATGGCTTTCGGTTCCGGACATGGCCGCCTCCTGCCGCCTGGTCATCGAACTTGTACAGCTTTTCGGCGCGGAGCCTCATTCATAACAATTTTGTAACCGTCTCACAAAAAAGTGCGTACTTTACAATTACGAAAAGTATAGTACAATGAATCGTAAAATAGTGAGGGGGAGTGGTGTCCGATTTAGCAAACGACCAGGGCCAAGATGAACCAGCCAAAGCAGCGGCGGTGAATTCCGAGTATCGAATCGAAATGAAAGGTATGTCCAAGCGCTTTGGGGGTATTCACGCCTTAAAAGGGGTGAGCTTTAGCGTTAAACCGGGAGAAATCCACTGTCTGGTAGGAGAAAACGGAGCAGGCAAGTCCACGCTGATGAAAATCCTCGCCGGCGCGTACCGAATGGACTCCGGCTCTATCCGCATTGACGGCAAAGATGTCGAGATTACTTCGCCGCGCCGGGCAATACAGCTTGGCGTCGGGATTGTCTATCAGGAGTTCGAACTTGCCAAAGACTTGAGCGTTGCAGAAAACATTTTTATGGAACGCCTTGGAAGGGCCAAGTTCATGAACTGGAGCAAGCTATACCGTGACGCGGACGAGATTATCCGCAGCATAGGCTTTGACATAAATTCCAGGCTTGTAACGGACGACCTCAGCGTAGCGTACAAGCAGGTTGTCGAGATTTCCAAAGTCTTGTCCAAAAACGTGCGGATTCTGATACTGGACGAGCCCACGGCGGTTCTTAACGACAGCGAAGCAGAAACCCTTTTTAAACTTCTGGCCCGCCTCAAAGAAAAAGGCGTAAGCATTATCTATATTTCGCACCGCCTGGAAGAAATCTTCAAAATTGGCGACACCATCACCACGCTCCGCGACGGCGAGGTAACCGGCGTAAACCGCGTTGCCGACGTTACGCTGAACCAGGTAATAGAGCTGATGATAGGGCGCAAACTCACCGACATTTACCCGAGGCGGGAATCACAAATCGGCGAAGAAAGCATCCGCGTTGAAGGATTTTCCAACGGCAGGGTATATCAGGATATTTCGTTCTCGGTGCGCAAGGGCGAAGTCCTGGGATTCGCGGGGCTTGTAGGCAGCGGGCGCACCGAAGTGATGCGGGGCCTGTTTGGGGCCGACCGGCGCAAGGCCGGCAAGATTTTCTTCGAGCAAAAACCGGCGAACTTTACCTCAACCGTAAAGGCTGTCCGCGCCGGCATCGCGCTGATTCCGGAAAACAGAAAAGAGCAGGGGCTTGTCCCGGCGTTCTCCATAAGGAAGAATCTTACGCTGGCCAACATAAAAAAGGTCTGCGTCGCGCTGGGCCTCATCCATGACAAAAAAGAAAACGAGATTGCCTCGCGCCTGTCCGAAAAGCTCAAGGTAAGGACTGACAGCATAGAGAAAAACGTTTTCGCCCTCAGCGGCGGGAACCAGCAAAAAGTCGTTATCGCCAAATGGTTCAATGCCGACGCCAAGGTGATTATCATGGACGAGCCTACCCGCGGCGTTGATATAGGCACCAAGGCTGAGATTTACATTTTGATTAACGAGCTTGCCCAGCAGGGGTACGCCATTATTTTTATATCGTCGGAAATGATGGAGCTG
>Ga0209755_10009944_pt1 | contig 10008 bp, 11 predicted proteins | sample TergutCo191P1_FD_187301 | JGI IMG/M metagenome (GOLD analysis project Ga0209755, IMG submission 187301) | Cornitermes sp. P1 segment gut microbial communities from Petit-Saut dam, French Guiana - Co191P1 (SPAdes) (version 2) | ecosystem: Host-associated > Arthropoda: Insects > Digestive system...
TTAAGCAGTATTAGTTTAAGCAGGTTTAGTTTCAAGGAATTGTCATCATATTTTTGGCATGATTGTATAACTAACGGCAGTTTGCAAAAATTAAACAATGAACCGTTTATAAAGAACAACAATCAGTACGGTATTTGTATTCCGGTAGAACCGGGAAATCCTGAATTTGAATATGTAATCGGAATTGAAGTTAAAGACGGCGCATATATACCTGAAGAATATCATGTATGTACTATACCGGAAGCAACGTATGCCGTTTTTAAAACAAAGCCAACCGACAATAAAGATTTTTCTAATGTAATTGAAAGAACATGGGTAAAAATTATTATGGACTGGCTTCCGGCGGCAGGTTATGAATATATCGACAGCAAGGCTGATTTTTGTTTTTACGACGCTCGTTATAATAATAAAAAATCAAGCGTTTGCGAGATATATCTTCCTGTTATAAAAAAACAGTCTGAAAAATCATCAGAATATAATGAGAAGGATTCAAAGAAATGTAAAAATTGTCTAAGAAGGATTCCTGTTCATTATTGCAGATGTCCGTATTGCAGAAGAGATGATTTTCAATTTGATAGTAATTGAATGCGTTAATTGAAAAGAAGGATTTATGGAAATAAAGCAAGTATTATTCAATGATGAAAACTGGAAAAAGTTAATTGATTTTGTTAAAAGTTCGTCATGGAGCGAAAGCTCAATAATCGCTAAAAATTGGGAAGAATATAATTATTTGGAATGGGAAAGAATATTTGCCGCATTTGAGAATGATAATATTATTGGGCATTGTTCATTTAATAATGTTGATTGCGTTCCAGATGTTGATTATACGCCTTATATTCAATCTGTTTTTGTAAACGAAAATTATCGTGGAAAAAGAGTAAGCGAAAAACTGATAAACACCGCTATTGAATACGCTAAATCTTTAGGATTCAAAGAGGTATATATTGTCAGCGGTCATATTAATTTTTATGAAAAATACGGATTTATTAAAATAGATGAAAAGAAAGAATACAGGGGTGTATTGCAGGGTATTTATAGGAAGGAAATATGAATAATATTTTGGTTTCAGGTCATATTACAATTGAAACAACAGTTAAAATAGAGCGATTTCCAATTGAATATTCTCCTATAGAGTATAAATTTAATGGAGTAAACAGCACTGTTTCCGGTGTGGGATATAATATTGCAAAAGCGCTAAAAACATTAGGCGGAAACCCGACATTATTTTCAATAATCGGTAATGATATTTATCAAAATATTGTTAAACATGAAATTAAAAATATTGGAGTAAATGAAAAATATGTATTGCCAATAATTAAAGGGACTTCACAATCAATAATATTATATAATGAAAATGCAAGGAAAATAATTTTAGATTTAAAAGATATACAAGAAGCAAAATACCCACTGAATAATTTAAATGAAATAATTAATGATATAGACATGGCGGTATTGTGTAATATCAATTTTTCAAGAGATATGTTAAAGGTTGTTAAAAATTATAAAAAATTAATTGCAAGTGATGTTCATGTAGTTTATGACGTAAACGATGAATATAATAAAGATTTTATGGAATATTCGGATATATTATTTTTAAGCAATGAAAATATATTAGGACGGGAGAATATATTTTTACAGGAATTAATAAATATTTATAATAACCAGATTATCGTAATAGGAATGGGTGAAAACGGATTATTAATGTATGTCAGGGAAAAGAATGAAATAAAACATTATGAAGCGGTGAGAACCAGAGAAATAGTTAATACAATAGGCGCGGGAGACGCGCTGTTTTCCGCTTTTATATATTTTTTCAATAAAACAAATGATCCTTATTATTCAATAGAAAAAGCAATAATATTCGCGTCGTATAAAATTGGAGAAAAAGGGGCTGCGCAAGGGTTTTTAACAGAGGCAGAATTGTTAAAAATATAAGGAGAATAATATGTACAATCAATTTGAATTATTAATTTACGGATACGAACTTTGCAGGAAGGCGGCAAAATATTATCTTGAAGTTGACAAAAATATCAAAGACAATGATGAAAATAATTATAGATATATTCCTAAAGGAACTAATTGTAATGATAAATCCGAATTCAAGAAGCTAATGAATGGAGAAAATCAATAAACTAAAATGACAGCCATAATAAATGACATTCCATTCAATTATGAGGAATACGGTAAAGGAAAACCTGTTCTGTGTATACATGGTTATATGGTTGACCATAGAATGATGAAAAACTGCTTTGAACCTGTTTTTAAATCATTAAAAGGTTATCGTAGGATTTATATTGATTTGCCCGGTATGGGACGCACACCTGCGGCAAATTGGATTAAGACCGCTTATGATACTTTAGAATTGCTTATTGAATTTATTAACCTTATAATTCCCAATGAAAATGTATTGCTTGCAGGCGAATCGTTTGGCGGACATCTTTCTTTAGGGCTTATCAACAAAATACCTGATAAAATAGACGGCGTGTTTCTTCTCTGTCCGCATATTGATTCATTGATATATAAAAAAGAAAGCAGTCTGCCTGAAAAAACGTCTCTTTTTGTATCTGATATTTTACAAAAAAGAGAAAATGATCCTGATATAAAGAAATTATTAGATACTGCCGTTATCGCTACGCCTAAAATATTAAGAGATTATAAAACCAATATTTTAAAAGGTATAAAAGTTTGCGATAAGCGGTTTTTGTTTAAACATTTTTCAGGCGATTTCAGCCTTAAACTAAAAGAAGATTTAAAAGGCATTAAGTTTGATAAACCGATGTGCATTTTGACAGGACGGCAGGATCATATTGTCGGGTATAATGACGCTTACGATTTGCTTAATTTTTTCCCAAGAGCGTCATACTCCGTTATTGACTGCGCAGGGCATAATTTACAGATAGAGAATGTGAAAGTTTTTACAGTGTTTGTAAGGGATTGGATTAAGAGAATTGAAATGGAAGAGGAGATAACATGACAGAAAAAGAAAAAATGCTCGCAGGGCAAATGTATGACTGCGGCGATCCTGAACTGATGAAAATATGGAATTTAGGGAAGAACCTTATGCAGAAATACAATAATCTTGATTATTCTGATAAAAAAGGACAATTAAAGATACTTGATAATTTGTTAGGGTCAAGAGGTGAGCAGATACAGATTACCGCTCCTTTTTTTGTTGATTACGGTAAATTTATTTTTTTAGGCAATAATTGCGAAATAAACATGAATTGCGTGTTTTTGGATTGTAATTATATAAAAATCGGCGATAACGCTTTAATCGCTCCAGGTGTTCATATTTATACTGTTTTTCATCCTGTTTCCGCTAAGGACAGGTTTAATAAAAGCGTAAATGAAGATTTTCAATTCGCAATTTCTAAAACCGCTCCTGTTACAATCGGGAATAACGTATGGATTGGCGGCGGTAGTATTATATTGCCCGGGGTTACTATCGGGAATAATGTTACTATAGGCGCAGGTAGTGTTGTAACTAAATCTATTCCCGATAATGTGCTTGCTTATGGAAATCCTTGTAAGGTTATTAGAGAAATTTAAGGAAATGGATAAAAATGTATAGTAATATATTTTATTATAATTATGGTTATATATGAAATTCGTATATAGAACGTTAAGCGAAATATATACCTAGCTCTATTGGAGAAAAATTAAATAAGGTTAAAAATGTTCGTCTTTGTGCTTGAAATGTAGGATAAAATAATGTAAATTAATCTGGAGGATTAAATGACAGAAAGAAAATATTTTATAGATAATATTCGTTGGATGGCGCTTTTTTTGTTATTTCCATTTCACTCTTTTATTATTTATAATAATTTTGGTGAGGGAAATTATATTAAAGGTACTGAAAATATAATTTTATCAAATTTTACATCAGTATTGTGGCCTTGGTTTATGCCACTTCTTTTTGTCATCGCTGGAATAAGCTCAATGTATGCTCTTAGAAGAAGAGCAATAAAGGAATATTTTATTGAACGTATAAAAAAACTATTCTTACCATTATTGTTCGGTATTTTACTGATTTGTCCATTTTTGACATATTTTGCAGAAAAATTCCATAACAATTATACCGGAACATATATTCAACAATATATTTTATTTTTTACAAAAGAAACAGATCTGACAGGGTATAATGGAGGTTTTACACCAGCACATCTTTGGTTTTTATTGTATTTATTCATTATTTCTATAATAGCAATACCATTTATTCGTTTAATACCAAAAAAATTAAATAACATTATTGAAAGAATGAATATACTTTCATTAATCTTATTATTTATACTTCCATATTTAGGACATTTTATACTCAACATTGGCGAGAAAAGTGTAGGTGAATTATTCTTTTATTTCATTTTAGGTTATTATATTTTTTCTAATGAAGTAATAATTAATAAATTATCTAAATATTTCTGGCTTTTTGGAATTATATCAATGATTAGTTTGCCTATTTTTTTAATAAATGAAAATGGATTAATAAATTCTATAATTCAAAGGTTATATGGTTTTTGTTTTATATCATTTGTAATTGGAATTGGTAAGATTAAATTGAATTTTTCAAATAAAGTAACAGAATATTTCTCAAATATATCATTTGGAATATATTTATTTCATTTATCTTGGATTACGATAATCGCGTATTACGTAATAAATTATGTACAAAATATTTATTTACAGGCATTAATTATAACATTCTCTAGTATACCATTTACTATAATAACAGTGGAATTGTTACGAAGAATAATTATAACACGTTTTATGTTTTGTCTAAAAAGATAAAAAAGGGTTTTACTTCGCTTAATAAACAGTAATTGCAATATAGGCTTGAATTAATTTGGATTTATTGACAAAAATAAGAGGATTTAATTAGAATAATATATGAACAAAGAAATGACAAAAGTTTTAATTAAAACCAAAAGACTTATAATAAGAAATTTTTTGGTTAATGATTTTAAGGATTTATTTGAATATTTATCAGATATTGAAATTTATAGATTTGAACCAGGATCACCAATAAAAATTGAAATGGCTAAAATTTTATGTAAAGAAAGATCAAAAGATAATAAATTTTTAGCGGTTGTATTAAAAAATAAGGTTATAGGTCATATATATTTTTCACAAATAGAACCAAAAGAATTAATGACTTGGGAAACAGGCTATATTTTCAATAGAAAATATCAAAAAAATGGTTTTGCTACAGAATCATTAAAAGCTGTTATAGTATATGGATTTAAAAACTTATGTATACATAAAATAATAGCACATTGTAACCCTAAAAATATTTCTTCATGGAAATTATTAGAAAGAGTAAATATGAAAAGAGAAGGCAAATTAAGAAAAAATATATATTTTAAAAAAGACAATAAAGGAAACCCAATATGGCTTGATACATATGAATATGGAATATTAAAAGATGATGAATAAAAACCAAATAGAAACAATAGAATCATATAATCAATCTTCAAAAGACTTTATGGATAAAATAGGCTCATTAAAGAATTATAATGAAACATACGATTATTTAATTAATCTATTGAATGAAAATGACAATGTTCTGGATTTGGCTTGCGGTCCCGCTCAAATTAGCAGGTATTTACTGGATAGAATAAATATAAATATTACAGGCGTTGATTTATCTGTAGAAATGTTAAAAATCGCAAAGAATAACATACCTAATGGAATATTTATTAATTATTCGATTGTAACATTTAAACCTGACATATCATATAATTTAATTATATTAGGTTTTGGAATTACATATTTGGATAAAAACCAGACAATACAATGTATTAAAAACAGCGCTTCAATGTTGATAGATAATGGTTATATATACACTAGTTTTATGGACGGTGATAATGAGGGGTTTGAAGAAACTTCTTTTGGCGGAGAAAATAGATTCTATATTTATTATCACAAAAAGGAAAATATCAAAAGCATATTGGAAGATAACGGAATAGAGATAATAAAGGAATATACTATTGATTATAAAGAGAAAGACGGAAGAATAACGAAAGATATAATTTTGATTGGGAAAAAATCGAAAACAATGTAAAATGGACAAAAATGCTAAGTATTTAAATAAGGCTTTTTGTAATATCTAAAGCATGGATATAAAAAGCGAAAATTCAATTACAAAAAAGATTTTAACAATCGCATTGCCGTTAATTTGGCAGCAAATATTTCTGCAATTACAAATTTATGTAGACAGGGCATTTTTGGGTCATGTAAACTCCGAATTTTTCTCCGCTATCGGCAATGTTTTAGTTCCCTATTATGCTATTATTTCTACCATTACAGCAATTTGCACAGGGACTACAATTTTAATCGCACATAATATCGGGGCAAAAAATGAAGACATGAGCAAAAAATACGCTGAAAGTTCATATTTGGGAAACACGATTATTTCTGTAATAATGTTTATCTTTTTCTTTTTCGGCGCAGGTTTTATTTTTAAAATAATGGGAGTGCAATCTCCCATACTGGAATACAGTATTTCGTATTTGAAAATAATATCTTTTTCCATGATTTTTTTCGGCATTTATACAACTTCTGTTTCTATAATGCAGGGGGTAGGTTTAACGAAAATTATTATGATTACAGGTATTATAAGCAATGCGCTTAATATTTTACTGGATTATTTATTAATTTTTGGGAAATTTGGTTTTCCTAAAATGGGTATAGAAGGAGCTGCTCTGGCTTCGGTTATTTCTATTACGGCGGCAGTCCCGATAATAACAATTTATGTATTAAAGTGCCGGAGAATGCCTTTTAAAATAAATTTTACCGATGTAATAAAAGCTGAACTTATAACATTTAAACAAGTCCTTAAAAAGGGATTGCCAACAGGATTTGAAATCGGGCTTTGGAATGTCGGCAGTATAATTGTAATTGCTTTTTTAAACAGATTAGACGCTGTATCTGTAGGCGTATATACGCTTGTTTTCTCTATTCAATTAGTGCCGCTTTTCTTTTACACAGGGTTAGCACAGGCAACTCTTACCTTAGTAGGATTTAAAACAGGAGAAGGCGAGCATAAACAGGCTGTCGGTATCGGCTTTAAGGCGGCTTTTTACTCATTATTGTTCTGCGTCGTTTTTGCCGCTTTGTTTATTCTTTTTCCGAGAAATATTATGGGGATTTTTACAAATGATGTTTCTTTCATTGAAACGGCGTCAAATTACTTTTTAATTGTCGCTGTTACGATGTTTCCGAAAGCGTTAAATATTATCATGGGGCATGGCATAAGAGGAATGGGCGATACTAAATGGATGATGTACACGCAAATTTTCGGCACTATATTTGTCGTTATATTAGCATATATACTTTTATTTCATTTTAACTTGGGGCTTATGGGAATATTTATAACTTTCCTTGCGGATGAAACTATAAGAGGATTGATAAATATGTTCAGGTTCTGGTTAGGCAGGGAATTTTACAGGCTTTAACCATTGCCATGATTTGTAACTGCCGCCAAAGGATGTAGGATCAAAAATATCAATGGTTGTTCCGTATCTGTCAAAAATGTTGTTTTGATTATTACTCATATAATTATCAATTTTGCTGAATAGTTTTTCCGCGAAAGTTTCATTTAATTCTACATCATCCGGTTTTATGAGCTTAAATCTTGCGCATAATGTTGAAGGAAAAGTAAAACTGCTGAAACCATCCGGTATATTATCGAATGATTTTACCTGAAGCGACGGCATAAAATACCCATAATCAGCGTTTTTAATTTCTGCTTCTGTTGATATATTAATAATTATTTCACGGTTTACAGTATCAGCGATTTTATTTTTTTCTTCATTAATGAAATTATTAAAATGTTTAGTGGGTAAGTTTGATAATTCACAATATAACGGCATTTTATGTTTTCTCCCGATAACATGAAACTGCGGAACCATTACAATATCAGGACCAAAGAAAGCGCCGTCCGCCATTTTATTACTGTCAAATAAATAGAGAGGCGGCTTTATTGTTAAGATTTTTCTTGTTTTGCGAAGATCGCCGGGGGTAATCCCGAATTCACGCTTAAATGATCTTATGTATGTCTGTTCATATTCAAATCCGTAGAGTATCGCTATATCTAAAATATTAAGGTTTGAGTTTATTATATTATCTATGCTTGCCGACAATTTACGGGAACGGATATACGCTCCTATTGTCTGGTTAAATGCGAATTGAAAAAGACGGCGTAAATGTGTGGCGGACAGGGCGTATTCGTCCGCAAGAGTGTCTGTGTCTATATCCTCTGTCAGCCTTTCTTCTATATTGCATAAAAGGCTTTCTAACAGTTCATAGGGTTTGCGCATGGTTATAATATTATATAATAATGGAAATTTTAATAAACATTTTTGTCCATTTTTTTGTGTCTTGGATTGCTTGAAATAAGGTAAAAATTGGCAAAATTACCATAGTTAGACAATCTCGAAAACACAAACATTTTTTACAAGACTGGTAAATTTACCAGTTCCTTTCCCTTATTGCCAGTCCTACCATTGGCAGTATGGAAGATACAAATTCTAAAAATGATCTGTATACTCTAATCCCCTTAGAAGAATTTAAGGCTTTAATGGGTGTTGATGATCGTGATGATAGGCTTTGCCGTTTCTGCCTTGTTACGGCTTCTTTGACGATTGAGGAGTACTGCAAGCGGAATAGTGTTATATTTCTTTTACATAAATTATAAAGGAATTACCGTTATTCCTTTTTGAGTTAATACTATTCCATTTTCTTCATGGTATATTTGTTTTATATTAGTAAAATTATTTTCATCTCCAGTAATATCCAAGTACAATATTTTATTTTGTGTAAGTGATTGTAATACATTTGAAGTTGCCCCATTATACAAAATCCATCTTATTTCATTAATTTTTCTATTTTCTAACAGCCATTTATCTTTTTCAATTTGCATTCTAATGAATTTATTATTTACAACACGATATGATTTTATTTCAAAACCAATTAGTAATTCTTTGATAAAAATATCAAAACGTCTTTTTTTTGTATTTTCATCAAAACAATAGAAACACTCCTTGTCAATTACTATTGTTAAATTTGATGTGTCAATCTTTTTATTCAATGAATCAATATATAGTTGCGCAAACTCTTTTTCATGAGATTTGCCTTTACATTTATTAATATCAAGTATCATTTTCTGCCAAAAGTTTTTAGAAAAGTAGTTTCTTATACTTTCAGGTTCAAGGTTCAATGATCGTGGCACGCCATTTTTCATTTCTACCTCCTGTCTTATACAAAAGATTATAAATAATATTCAGACTATCTTATAAAGTAAAGTATACTAAAAAATCTCTTCGTATTCGCTATAATTCCAATTAATATTCAGTTCATACTTAATGTTGTATATTGGTATTTTTTTATAATAGATTCCCTATGCGTTGTACCTGTTAAAAATATTCCTGTAGAAAAATTATTATCTCTACAATAATTATAAATATTAGTCATCATTGTATTATCTCGTAATTCTTCATGCTCAACCCATGCTCTTCTTATAGGAAACAACTCTTCCTTATTAATAAATTTTAATGTTTCTTCAATTTCAATGTATAACGCTTTGTTTAAATTCAGACAATCATTGCTGTTAATGTACTTGAAACCATACTGAGCTACTAATGCAGAATTTGTATCTATTAGATAACGATATCCTCTGCTTCGTTTTTCTAATTGATAGTGCATCATTTTATCATTATTAAAAAATGAAGTATCTGGCATTGTATCATAATCTACTAATACTTGAATAACATTATTATTTTCAAGATAAAGAAGAATAGCATCACTTTCTAAACTATTACTTGTTTTATTTTTATAATAGACTTGTTCGACAACCCAAAAATATGATATAAGAAAAGAATGGGCAAGGGAAAAATAAATTACAATGATAAAGAGCATACATTTAAACGGATGTTTGGTATAAAAATCAAAACATTTAACAAAATGATAGAGATTCTGGAAAAAGAATATTCTAAGATACATAAAAAAGGAGGA
>Ga0209755_10009945_pt1 | contig 10007 bp, 4 predicted proteins | sample TergutCo191P1_FD_187301 | JGI IMG/M metagenome (GOLD analysis project Ga0209755, IMG submission 187301) | Cornitermes sp. P1 segment gut microbial communities from Petit-Saut dam, French Guiana - Co191P1 (SPAdes) (version 2) | ecosystem: Host-associated > Arthropoda: Insects > Digestive system >...
TCTCTTGGTAGTCTTTTATGCCTTGCATTTGATGTGAGTTTTGATACTACAAAAATACTACTTTTTCAATGAATTATCCAGTGTTTTTATCATTATTTATTAACAAGTTGAGTTGTGCAACAGCCACTTGCAATCCGTGCCAATCAAAACACACAACCCTTAAAAACATAAAACAATGAAAAAAAATCTAAAATTTACAGCGCTATCGGCATTTTTGCTGATGCTGGCAGGATTAATGGTTTCCTGCAATGACAAAGACACGTGTCCATTAGAGGACACATCGTGGAAATTAGCAGGCATCGTTGATGCCGAAACAGAAAGCTTAACAGTGCTTGAACCAAGGGATTGCAGACAGTGTTTTACGATTAGATTTGGCAGAAATCATACTTTTACTGTTCACTCCTCAATTAATGATCTGTCAGGAACTTATGAGATTGATCACACAACGAACGCTTTCCGTTTTATTGCTATGGTCGGAACAGATATTAATGAAAGGGGTGATGGAGCGCTATTTGTTGCAACCCTACAGCTTGTGCGTTCTTTCTCTCTGCAAGGGAATGCATTAAGATTGTACTATCACGACAGACAAAATTACTTACTATTTAATCAACAATAATCATGAAAAAACTTATTACATTACCGACTATTTTGCTTTTGTCCTATAGTATCATGCTTGGACAAATAACTACACAAGAAGACCCCATTAGTTTTAGAATGGCTATTCCCGTTTCTTTTAACATGAACGAAAAAACACAAAAACAAATGCCTGCAATTGATTTGGCAAGGATTTTAAAAGAGGATATGGAAGAGGAAGAGCTCGGCTTTCCGCCTCGTTTTGGTTACAAACATAGAGTAAACTATACTTTGGAAAACTCTGGGGAGTGGATGGATTTGCCGAATGGAAGTAGATTGTGGCAGTTGACCATATCAAGCCCAGGAGCGCTATCTATCAATCTTTTGTATGATAAATTTTGGTTGCCCGATGGTGCTAAATTTTGGATTTACAGCACTAACCGAAGGCACGTGATTGGTGCTCTGACATCCGCAAATAATAGCGGAACAAGAAATGAACCACGGGGCTTCGCTACGGGACTCGTCTTTGGCGACCAAATTATTTTAGAATATTATTTGCCGAAAGAGGCAACGGAAATTGGCTTTATTTCTGTTGTCTATGTTGTACATGGGTATAGACATATCGGATTGCCAGAAAGTGTGCAACGTTTGGGGTTTGGCTCGTCAGGACCTTGTCAAGTGAATGTCAATTGTAGCCCTGAAGGCGATAATTGGCGAAACGAGAGAAATGCAGTAGCCTTGATTTTAGTGAATGGCAATAGGCACTGTACGGGATTTTTGATCAATAACACAAGAAATGACGGCAGTCCGCTGTTTATGACAGCCGATCACTGTTTACAGGGTCGTGACGCTACAACAAATTCTAATTTGGACCACTGGTCATTTCTATGGCATTTTGAATCTCCTACTTGCGAAAATATTATGCCACTACAGACTCCATCTACATCAAGAGCCACTTTGTTAGCAAACAACTCTGTCTCGGATTTTGCTTTACTGCGGTTAATTGAAGATCCACGCAATCACCCTAATGTTTTGCCATATTTTTTGGGCTGGGATCGTTCAGGAAATCCTGGAACAGGTGGAGTGGGGATACATCATCCTAATGGTGATATAAAAAAGATTTCCACATATACCACGGCTCCGCGATCGACTAATTACTTAAGTAACAGCGAGAATTCAAATGGAACACATTGGCGAGTTGTTTGGACAGAGACAGGGCCTGGTCGTCATGGAATTACAGCAAGAGGTTCCTCAGGTTCTCCTTTGATCAATTCTAGTCGCAGAGTAATAGGGCAGTTACATGGAGGGACTTCATATTGCCACGTGCCAACATCACCAGATTGGTATGGTAAATTCTGCGTTTCTTGGACGGGCAATGATGCAACAGATGGCCGAAGGCGATTGAGCGGTTGGCTTGCTCCAGGCTTAGGAGACAATGCTCCTTTAGTTCTTAATGGTGGGTGGGGATTTTCCATCTCAGGTCCTAATGTTATCTGTACAACCGCTCACTACACAATAACGGGACCGCCCAATAATGCAACGGTAAACTGGATTCTCGGTAGTGGACTCTCCTCAAATCAAACAACAGGGCAAACAATCACCGTACAAAGATCGGGTTCTTTTTCAGGAACAAGTTCAATCACAGCAAGAATAACTGTTCCTGGATTAACAGAACCAGTATTTATCAACAGATTCGATATTTACGTGGGTGGCGCAAATCCAGCCAACATTAGCAGTTTGCACGATGGGCAAAGAATGTTAGGAACGTTCAGTGAAGTTCTTAAATACAACAACAGAGTTCCAACCTCGGGTCTTGGTTTTCTTTACGGAATTACCAATATTGAATGGCGACAAGTGTTAGCTGGTGGATTTCCCGAGGTGGCTATGGGCGACTTTTCCACACCAATGCCTGGTTATGTTTTTGGAGCACACAGAAATTTGGAAATAGCCCGTTTTTCTACTGTAAATGGTCAGCAAGTTGCCCGAATTCAGGTTCGTATGCAAAACCATTGCGGTTGGGGCGATTGGCGAACGTTGACCTATCTTGGACCTCCTCCCACATCTCCGCCAGGCGACGACCTTATTTATTGCCCTCCAATTTTGCCGAATTGCCCCTGCGGTCGCACCCCAGGAAATCTAAGACCTTGCCCACATTGTGAATTCCAAGAAGTTTTTCCTGGCGATCCTGTTTCCCCTATCTATCCACCTGGTCCTATCAACCCACCTGGCCCTGTTCGTCCTGGAGATCCTGTTTTTCCTGGCGATCCTATTGACGTTATCCCTTGTCCTTGCCCCTGCGGTCGCACCCCAGGAAATCTAAGGCCTTGCCCACGTTGTGAATTTATTGTCGGATTCTCTCAATCTGTATTCTCCCCAAACCCAGTATCAGACATCCTAAATATCGACCTAACACAAGTAGAACCCAACGCTTTCGGGGCACAAACGGACACTGAGCAGAGTCGAAGTGACCGCGCCAGCGAGGAAACGGAAACAATTTTCGATATCCGCCTACTAAACTCCCACGGGATGACAGTTCGCCAGCAGCGCACACAAGCGCGTTCGATTCAGTTTGATGTATCAAACCTTCCGGAAGGCACGTATTATCTGCATATCGAACATAATGGGGAAATTGAAATGCATCAAATTATCGTACAACGAAATTAATTTTTTTTATTCCATTTTTTTTCGTATCTTTGCAAAAAATAATGTAAAAAACAAATAAACAATGAAAAAAATCCTAATCGCAATTGCAGCCTTGGCTTTTTTGGCGAGCTGCGCAAACAGACCGGCTATGCAGGAACTTGACCTTTCAAACTTGGACACAAGCATCTGTCCTACTGATGATTTCTTCCAATTCGCAACTGGCGGATGGCAGGCTAACAACCCAATTCCAGACGATTTAGCACGTTTTGGAACGTTCGACAAACTACGTCGCCAAAACCAAGTTATCGTTAGAAACATTATCGAAGAACTTAGTGGGCAGCGCAATGCACAAGGCACGGATGCACAACGCATCGGCGACCTTTTCGCTTTGGGTATGGATACTGCTCGCCTAAACAGAGAAGGTATCACGCCTATTTTGAACGATTTGGCTGCAATTCAAGCATTATCTACGCTTGACGAAGTTGTTGCTCACATTAAATCACAGCATCAGCAAGGATTTATGCCGTTTTTCGGACTTTTTGCTGCAGCAGATTTAGATAACAGCCGAATGAACATCGCGCATATTACGCAACCTGGCTTAGGAATGGGCGATCGCGACCTTTATCTTCAAAACGATGAGCGTTCGATTAGATTGCGTGAGGCTTACAGAACTTTTCTGACAACAACCTTTGAATTGGCTGATTTCACTAACGAACAAGCCCTTCGAATGACTGAACATGTGATGCGCCTTGAAACCGAAATGGCACGCGTGACTATGCCACGTATCGAACTTCGCGACCCACGCAACACGTTCAACAAAATGACTGTCGCAGAACTTCAACGAATGACACCAATCATCAATTGGCGTGCATATTTCGATATGCTTGGCGTTCCGTCTGTTACAGAACTTAACGTGAGAAATCCAATCTTTTTCCAAAATCTTACGAGAATTTTGAGAACAAGTTCGATGGATGAATTGAGAAGTTTCTTAACACTTAACCTACTCAGATCGGCTGGTCCGTTCTTATCTCTTAACTTCGGCGAAGCAAGCTTTGAGTATTTCGGACGCGCATTGAGCGGCACGGAGGCACAGCAAGAACGCTGGAAAACCGTTGTAGGTAACGTAGAAAGTGTTCTTGGTGAGGCTGTTGGTTATATCTACGTGCAACGCTATTTTCCACCAATCGCCAGACAACGCATGGAAGAATTGGTTGATAATTTATTGTCGGCAATGGCTTACCGTATCGATGGTTTGGAGTGGATGAGCGAAGAAACCAAAGAACAAGCGCACTTGAAATTAAGTACGATGCAGGTTTTGATCGGATATCCTGAAGAGTGGATTGATTATTCTGCATTGGATATAAACGCTGATGATTCGTTTGTTGAAAACATGAGAAGAGGCAGATTATTCCACCACCGTCGTATGCTTGCTGACATCAATAATCCAGTTGATTTGAATAGATTTTTGATGACGCCGCAAACGGTGAACGCTTATTATATGGCGACAACAAACACCATCGGTTTCCCTGCAGGAATTTTACAGCCGCCGTTTTTCTTTATGCATGGTGATGATGCGTTGAATTATGGTGCGATTGGAATGGTGATTGGTCACGAAATTACACACGGTTTTGATGATCAAGGTCGTCGTTATGACAAGCTTGGAAACCTTACAGACTGGTGGACGCCAGAAGATGAAGCACGTTTCAACGAGCGTACAAGAATTTTGGTTGATCATTTCTATGCGATTGAAGTTGCGCCTGGCGTATTTGCTAACGGTACACTCACGCTTGGCGAAAATATCTCTGATAATGGTGGTTTGGCAATCGCTTATTCGGCATTCAAAAGAACACAACAATACAGAGAAGGCCGCGAATTGCAAGGTTTTACACCTTCGCAACGCTTCTTCATTGCCTACGCTGCAGTTTGGGCATCAAACATTCGTGATAGAGAAGTTTTGCGTCAAACGCAAACGGGTGTTCACTCGTTGCCGAGATGGCGTGTAAACGGCGCAGTGCCACACATTGACGCCTTCCAAGAAGCATTCAATGTTCAGCCGGGCGACGGTATGTGGTTGGCACCTGAAAACCGCGCAAGAATCTGGTAGTTTTATTAAACTTCACTTGTTAATAAATTGCAAAAAAGAGCCTCGTTTCGAGGCTCTTTTTTTTGTATCTTTACACTTGAAGAAAAACCAGTTTTTTATGAACAAAATATTGAAAGGATTATTGTTCGGAGTGCTTGTGTTCGCAGGTGTTTCAGCGTTTGGGCAACGAACAATGGCGCAGACAAATCCGGGCGAAAGTTTTCGCATGGGTGTGGAACTTTTTTATCTCGAAAAATATGCATCGGCAAGAGACCTGATGCTTGCGGTTGTTGAGCAAACCCGCCAAACAGACCCGATGATGACGATGAATGCGCGGTTTTACGCGGCAATGTCGTCGGCAAGATTGGCACACCGAGATGCCGCGAGAAACTTGCAACAATTCATTGCAGATTTTCCCGAAAGTGCACGAAGAATCGATGCATTGATGGAGTTGGCGGATGTGTTTTATGTGAATCAAGAGTGGGGACGTGCGATTGAAATTTATAGCGAAATTGATCCGCTGTTTTTGTCGGAGGAGCGTCGTGTGGAATACCATTTCAAGCGTGGTTATTCGCATTTTAGGTTGAATCAAATGTCGGCGGCCAAACCACATTTTGCGCGGATTCGCCACATTGAAGGGCGTTACCAAGCATTGGCGTCGTACTTTTTTGCACATATTTTGCATACCGATGGCAATTTTCAATCGGCATTGATTGAGTTTGAACAACTGCGTGATGATGAGATTTTGGGTGCGATTGTGCCGTTTTACATTATGCAAATTTACCACAAACAAGGCAGACATAATTTGATTATCGAGCAAGCGCCAGCGTTGTTGGAAGTGGCGTCGCCACGCAGAGCCGTGGAACTTTCGCGATTGATTGCAGAGGCGTATTACAACGAAGGGCGATTTGCGGAGGCTTTGCCACATTTGTTGTTGTTTTTCGAGCGTTCGGCGGTAACGCCAACCCGCGAATGTGACTATATCATGGGTTTCACGTATTACAGTTTGCAACAATACGATTCGGCGGCCATCTTTTTTCAACGCGTTGTCAATGCGTCTATAGCACCTGCACAACGGGATTTGTTGAAACAAAATTCGCTCTATCATTTGGGCGATATTTACATAAAACTTGGGCAGTACAGAGCTGCACAAGCCGCTTTTTTGGATGCTTCGCGTATCGATATCGACCGTCGTATTCAAGAAAATGCGTTTTTGAATTATGCACGCTTGTCGTACCAACTTTCGCCAACGCCGTTTAATGAAGCGTTACGTGCGGTTCAAACATTTTTGGAGCGTTATCCAAATTCGCGTCACGCCGACGAACTTTTGGGTTTGTTGGTGGCAATGTACACAACAACACGCGATTTCCGAGAGGCGCACGCGGCTATTTCGATGGTGCAACGTCGCGACCCACGCTTGATTGAGGCACATCAACGCATTTCGTTCAATTTGGGTGTGGAATTATTTAATGAAACACGATTTTCTGAGGCGCAGCGCATGTTTGACGAGGCCATTGAAATTGGTTTTGACGAGGATTTGACACTTCGTGCGATATTCTGGAAAGGCGAGGCGTATTTCCGTATGGGGATGCTCCAACAAGCATTGACCTATTACGAAAAAGCAATTTTTACAACACGTTTTCAAACGATGCCAGAATATCCGTTAGCCAATTATGGTGCGGGGTACGTGAATTTTATGTTACAGAATTTTCCGCAAGCGGCACGCTATTTTTCAGCCGTTGTACAACGCAGAAATCAAGTGAGCGTAGCGATTTTCAACGATGCGTTGTTGCGTTTGGGCGACGCATTTTATATGCAACGGATGCCAAGTGATGCGTTGCGACATTATGAAATGGCGATTCAACTGAACCAGCCCGACAGAGATTACGCCATGTTGCAAAGAGCCGTCGTGCAAGGGATTATGGGCAGAACAGACGCGCAAATTGCGAGTTTACACGCGATGCTCAACGAACATCGCAATTCGCCGTTGGTGCCACGAGCACTCAACGAATTGGCAGGGGCATATTTGATTTCAAGCAACGATGCACGAGCACTCCAACATTTTGAATTGCTTTCTACAAACCATCCGCGCTCAGCCTTTGGAACAACGGCGTTGCTCCGCCAGGGTTTGATTCATTTCAACGCTGGACGAAACGAGGATGCGATTACAGTTTTTGAACGTGTAGTTGTCGAACACCCTGGAACTGCTGAGGCGAGAGAGGCTTTGATGAGTTTACGAAACATTCACATTGCCATCAATCGTACGGATGATTTCTTTGCATTTATCAACAGAATTGGTACAAATATCAACGAAGATGCACAAGATTCGATTGCGTTTTCTGCGGCCGAAAACCGCTATTTGGAAGGCGATTGCATTGGTGCAATTCCATCGTTGGAAGGCTATTTGCAACGTTTTCCGAATGGAATTTTTGTGACAGAAGCCACGTTTTATTTGGCAGATTGCAAAATGCGCGGCGGTCATATGCGTCAAGCGCTGGCACATTTTTCGACAGTGATTGAACGTCCAGAATCTGTTTTCACAGAGCGCGCAATCCTTAATGCTGCAAGGATTTCCTTTGATTTGAATGAGTTTCAAGAGGCCTCGCGTTTGTTCAGACTTTTGGCGGAACGCTCCGAAGTTCCTGCGAATATCACGATGGCGATTTTGGCAGTTATGCGTTCCGAAATGCGTTTGGGCAACGACGAAAAAATTATCGAGGCATCGCGAAATGTTTTGACGTTAGAGCAATTGTCGGACGATATTCGTGATGAGGCTCGTCACGCAATTGCCGTGTCGGCACAGCGTTTGGGACAAAACGACGTGGCGGCAGAAACATTTGCGTTATTGCGAAATTCGAGAAACACAGAGTTTGCAGCACAAGCACGCTACTTTGAAATTCAAAGTTTGTTTGCCGACAATCAATTTGATTTAGCCGAACAACGCATTTTTGAATTTATCAGTGAAGTGCCGTCAAGTCAGTATTTCTTGGCGAGAAGTTATATCGTTTGGGGCAAAATTTATGCCGAACGAGGAAACTTTTTGCAAGCGAGACAGACGTTTCAGAGCATCATCGACAACTACGATGTTGAGGGCGATGGCGTCATTAAAACATCGCGACGTGAACTTCAAAATGTATTGGATAGAGAGGCGGAACTTCGTCGTGAGGAGGATTTGAGACGTGCTACGGAAGGTGCTGATGAGGATGAAATTCTTTCTATTCACGATTTTTTTAATTTGTAAAACCACAGCAAAATGAGAAATATATCTTTAACATTCGCACTAATTTTCCTAACCGGAACGGTCTTTTCGCAAGCCCACAACGAGCAGGTTACGGTTGTTGCACCGCACCAACCAACACTGATTGGCGAGTTCAGAAAAATCAACCTTTCGCCAGAAACCATCGACAGTGTTTTAGTGCCAAGAACGATAAGTTACAGCATTTTTAGTCGCAAAGTGCCAACGGTGTTTCCACTCGATAACATTAGACCTGCAAGGGTTGCAGGCGAACCGCTGTCGCGATTGACACCGCTTTATGTCCGTGGTGGATTCGGAAATTACAACACGTGGTATGGCGAATTGTTCTACGGAAATCTGCGTTCGCTCCGATGGGGCTATGGCGCGCATGTCAAGCATCGCTCGTCACGCGGACAATTCAGCGAGCATTATGTGCCGTTTGATAATTCGCAGAATTCCATCCGTTTGTTTGGAAATCATTTTGGCCGAAATGTCTTGCTTTCCGCAGATTTTTATTACGACAGACGACGATTTTCGGCCTATGGTGCGGATAGCACGTTTATACGAATGTTTGACACTGATGAAGGAAATCTTTTCTTGAATGATAATCGATACAGGTTAATTTACAATAAAGTTGGTGGAAGTTTTGGTTTTTCGGACAATCAAACCGAAGCGATTGGATTTAGATACAGCGGAAATCTCAATATCGATTATATGCAAACCAATCATGGTGTAGGCTTTTCTCATTCCGAACTATCACTCGGATTTACAGGAAATATCAATCAAACCTTTGCGATGTTTCGTCCAAATCTCGATAGAATCACGTTGGGGCTTGATGCATCTGTAGAATGGAATAGACTTGGATACGCCACAACTCTTTCGGGAGGCCCTTATGGATCAAGAATGGGTCAGTTTCGTCCTTACGGAAAATTTTATCTCGGACAACACGAATTGTCGGTAGGGTTGAGAGTGAATATTTTTGAAGAACTTTCTTTGATAGATCTCACTTGGCAAACAGAAGCACAAGCGGCGTTTTTTCCCACCGTTCACGCAAGAATAAATCTGCTCGACAATATCTTTTCGTTGAATTTGGGTATGGATGGCAATGCAGAATACTCAACATTTCGACGAATGGTTGAACGAAATCCGTTTCTTGTACAAAATCCTATTTGGAGGGTTCCAGAAGTTGAACGGCGCAGAGAATACTATTTAGGCTTTATTACAACACTGAGCACAAGAATGGATTTCTCGATGCGAGGCAGTTATATTACGTATAGAAATATGCTGAATTTTGATGCAGGACGCGCTTGGTGGGACGGTGTAGAATCATCACTTATTCATCTGCTTCCTCCAGGTCCTGCGATGCCATTTTTTGTTCCAACGTCAGATGATGTAAATATCTTTCGTTTGCAAGCGGATTTGAACTACCAATTGGACGATAGAATTTCAGTGTCGGCAATGGCACGTATAAAC
>Ga0209755_10009946_pt1 | contig 10007 bp, 12 predicted proteins | sample TergutCo191P1_FD_187301 | JGI IMG/M metagenome (GOLD analysis project Ga0209755, IMG submission 187301) | Cornitermes sp. P1 segment gut microbial communities from Petit-Saut dam, French Guiana - Co191P1 (SPAdes) (version 2) | ecosystem: Host-associated > Arthropoda: Insects > Digestive system...
ACAGAATTCCGGCGCTAAGCAACCCCAACGCCGAAGGCGCGACGGTTCTTTCCTTCCGCGAGCTCGACTTTATGCGGGCCTCCGATCTGCTGACCGAGGGCGAGTTTTACATAGTCTACGCTTGGTACTTTTCCCAGCGCGGGAGAACCGTTTTCCTTGACGCTTCGGCGCACGACTCAAGCCTGCTCTCCTTCGACGCGGACTTCCTGGTAAACATCCCCGAACGCTCCAACGTAATCGCCTTAATCGGCGTAAGGGTAGACTTCTTCGGCAGGCCAAGGGAGCTGTACCTAGTGGAGCTGGCGTTAAGGTGATGCGTGGACGGCGGGGCAGCAGCTTCAGCTTCACATGGGAAAGCTTCAGCCCCGGGTACTGCCGTGGTTCTTAAATACCTGCACAATCGCGAGTATCTTTTTCCGGTCGTCTTCGCACAAAAGCTTGAAATTTTGAATTAGGGCCCTGGTTTCGGGTACAAGCGAGGGCTTTTCCGTGCGGGCCTCCTCCCCGGTTACCAGATATTCCACCGTTACCCCGAGTGTCCGCGCTATTTTTACCGCCACGTCGGCGGTCGGCATATGCTCCCTTACGTTAAGGTAATTGTCCAACGTGTGCCGGCTTATCCCCGCCTTTTCCGCGAGTTCCTTCACGAGCATATCCTGATAAGCCAGTTCCGATTTTAGGTTCTCCTTGAACGCCATATAGGGTCAGCATAAGCCAAACAGCATAATTTCCGCTTGACATCATTCATATTTGACGTGTACGATTAAGCAATTATGCTGTTTCGCATGATTACCTGGCTTATGGACGGGTGAAAATCAGGCAGCGCAGAAACCAACGGAGTTTATTGCGTTTGAAAGCGAAAACTGCCTAATACAAATAAGCCGGCGGGCAAACGCGAAGGAGAGAGTATTATGGCATTCTGTGTGAATTGCGGTGTGGAAAACGCCGACGGGGTGAAATTCTGCAACGGCTGCGGTAAGGAAGTGGCGGCAGCGGCAAAGGCGGCTGCACCGGCAAAGGAAAAAATGGGTAATATTCGTACCTGCCCCAACTGTGGCGAGGTGTTGGAGTCCTTTCAGAGCAGGTGCAAAAGCTGCGGACATGAGTTGAACAGCGTTGAGGTGTCGAAGAAGATAAGCGAATTTGTCGATCAGGTCAACAAGTTTGACCATGAGATCGCAAACACGAGAGAGGATCCTTTTCCTGGATCCAAAACCGCTAAATTGGTAGGCTGGGTTGTTCTTAACCTCTTCACTTTAGGCATCCCGCTTCTTGTCAGGGTAGTGAGAAATCTGGTTGCCCCAAAGGCGTCAAAGCTGCTTCCCGCGGAGGAAAAGAAAAAGAGCTACATCGAAAATTTCGTCGTGCCAAACAGCAGGGAAGATATCGTGGAATTCGTGCTGTTCGCGTCATCAAAAGTCGAAGCCCTCATGAGCAACAAAACGTCCGATGTCGGGACGATAAACATGTGGGCAAAAATGTGGTCATCCAAATGCAGTCAGCTACAGTCCCGCGCTCAGGTCGTGCTGGCCGGTGACAAGCAAACAACGGAGATGATAACCCGTATGATCGACAGGCCGCAAGCCATGATGAGAAAGGCAAGGAACAAGAATCTTATCATGGCCGCCGCTATCCTTGTGCCGGTCGTCACATTGATCATCGTTTTGACTGTCTCGGATGAAAGTGCAGAGAGAGCAAGGGCCGATGCAAGGGATGCGGCAGCGATTACGCTAATGGCATCGCTGGAAGAATTGTATGCGGATATTAGGCAACTCGTAACCGAAGGCGATTTTTCGGAGGCAAGGATACAGGCTATCCGCCTCGTGTGGACTGATGCTGGCTGGAACAATCGCAACTACTGGGATGGCAGGCGCGAGCGTCTTTTGGAGGAAATACAGATGCGGGAAAATCTGTAACGATGATCGACAAACGCAAAGCCAAGCAACCGTTCACGGAAACAAAGACCGTATCGGATGCCTGAGCGAAAGCGAAAAAATTTTGACAAACTAAGTCACAGGAGGCAGAACAATGGGATTATTCGGCAAAAAAGGCGAAGGCGGATTAATGGACGTAATCCGCTGCGACGAGCCCACTTACCTTATCTGGAAGTGGCGACCCAGCGGGGAGGCGGGAAGCACGAAAAAGGAAAACTCGATCCGTCACGGATCCAGCCTGCGCGTGAAGGACGGCGAAGTCGCGGTTTTCGTGTACGCGCAGAAAGACGGAGCGATGCAGGACTTTATAGAGGGACCTTACGACAAAAAGATCGAGACCGCGAACTTCCCCGTGCTCACGTCCATCGTGGGCGCGGCTTTCGGAGGCTCGTCCCCGTTCCAGGCTGAAGTTTACTTTATAAACCTTGCCGGAATCATTCAGATAAAATTCGGCGTTCCGTATTTTGACGTGTTCGATCCGCGCTTTCTGGATTTCGGCGTGCCGATGTCGGTGCGCGGAACCATCACGTTCAAGATTCCCGATTACAAAGCTTTCATCAAACTGCACAGGATGATCGACTTCGACCTCGAAGCTTTCAAGGGGCAGGTGAAGGACGCTGTCGTTAAGTACGTCAAGGGCGTGGTGGCAAACGTGCCGGCGGACAACGGGATTCCGGTCGCGCAGATGGAGCGCAAGATTCTGGAGATCAACGAAATCGTCGAAAGCCATATCAGAAAGCGTTTCGAAAACGATTTTGGCGTAACGGTTTCCGCGATGGATATAGCGTCGATAGAGCCGGACAAGGAAAGCGAGGGCTGGCAGTCGCTCATGTCGGTAACAAAGGACATCGCCGCGCAAACGACGCAGGCACAGGCCGCCGTCAACATCCAGAACATGCAGGACATGCAGGCGATCAACGCCGAAAACATGGCGGCTACTTTGCAGGCCCAGCGCGAGGAGGCGCAGCACGCGCAGAGGATGCAGACGGACAGCGCGAACTTCGCCGTGCACCAGCTCAACCAGCAGACGCGCGTTGGCTTGGCCGGCGCGGACGCAATGGGCAAGATGGGCGAAGGCGGAGCCATGAACATGGGAGCGGGCGGCGGCATGAACCCCGGCGCGATGATGGCCGGAATGGCTATGGGCGGCGCAGTGGGACAAGGCATGGCCGGCATGATGGGGAACATGATGCAGGGTATGCAACAGCAAGCCGGAGTGCAACAACCGCCGGGAATGCAGCAACCCGGCATGGCCCCGCCTCCGCCGCCGACGGTGCAGTACAGCGTCGCGGTAAACGGGCAGACGCTTGGCCCCTTCGACATGAACGCCCTTGCGCAGATGGTGCAGAGCGGGCAGCTTACCCAGCAGTCGCAGGTGTGGAAGCAGGGAATGGCCGGCTGGGTCGCCGCCGGAACCGTGCAGGAGCTTGCCGGGCTTTTTGCTCCGGCCGCCGGCGCCCCGCCTCCTCCGCCGGCACTATAAGGAGGATCAGGTATGTCCAACGACTCCAGTTTTTTTTCGATGGATCGCCTGGTCGAGTTCGGCATGGGCATGGCGGTGGCGCAGCAGATGGTGGGAACCATGAACCATACCATGCAGAACATGCGCGTTCCCGGTGCCGGAAACCCCGTGCTGCCGTCGCAAAGACCGGAGCTTGCGTACTATGTTATGTTGGACGGCAAACAGGCCGGGCCGTTTTCGGAATGCGAGGTTGTGCGGCTAATCAACGACAAAAAGGTGTCGAAGGAAACGTATGTTTGGCACGCCGGGCTTAGGGAATGGCAAATAGCCGAAAACGTCCCCACAGTCTTGCGGCTTGTCGCGCTTGCTCCGCCGCCACCGCCCACGGGAGTTTGACAATGAAGCTTAACGGTTTCCTTATTCTCATCAGTGCCGCGATTGCGGGGCTTATCGCCTTTGGAATTTTCATCGCAAATGCCGGCGACACGTACCGCGTTCTTGTTACCATCGGCGCGGCCCTTTCAATGTTCGCCACCCTTGGCGGCATGATGGCGGTGTCCTCGCCCCACGGCGGCACGATGAACCTTCGCGTTGTCTCCGGCCTGTTCTTCGCAATACTGCTGATAACGCATATCGTGTTCAGCTTTGTCAGCATCAGGCTGCCGCCTTACGTTATCATTACCGGGATTTTGCTGCTGGTGTACATGCTGATTTGCTACAGCATAATGCGGGCGCTAAAGTAGGGAGCAAGAGTCTTGGCGAAACGCAACTGTTTTAGCTGTAAAGTATCCCACTGGTATTGGAGTATATATTCCAGTACCAGTGGGATATTCTTCCGCCAGCGACATTGTCCACGTGAAAAGCTTTAACCCCAGTTGGCCCACACCTCCGGCTGCAAGCCGACTGTGGCCTGCTTCCCGTTTCGCACGATTGGCGTTTTGAACAGGCCTGGGTTTTCCAGCAAACGTTCTTCCACATCGTTTTGGTCGGCAAGGTATCTTACGCCCAGGCTTTCATACTCTTTGGAGTTTTCGTCAATCAAGGCCGACATTCCGCCAACGGCATTCTTCACGCTTTGGTATTCGCCCTTGCTTATTCCGTACTTGCCGATGTCAACAAATTGGTATTTGACGCCCCGTTCCTTAAAGTGCCGTTCCGCTTTTTTTGTGTCAAAGCATTTTGCCCTGCCGAAAATCTGTATGTTCATCGTTTCTCCGTTTTTAGTTTGCGATGGCGCGGTTCCATTTACGCTCCTTCTGTCTCCAGAAATATTCCCAGCTCCATTCGGACTTCTTTGCGGCCCAAATCATTGTTGCTATATGAACAGGCATCGAAGCCGATTAAAGTGAAACCATAGGCGAGATAAAAAGCTATTGCGCCTTCGTTGCACGACTGGGTTTCCAGCATCAATGCCCGGCGTTTTTCTTCTCTTGCCCGTTTTACGGCAACATCCATCAGCGCTTTCCCTATTCCCATGCGGCGGTAAGCGTCATCGACCCACAGTTCCGTTACGCGAAGCCGGTTGCTCCAGCCCTCCAGGGCGGTTTCGACAACGGCAACCAGCAGTCCGTTTTCTACTATGCCCCACGCCTTTGCATCATCCCACCATGGCTGAAAAAGCTTGTCGTCATCGTCCGGCGTTTTCTCAAAAGGTGTATCGAATAGTTTTTTCACAAAGGACACGCGAAAATCGTTGCCCGTGCGGTCGATCTCCACGTCATAATAGGCGTGGGACACATAATGAAACGCCAGCCGGTGCCCTTGCCACTGTTGCCGATCAAGTGGAACGATTTGGTTAATCAACTTGGGCGGCTTCATATTTTACCCCCTGGTATTGCCATTTTGGCTTGACGTGAAACATCTTAACCGTTATTGCCTTGCGGGGGCATCGGTTCACGCAACGGTAACAAACCGTACAGTTGTTCTTTTGCGCGATTGTGCCCTGAAGGATTTCAAGGTTTCTCATCGGGCATATTGATACGCATAAACCGCAGAGCGTACAGTCTTTGTCAACTTTCACGCCGGTTTTCACCTTTTGCTCAAGGGCAAATCTGGGCGCGCTCCGGTTGCCGTAATTTTCCCTGCTGCTGCCCTGCCATATCCTGCCCTGAATGTTGCCCAATGCCTGTGAAAGCCGGGAGAAGCCGCGCCTTGCCACAATGCCGTTCTTTATGTTTTGGCACGTTTGTGTCATTTTGGCCTTGGCCTTGTTAAGGTGGCGTTGGATCTTCTTTCCGCTGGACTGCTTGGCGAACGGGATATTGCATATATTGTTGGGCATATTGAAATGTTCGGCGTAAACGACTTCTATGGTTCCGGCTCGAAACATGTCCGTAAAGACCCTGGCCCCATCCCCCGAAAACAGAAGTTGTGTTACCAAGATGACAACCTTTTTTCCAACCAAGCAACTCATGTGTTTGGCGACAAATTCCCTCATGATGCGTGGCACTCTTGAAGCGTATATGGGATAGCAAAAAGCAATGGTATCGTGCCCTTTGATTTCAGCCTGGAAGTCGGCATCGTCCTCTATCGATAGGCACCTTGCTTCCATTTTTCGGCTAAACAGTTCCGCTATGTGCTTCGTGTTTCCGGTTCCTGAAAAATATATGGTAAGCATGTACCCCTCTTGCGCGTCGCCAAGTTTAGGCCGTTTTCTTTCACTGTTGGCAAACTCAGTGTACAATTTTCCAATGTGTCATGCAAGCCGTGCATTTTTTAGCCTAGTTGTGCTTACCGGTGTATTGAGCTAAACTGTAGCCTGTACGGTTGTGTGGGGGGAAATATGACGAACACGGAACTGTTTACCGGCAAAGCCTGGTTTTATGCCAAGGCACGTCCTGGGTATCCCGATGCGGCGCTTGATTACATTAAGGGCCTTGTGCCGCCCAATGCGGTTTTCGCCGATATCGGGGCGGGAACGGGAAAGTTTACGGAGCTGCTTGCCCGAGGCGGATATACCGTACATGCTGTTGAACCCAACGCCGATATGCGGGAACAGCTCGCCGTTACTTTGGCGGATTACAAAAACGTGAATATCATTAGCGCCCCTGCGGAAGCTACCACCTTGCCTGATAATAGTGTTGATGTTGTTACCTGTGCGCAGGCGTTGCATTGGTTCGACCTGGATGCGTTTCAGAAAGAGTGTCGCAGGATCGGGAAAACAGGCGTTATGGTGATAGCCGTTTACAATGATACGCCTGGCGGCAGCAGTGTAAAACACAGCAAGCTGTCAACGGAAACGTTTTTCACAAACCCGACCCTGCGTAAATTCCCTAATCCCATATTTTACACGCGGGAAAGCTGGCAACAGTACATGACATCGCATTCCCATGATCCCCTGCCGTCCGATCCGAACTATGCCTCACATATTGCCGAAATAAACGCGATATTCGACCGTGAAAACGTGGGCGGACTTTTGCGCAGAGATGTAGTAACGAAAGTGTACAGTGAAATTTTAAGTGCGGGATAAAATATGGACAATCGGATTCTGCGGCTGTTTGTCGCAATAAACTTTAACAACGAAACCAAGGGCAGGCTTGTCGCCTTGCAGAACGCTCTTCGTGCTCGCTCAAAACGCGGCAACTTTACCCTGCCGGAAAACCTGCACATTACCCTTTCGTTCATAGGCGACAGCGATCCCAGACAAGCCACCGCCGCCAAGGCGGTAATCGAATCGTTGCGCTTTGAGCCTTTCGCCGTATCGATAAAGGATCTTGGCTATTTCAGGCGTGATCGTGGGGATCTCTGGTGGGCCGGGGTTGATGCGAATAAGCCTTTGCTGGACTTGCAACGCAGACTTGCCGACAGTCTGGCAGGCGTGGGCTTCGAGCCTGAAAAGCGGAGGTATAGCCCACACGTCACACTTGCCAGACAGGTCGTAACGGATGCAATCCCGTGGTCGATAGAGCCCTTTGGCGAAATCGTCAACAAGATTCACCTGATGAAGTCGGAACGCATTAACGGCAAATCGACATATACGGCAATTTAACCCCAGGCGTTCATTTTCGCAAATACTTTTTGGGAAACTCGACCCTGACCGTTTTCTTCGGATCCACCACTTGGCAAATCCTTACATCGGCAATCAGGGAAACCAGCATAACGGCATCTTCCATGGTGAAACCCTCGGTTTTTGTCAAATAGTCCACCATGTTTGCCACGGCCATTTCCACCGCCGTGTCTAAGTCCGCATCGGAAGCCAAAGTCATCACATGGCTTTCGCCCAAGATCATGGGTAGGGGCAAGTTTTTGTTTTTGATTACATCGACAGTAACCGTAACGCTTCCCGCAACTTCCAGCCCGCTAACGCCGATCTCCCCATCCGCCATAACCGCGTGCAGATCCCCTATTGCCAGCAATGCCCCGGGCACATTCACCGGAAGCAGTACCGTGGCACCTTCCCTGATTTCTTTGCAGTCCATGTTGCCGCCGTGCAGGTCGGGGATGCCGTTGGAAATCTCGCCGTCTTTGGGGGCCACGCCTATCACGCCAACCATTTTGTTCAGGGGCAATTGTATGTCGCCGGAGAAATGTGCGACATCATCTTTTATGGGAATAATTTTGATAGCACTTCCATGCAAGGAAGACCCCATTACGCCCATGCCTTCGCCGCAGATTACAATGCCCGTCTGCTCAACGTCTATCCTCTCGATTTTAACGGACAGAATGTCCCCCGCCTGTGCCCCGTTTACGTAAACGGGGCCTGTCGCGGGGTTCACACGGTTCCAGTCCAAACCGTAAAACCCATTGTCGGCGGACTTGACCTGACCATGCAAAGCGTCCCAGGTCTCGAACTGGATTTGCGTTCCCGGCTCTACATACAAAACGGGTTTGTTTTGTGCGCTCATCGCGTAAACGATGGTGTCTTTTGATACCTTCTGCATTTGCTCGCTCCTCTTGCGTGAATTTAGTTGCCGATACCCCAAAACCTACACGCGCGATCTTAGCCCGTCAACTTCGCAAGCCTCCGACAAGCTTCTTCCACGTCCTGCCTGTGACCAAAGGCCGAGAACCTAACAAAGCCCTCCCCCGCCGGCCCAAAGCCCGCGCCAGGGGTCGTCACTACCTGACACTTCTCCAAAATCCGCGAGAAAACCTCCCAGCTGTCCCGCCCCGGAAAATGCGCCCAGATATACGGCGAGTTGTCCCCGCCGGTGCAACTAATGCCCAATCCCTGTAGTGCGTCGCGAATCAGCTTCGCGTTGCCAAGGTAAAAATCAGTAAGGGCGCGGGTTTCCTTTCTGCCGGTGTCGTCAAGCGCGGCTATGCCGCCAGCTTGGGCGATGTTGGAAGCGCCGTTGAAAATCGTGGAACAGACGCGGTTCCAGTCGGCGTTGACGCTTTCGCCGGATTCGTATTTCAGCTCCATGGGCACCACGCTCCAGCCAAGGCGTATGCCGGTGAAGCCGGCGGGCTTGGAGAACGAGTTGACCTCGATGGCGCATTCCCGCGCGCCTTCAATTTCGAAAATGCTTTTGGGAAGCGAGGGGTCGCGGATGTATTCGCTGTACGCCGCGTCGAAAATGATGACGGATTTTTTATCGATAGCGGTTTTGACAAGAGCCGCAAGCTGTTCCTTGGTTGACACCGCGCCGGTGGGATTGTTGGGGGAACAAAAATAGATAAGCGTGTTTTCGGGCACCAGCGAAAGGTCGGGAAAGAAATCGTTTTCCAACGTGCAGGGAAGATAGACAATGCCGTCGTAACCCTTGCCGTTATGCCCCCTAGCTGCGCCGATCAAAACCGAACCGTCAACGTAAACTGGATACGACGGATCCTGAACGGCAACCCCCGTCCCATCCCCGAACAAAAGCTGCAACCTGCCGATGTCGCACTTGGCCCCATCGGAAACGAAAATCTCGTTTGCCTTGAATTTGCCGCCGTAAAAAACCTGCGAAATTTTTTCGCGCAATTCCAAAAGCCCCTCGTCCTGATAACCCGAGTAGCCCTCCACGGTTCCAAGTCGCCTCGCGCCCTCGACAAGGGCCTCGCCAATGTGCGGCGGAATCGGCTCGGTGGTGTTTCCCACGCCAAGACTGATTATTTTCGCGTCCGGGTTGGCGGCGGCGTATTCCCGCCGGCGTTTGGCGATCTCCGGAAAAAGATATCCGGCCTTGATATTCGCGATACAAGGGTTTCGTCGTACCATTTTTGTTCCTCGCTTAGTTAAAATTTTTCACGCCGGGCATATCCAGCGTGGCGAAATAATCCTCGGCGGTTTCCGGCCGGCGTATCTGCGTGATCGAACCGTCCTGCCGCAACAGCAGCTCGCCGCAGCGGAGTTTGGCGTTGTAGTTAAAACCCATCGCCCTGCCGTGCGCCCCGGCGTCGTGGATCACCACGAAATCGCCGTCGCTTTCCCCAACGTCAATCTTCGGCAAGTGCCGCTGAATCGCAAACTTGTCGTTGTTCTCGCAAAGGCTCCCCACCACGTCGTAAACCTCGCTCAAAGGCGCGCCCTCCTTGCCGGGAACGCTGATGTGATGATACGCGCCGTAAAGCGCGGGGCGCATAAGGTCGGCCATACAAGCGTCAAGGCCGATGTAATTCCTGTAAATTTCCTTTTTGTGAATCGCCCGCGCCACCAGCCAGCCGTGGGGCCCGGTCACCACCCT
>Ga0209755_10009947_pt1 | contig 10006 bp, 11 predicted proteins | sample TergutCo191P1_FD_187301 | JGI IMG/M metagenome (GOLD analysis project Ga0209755, IMG submission 187301) | Cornitermes sp. P1 segment gut microbial communities from Petit-Saut dam, French Guiana - Co191P1 (SPAdes) (version 2) | ecosystem: Host-associated > Arthropoda: Insects > Digestive system...
GGCATGGAAGAAGCCGGTTGGGAAAAGGACTTTTGCATTACAGTATTGGCTTGCGGATCCCGCAATCCAATACTATATTTAACCCATGAGCGTTACGCAAACCGTGGACATACCCGACAGCCGCCGTCTTACTATTGACGTGCCCGGCGAGGTGCCAACAGGAAGGACGATCCTTACATTCACGCCGGCCCTAACTGCGGCTTCCCACGAAAACACTCTTGGATTCGCACAGCCGCGTACCGCCGAGGAAGCCCTGAAAATCGCAATGGAACGGGCCGCCGATCCCAACCGCAAACTCATTTCACGTCATTTTGGGAAACACAAAGGCATTTTTGCCAAGCGAAAAAGATAGTCTTCCTTCACGCATCTTCTATATCCGCAAAGAATCGCAGAAACTGCTCTGGTGTTGCCACGTCAATATGGCTGGATGAAAAATCCTTGGTATTCCTTGTTACGATAAAATCCACGGATAGGTTTGTTCCCACCACAAATTGGACGGAATCCTCAAAATCTTCCCAGTCCAAAGCCAGTGCCTGGTAAATATCCTTGTCTTTTACATTGGCCGGGTAGAAGACGTTTAGCAAACGTTTTAGGGCTTCCTTCGCAGTAGTTTTCCCCTGCTCCTTTTGTGTGACGTAAAATATGTCGGTTATTGACGATGCGGAAATATACCCCGTGATGATATTCCGCTGTGCCAAAACATACAGCAGGGACGCGTTCTCATGCCAAGGTTTGCGGTTCAAGAGGATATCAAGGATTACGTTGGTGTCAATCAGTATGGTCATGTTTCCTAAGTCTGTCGGCGCGAATTTCCTCGGCGGTTGTTTCGTTCTGCAATAGGCCAGTTAGATATCGCAAATCATCGTTCTGAAGCATTTCATCGATCATCTGTCTGGTCAGGCGGATTTTTTCTTTGCTTCCCGTCTTCGCCTGCTGTATATCCCCAAGCGGGGTAAATGTAAGCTCCACCTTCGTCATGCCCACCGGCAGTTCAGGGGGTAGATCCAGAAAGATACGGTGACTAGCCGGAATCTCGATTGTTTGTTCAATCGTCATAGGGATATTATAGCATTCGAAATGGTAAAAAACAACTCGCCACCTTTGTGGCCCTTACCCTCCGGCCGATTCCCCCACGCGCCCCTGCCGCGCGCTCACTGGCCCAGCTCCCGAAGCCGCGAACGCGCAGTCGCGAGCTGCTCCCGCAGGTTGGAGGGGTTGGCCGCTATGGATTTGCAGTCCATGTCTTTTGGTGTTATGATGGGGGTATGGAACTGGCTTACACTTACGAAAAGGGCGATAAATTCCTAGTCGGCCATCTTGACGACTACCTGGAGTATCCCACGCAGGGCGAGAATGTTCAGGATTTAAAGGCGCATTTGAATCGCACGGCGTCCCGCTTTTGACCGCTCTGGCAACTTGCTGGAAATCATGTATAATGAGAATAGTGAGTATTCAGTGAATATATTCCACGCGATGAAATGCAGAAGTATGAGCTTTACTGTTCTGCCGTAATACTGCTTCATATCCATTGACAGGTATCCACAATGTGTATACACTGGATTCCGAGGGTCGAGAAAATGAGCGACAAAATCGTGTTTTACGGAGGAAAGCCGTGGTAAAAAAATTAATCCAGCATGGGAATAGTGCCGCGCTGGTTATCGACAAACCTATAATGGAGATGCTGAACATAACGAGCGAGACAACTTTTGAACTAAGCACCGACGGACGGAATATAATTCTGTCTCCCCAGGCTGAACGCGCCCAGGAAAGGGACGTGATGCAGTCACTGGAAAGGATAAACGCAAAATACGGTGCCGTTCTAAAAAAGCTTGGCGAATAACAATGATCAGGTTTTTGACACTATCCGAGGTTTTGTTGATACTGGAAGACCAGATAAGAAATTACGGCGGGGCATACGGCGTTCGGGACATAAACCTGCTCAGTTCCGCAGTCTATATGCCGGAGGCAAGCTTTGACGGGGAATATCTGCACAAAACAATTCCGGCAATGGCGGCTACCTATACCTATCACCTTTGTCAAAACCATCCATTTATCGACGGCAACAAAAGGGTGGCGTTGGCAAGCGCGCTGGTGTTTTTGGATATAAACGGATACCAATTCCATTGCGAGGATGGGATTTTATACGGCAAGATAATGGACGTGGCAAAAGGGGAAGCCAAAAAAGAAGAGCTGATAAGCTTTTTTGAAGAATACTCGACAAGGAAATAGGTCGTGGCCCTGCGTAAGATGGCCCGGATAGTCGTTCAGATACCCCACAAACAAACCGTCGTCGGCTTCCCAATAGGTGTATGCGATTTCCATGCCATGCTCCCCTTAGGGCGGTGAGCAGTTACCGTTGGTTATGCGACGCTATTTCCTTTTACCACTTATTCATAAATTTAATTATTCCATCTATTAATTGACTTATACCAGGTTCTTCAACTGGAAAATGCCCCGCATTTTCTAAGATTATTTTTTCTTTCTCGGACGCAATTTTATCAAAAAATATTTCACTGACAAAAGGCGGTGTCCATTTATCGTTTCCCGGGTGTACCATTAAAACTGGAATACCCTTAAATTCTTCTGCTTCCAATATTGGTTTATAATCCATCATGGATAACATGAATAGCAACGAGATGTTCACCCCTGCCCCTTTTTTGTCTTTCAACAATAATTTTAAGATATTTTTGTCATTTACAATGGCGTTCATATTTGTTACCATTTTCATCGGAACTTTGATTTTTTTTACAAATAAAGGCATTTTCCTCAATAAACTCAAGCCAAAAGTGCCCATATATTCATTTTTTGCTGAATATTTTACAACTTCTTTTTCTCGGTTGTCTAAAATACACGTAACAATTAACCCTGAAATTTTTTCATTCAAACAGGCAATATTATAAGCGAGCATACCCCCTGCACTTAGACCCATTAGAAAAACATCATTTCCCTTTTCGATTTCTTTTTTTACAACAGAATTTCCAACATCTATCCATGATTGATACGTAAAATCATCATTACATTCCGTAATGCCATATCCAGGTAAATCAGGACATAATACGGTAAAACCTTGCTTAAAAAGAGGAACAGCCAAAAATGACAATAACCTGCCATTTCCACCAACCCCATGAAATAGTATAACTACTTTATTACTTTTTGAGTTATCATGCTTATATACGTCAAGATGAATGCGAAAATTATTATAATCGATGTATTCTTCAATAGGAAATGCATTTTTATCAATTCTGCATTTTTCTGGTAAATATTGTTCCCATTTAACATTTCGTTCATACATTTTCTTATTATACCATGTCAACAAATTTTGTCAACCGTTATTGACGATGTTGTTTCGTTCTGCAATAGGCCAGTTAGATATCGCAAATCATCGTTCTGAAGCATTTCATCGATCATCTGTCTGGTCAGGCGGATTTTTTCTTTCCTTCCCGTCTTCGCCTACTGTATATCCCCAAGCGGGGTAAATGTAAGCTCCGCCTTCGTCATGTCCACCGGCAGTTCAGGGGGTAGACCCAGAAAGATACGGTGACTAGCCGGAATCTCGGATGAAACGCAATGAATTTCTCAAAATCCTTGCCAAAAACTGTCCCTTTTCGCAACGGATCAAAGCATGACATTTTCAGGATACTCAAGGAAATATGCGACGCTCAATGAGGTGCCACAATCCCGATGAGTTTCCTGGCGACGATCCCCGGTCCGGGATACCCCGGCCAGATACCCCGGATCGCGTTTTAACAAAGCGCAAACCCCGAAAACGGGAACCCGAAAGTCGGTTTCCAAGGCATATCCCGGAGAATCCCGGACGGAATGTCCCGGATCGCTATCCCTGGCCGGGGTCTCCGGAAGCTTCCCTTCTTCTTCTTCTCGTCAAAACCTGATCGTCAAGTCGCACCGTGTTGAATGCCGGCCCCCATCTTCCATCGTTCATCCTTCAATGGGTCTGCGTCATTTCGACGAAGTTTCCCCTTACAACAAGCGTACCGCCTTGCTGCGCTCGTTATGTGTCGTAAAATCTAATGTAGTAGGCATTATAAAGGGGGTGTTAGAATAATGAAAACAGAAATAAGGCGGCCACAACATCCCAGAATACGGTGGCCAAAATAACCCCAATTACAATCAGTAACACAATCCCAACAACAAGCCCAAAACGCTTAATAAAGGCAATAACCACTATTACAAGCACAATGAGTATTAACCATCCAAGATCTTCCATAACGATTTCCCTAAAATTTTTATAAGTTATGTGTTTGAATTTCACAAATGCTGAGATTAATTATGAATGAATGTTTTGTACCCATCCTGCAATCAATTCATATTTTATGACACATAACTCAAATCCTCCTGTCCGTCCGTTTAAGGCACAGTCTAATCCATTACGACAAAAGCCGCCCAGTAAAAAGGGGACCCAAATTCCTCGCTGTTACGCAGGTACTTTTGCGCCTGCCGGAACGCCTCCTGTATGCCCATCCCGGAAAGCCAGTTCTCATAAAACTCCGTGATCAATATGGCGGTCGCCTCGTCGCCCACTTTCCACAGGCTCATTATTATCGTTTGCGCCCCTGCCAGCTTAAAAGCCCTTTGCAAGCCAAACACCCCTTCCGAATTGTTCACCGTTCCCAGACCCGTCTCACATGCGGCCAGCAACACAAGATCCGTTCCCAACAGGTTCATCTGCGCTATTTCATACGCGTACAGAATCCCGTCCTCTATCCCCTCCACGGGGCTTCCCGTCCACGCGCTGTTGCCGCCGGAAAACACCAGACCAGAACGGAACAGCGGGTTTTCCAGGGCCCCGCGCCCTCCCACCCTCTCCAGCATTTCACGCCTCTCGCGGCTTCTTTCTATGTCCTCCAGAAAGAAGCCGTGCGTGGCTATGTGTATTATGCTGGGGCTGTTCCCGTCAAGCGCCCTAAACGATTCCTCGTTGCCGCTGATACCGTGAAAAACAAGCGGCTCGATGTTATTCCTGTTTAGTATTTCCCGTACCATGATTCTTTCCGCGTCCGATCCGGGCAGAAAGTCCCACCTTGTTCCGTCCCCGCCGCGCGTCGTCGCAACGGTGGTTCTGGCCTGCGATATATGGATTACAGGCTCCGTCATGTTATGTTGCCTGGCCTGCGCCACCATGACACCCGCCTCGACGTCAAAGTACAGGCCGCCGTATACCACGGCGGAAACGGGAGCCCGCGGGATGCGCCTGTTCACTATCTCCCTTGTACTGGACACAAGGTTAAGTTCGTACACGTCCATCAGGAAGGTCCAGATTTCCGCCTCGTAATATTCGTCGAATTCCTCGTCAAACCTGTACGCTATTTCGGGCTCGGAAACGGGAATGGCGTTAAACGCGATTTGGTGCAGAATGCCGGAGGGGGAGTAGAAGATACGCGTTACCCCGTCAAGGTGTTCCTCCAGCGGTTCCCATATGGCCTCGAACAGGCCCAGCCCGAAGTCATGGTACAGTATCCCCACCCTGACCCTGTCTATGTCCTGACCGCTTGGAAGCATGGACAGTATTCCCGTTACCACATCCTCCTCGAAAAGGGGAACCCATGCGGGGGCCTCGAAATCGTGGCGCAGGACGAGGGCGGCGTACATGGTTGTGTCCGTCCACCCGTTGTCGTAAATTCTGAATGAGACAAACTCTATGGCGGCCTCCTCGGGATGCAGGCTGTCCCTTACGTTCTGCCAGTTAACCGCCAGATCCTCCTGGAACTCCCTGAACGCCGCCGAGCTTTGCGTTAGGAACCTTTCCAGTTGTTCGGCCTGTTGTTCAAGGGTCTGAATGAATTCCTGATTCCCGTCGCCCTGTCTCAGGTTGCTTATCTGCTGGCGCAGTCTGCCCAATTGTTCGAACTGCGCTATTAATTCTTCGTCCCCGGAGGAAAAAATGGCATCCCTGACGGCATTGGTTGTCCTTAGCAGTAAACCCTTGGAAAACAGTGCGTTGTCATAGCTTAAACTATTGTTTTCCGGTACGGGGTGGTGAAATGATAGCGAATAGGTTAGTTCAAAAGCTTCTTCGTTTATGTCCCAAAAAAGATTTCGTTGCCGCTCGGACAGGAACGAGAAGCTACGGTTTATCATGCCTGTTCTTAACTGATTATCCTTTAGCTTAAAATAAAACGCCTGGGCAAAATTTCTTGTGGTTAAATGTAGTTTATATAAACCTGTTACCGTGTTTATATAGAAATGATGTTCCCTGCCCAGAATTCTTTCCTGGATGTTTAATGCCTCCAAAAGGTATGCTTCCGCTCTATCAAAATATCCTTTTCTCCGATACATTTTCCCAAGGTGATTTAACGATATGGCAACACGCGGGTGCTCCCTGCCGAAGACTCTTTCCTGTATATTTATGGCTTCCAAGAAGTACGACTCTGCCTTGTCAAAATACCCCACATAACTGTATAGCCTACCAAGATGGCTTAACGATAACGCAAACCAGTGATGCTCCTTGCCAAAAAGTCTTTCCCTAATATTTAAGGCTTCCAAAAGATACTGTTCCGCTCTGGCGAAGTCGCCCATATTACGATACAGGTAACCCAAATTGTTTAACATATCCGCAACTTGATAATGTTCTCTGCCAAAATTGATTTCAACAATACTTAAAACTTCAAGGTAATATCGCTCTGCTCTTTCACGGTCCCCCATTCTATAAAACACTACCCCTAGGTTGTTTAACGTTGTCGCAAAATTAAGATGCTCTCTGCCAAAGAGCCTTTCATAAATACTCAAAGCTTCAAGATAATATCTCTCCGCTCTGGCAAAGTCACCCATATGAGAAAACAAGTTTCCTAAGTTGTTTAACGTATTTGCAAAATGATGGTCCCTGCCAAAGAGCCTTTCATAAATACTCAAAGCTTCAAGAAAATATCTCTCTGCTTCTGCGAAATCTCCAATAGTAGAAAACAACCAACCCAATTGCCCTAACGTCGATACAAACCAAGTGTTTTCTCTGCCTAAGACACTTTCAAAAATGTTCAAAGCCTCAAGAAAATATCTTTCTGCCCTAGTAAAATTTCCCGTGGCATAAAATAACTTTCCCAAATTGTATAACGTTACCGCAAACCAAGTATTTCCCCTGCCAAAAATGGTTTCAAAAATACTCAAAGCCGAAAGCAAGTATCTCTCTGCTCCTTCATAGTCTCCCTTATCAAAAAGATCAAGCCCACGATTATAATGGAATTCGGCACTGGCAAAGTTTCTTGCTCCAGAATTTCCCATAGCGTCTGTGGCAAAAAGCGAGGAGGTAGCGACAAATAAAAACGGCAGGACAAAAAGCATGTTTTTCATGTTAATCTCCTTTGTACGCCCCCTGATCCATTACGATAAACGTCACCAGCCGTGCGTGGTAATACCTCACTTGAGACCACGTATTTTGTAACAAAAAAGGGGCGTTTCCACCCCTTTTGATTGGTTAATCAACAAATAGTTGGTAACGGTTATTGTTACGCCCAAAATTCCTTACCACAATCGTAAACACTTCCGTTCTTGCGGGTACAACCCAAACGCTTTCCACGTCATCCCATCCCTGAGAGGCAATAACCAGTCTTCCGGCACCATCAAACAAGAATAAATCAAGGTCGCTTACCCCGTTGCCAACAAGAGTAACATCGGATCTTGCACCGCCCCTTAGTTGTATATGGTAAGTATGGGAATCCAAGCCTCCGATGATACCATTTGAAAACCTTGGGCCTCCTACAGGGCCACGGGTTACGGTATTGTAAGCTCTTTCAACGTCATTTGCCCATGAGGTCAATTGTCTGTTTCTGCCCGCAAGCCTTCTGGCATCCGCAAGCAAATTCGTAACCGTAAATTCGGGTGTATCGGCAGTTGTTACCTGTTGTGTGCGTTCAGGTTGGACACCCATAGGCTGAACTCGAATTCTGGCAAGAATCTCCGCAGCACCAATCAAAGCGGACGCAGATTGTACCCTGTACCCGTACCTGGCCAGCATATTGGCGGTTTGAAGCGCCATTAGATCATCTGATATGGGGTCAGACTCGGGCTTATCCGCCGGCAAAGCAAACAGCGAACCTGCGATCATGGTGAAAATCACCAATGACAACAATACTCTCTTCATACTACTTCTCCTTAACATTAAGCGACATGCCTTCGGCTCGAAGCGTTCCCGCATGACATGCGGTGGCCCGAGAGAGCCTGGCCTCGATCCCGAAATGCCTTGTGTCGCATTACAACCAAAAAAGTCCCTCTAATGCGGAATGCCGTGTCATGGCAGGCAAACCCGCTCGGGCAATACAGCCCGAAACAAAATTCAGGTGCCAGAATCGCCTCCTAAAGATGGGAATATAACGATGGGTTATGAAAAAAAGTGAATCTAACCTATTGGGTGCTTGACAAAGCCGCGAATTTCCCAATAATTTGCTTGCTTGCTTGCTTGCTTGCTTGCTTGCTTGCTTGCTTGCTTGCTTGCTTGCTTGCTTGCTTGCTTGCTTGCTTGCTTGCTTGCTTGCTTGCTTGCGGGGAAAATTGCGTTTGTAAAGGCGGGATTTTGCCTCATTGTACTATTTTGCCTGGTTTTTGCATAAAGGTCAAGGTTTTTCGAGCGGAAGACTATCCCTGTGCGAATTTCCCAGCTTTTCCAAGTTTTTGAAGTGCGATATAGTGGTAGGCCATGGAACTGGATTTCATCTTTCGCCATACGGCTTTCAAGCATAATCTTGAAGAAGCCGACATTCGCCACGCTTTTGAAACCTGCCGATACATGGGTCAATACGGCGATCGCGAAAACGTCTACCTTCTTTTGGGCTTCGACACGAAAGCAAATCCGGTTGAAATACTGTATAATGAAATTGGGGACAACAGCGTGAACGTGTTTCACGCCATGCCGTGTCAAAGCCGTTTTTTACGGTTGTTTGACGAAAAGGAAGCGCCATGACTGAAATAGAGCGAAAAACCGGAATGACCGATTCGGAATGCGAATACTGGGACGACTATTACACCAAAAACGCCTTCGAGCCCGGGCCAAACCTCCTTAAACAGGGGGTAAAGCCGGGTTTCGCGCATGACACCCTGATGCTAAACGAGCTTGACGGGGAGGTTGCCGAATACTTAAACGTACAGGCAAGGGTGTTTAACAAAAGCCGGACGGCGGTGATTAACGATATAGTCCGCGAAAAACTTGCCGTAGGCGTATAAGACCGCTTTTCCCCCTTTGCCGATTTCGGCTTTCTTATTGAATTTGCTTCAGAAAATCAACAGGATGTTTTCGTGTAGCGTAAAAGCCTGTATATTTTCATGCGGAGGCAACCCGCTGACGGTTTTAAACCACCTATCTGTGATGATTTGGGCCCTTACGCCCCGCTTTCCCCCACGCGCCCCTGACGCGCGCTCACCGGCCTAAGCTGCTCCTCGCTCACCTGCGACGGGTCGTCCACACCGGGCGGCAACTCCCGCCCCTCCTCGATCTCCGTCTCCTCCTCCTCGAAGCCCGCGTCGCTGTCCCAAAGGCTCCGCTGGGGCGGCTTCACGTTGATCTTCGCCACCTCGTCGTTCTCGATGCGCACCGAGATTAGCTTTGTAACGCCGGACTCCTCCATCGTCACGCCCAGAAGCGTACCGGCGGCGGGAATCGTCTTCTTGTTGTGCGTGATTATTATGAACTGGCTCGTGCTGCCGAAGTCCCGCAGAAGCTGGGCGAAACGCCCCACGTTCGCCTCGTCCAGCGCCGCGTCTATCTCGTCCAACAGACAGAATGGGCTGGGCTTTATCATGTAGGTTGCGAAAAGTAGGGCCACCGCGGTCATCGACCGCTCGCCGCCGGAGAGCAGCGATATGTGTTCCAGCTTCTTCCCCGGCGGCTGGGCGTAAATCTCTATGCCGGATTCCAGAACGTGGTTGTGGTCGGAAAGCCGCAGCTCCGCCTTGCCCCCGTTGAAAAGCCGCCGGAACATGTTGTGAAAGTTCTTCTTTATAAGGTTGTACGTCTTGATGAACTCCTCCGCCGATTTCGTGCGCATCTCGGTGGCCAGATCCT
>Ga0209755_10009948_pt1 | contig 10006 bp, 6 predicted proteins | sample TergutCo191P1_FD_187301 | JGI IMG/M metagenome (GOLD analysis project Ga0209755, IMG submission 187301) | Cornitermes sp. P1 segment gut microbial communities from Petit-Saut dam, French Guiana - Co191P1 (SPAdes) (version 2) | ecosystem: Host-associated > Arthropoda: Insects > Digestive system >...
ATGATTTTTATAAAGAGCGAACGCGATTTTCAAATCATTCTGACTGATAAAGCAGGGCACGCGATAGAAATAACTCATGAGTTAACTATTAAAGACGAGGATATTATAGTCGCCGCGGGCGGTGATGGAACCTGTAACGAGGTTATTCATGGTCTTTTAACAAGGGAAAATAAATCTTCTGTTCCTCCCTTGTTTGGAATAATACCAATAGGAAGGGGTAATGATTTTGCCTATTCTCCTAAGATACCGGAAAATATTGAAGAGGCGTGCAAAATAATACTGGAAGGTAAATGTCATCCCTTAGACGCCGGTTTTGTGAAAGGCGAATTTTTCCCGGACGGCAGATTTTTTATAAACGGGATAGGAATTGGTTTTGACACTAAAGTTGGTTTTGAAGCCGCTAAAATGAAAATAAAGTCAGGTTTTTCTTATATGATAGGCGCGATAATAAACCTTATTCGTTTTGAGAAATCGCCTGTTGTTCAGATTAAATTTGACGATAACGAAGTAACGCTTCCCGCTGTGCTTATTTCTATCGTAAATGGGAAGCGTATGGGCGGAAGTTTTTATATGGGCCCAAACGCCGTTTTGGATGACGGTCTTTTGGATCTTTGTTACGTGCAACATCAGGAAAAACGCGGTAAACTGATAAAAATATTTTCACATTATACAAAAGGGACGCAGTCTGAATGTGAGGGTGTAAATATGACAAGGGCTAAAAAATTCCACCTAAAAGCAATTGAGGGAGGAATGGCGGCTCACTGCGACGGCGAAACCATCTGTTATGAGGGCAAAGAGCTTGAGATTGATTGCGTTCCCGGCGCGCTGCGTCTTGTCAGCGCAGGCTAATAAGAGCTTTAGAATAAAGGTATTAAATGGGATTTAGAAGAGCGGCAGTAACCTGTTTTTTAAAAACATTATTAACCATCCTTTGTAAAATTGACTGCCGCGAATATTATAAAATTTTAGCAGATAACAAACCCATGCTTGTGGTGTTTAATCATGTTAATTTTCTAGAAGTTCCAATACTCGTAACGCATAGTTATCCTCTTTATGTTTCTGGTCTTGTAAAAGCCGAAACATGGAATAATCCCATATTCGCGTTTATTTTTAACACATACAAAGCGGTTCCCATTGACAGAAGAGGCGCTTTTAGCGAAAGTTTTAAAAAGGTACACAGGCTCATACAAAAAGGATTTTTTATGTGCGTAGCTCCGGAAGGTACCCGCAGTAAGGATGGAGTGCTTGGCAAGGGTAAGGCGGGGATTATTCAGCTCGCTCTTGAAGCTGATCTTCCAATACTTCCTGTTGCGCATCACGGCGGAGAAAATATCTGGCAGAATATTAAAAAATTTAAACGCACACCTTTTTATTTTAAAGCTGGGCAGCCCTTTAAAATTAAATTTGACGGGAGGCCTGATAAAGAAGAAAGGGAAGTAATAATATCAGAAATAATGGGACGTATAGCGTGTCTTTTACCTGAGGAAAAAAGAGGCGTTTATTCCCGGCAAGCCGGTGAAGAATGTAAATATCTGGAATTTATATGATACATATGTTTGATATTGACCACACAGTGGTAAGAAAAACAACAGCTGAATATTTTGTTGAGCTTGCGTTAAAAGAAAAAATTATTAAATTTTCACAAGTGAGTCCGCTTCTTATTGACTGGTTAAAATATAAAACAGCGCGTCCTGACGCTGACTTTATAGAAAATATTGTAAAAAGCTTAAGCGGGATAAAAAAAAGCGACCTGGAAAGAATCTCGCTGGATTGCTTTGAAAGAAAGATTAAAAAGAATATTTACACAGGCTCTTTTAATTTAATTAAAGAAGCGCAAAATAAAAACGAAAAAGTAATATTCGCGACTTCTTCATTTGATTTTATTATTAAGCCATTAGAAGATTTTTTTGGAATAAATGATTCTATCGCGTGTAAAATGGAATATTCACAAGGACTCACAACAGGGAAACTTGAAGGTTACAGTTCATTCGGTTCCAGAAAAAAAACGGCGGCGCAAAGCTGGATGGAACAAAATTCTATTAAACCGCAGGATGTTTGTTTTTATTCTGATTCTTACTCGGATATACCGCTGCTTGAATACTGCGGAAAACCTGTAGCTGTAAACCCGGATAGGATTCTACAGAAAAAAGCGAAGAAAAACGGCTGGACAATATACAAGTTTAGCGATGTGCTAAAAGATAATTAAAACATTACCATGTAAATTTAAGCCCAAGACCGTTTTTAAAATCAAAAATATCAGTCATCTCTATAGAAAACATAACTTTTCTTCCTGTTAAAACAACTACAGCAGCGGAAGGATTAGGTATAGATCTCCCTTTACTGTCAGTAATCGCGAGAACAGAATTACCAGGAGCCTGAAAGCTGATGGAAAAATCATAGCCGTCCAAAAGCAATCGGGTTAAATTAATTTCATCTTCACTAAAAGAAATCGAGTCATCTAATATAATTATTTCCAGCGTGCCTGAACCGTCTTTTTGTTTAATCGATACCTTTTCGCCAAGCGGATCCAATAAGCTCAAAAGAGCGGCTTCATCTTTAAAATCCACAGTAAGGTTTATTATTGTATCCTGCTTATCTTTTTTTGACGAATAAGAAACAAGTTTTATTCCGTTGTTTCGTTCCAAAGTTTTAGTCCAGTCTTCTCTGCTTAAAGGGATGGACGGCATAGATTCGTTGCCGTCAAATGCCCCCATGTTTTCGAGCATTTGTGAGATACGGTATTCCATAAGCACTCTGCCGGAGCCGTCTTTGTTCATGGTTATATCCATCGATAAACCTAAGCATGAGTTAAATATCAATAACAATGAAATAAGCGCAGCCAAATAAAGCTTTTTTTTCATTAAAATTCCTCCGAGTGGATTTTCATGTCCTGAATACGGACAGGATTTTCTTTTTCAATCATGGCAAAGGCTTTTTGAAGAACAGATTCCCCAAAGACGCGGGAATTAGAAACAATAGCCCCTCCGATTTGGCAGAAGGAAAGAGAGTCCTGAAGGTCGATTTCCGCCGCGCTCAAATGGAAGCGCTTCATCATTTTAGCCATTATAGACTTAATTACACGGCGTTTATCCTTGATATTGCCTGAATCGGGAATCTCAAAAATTATTTGTATCATTGAAACAACCATGGAATTAAAGATATTATAACATAATAATGAAATCTTTGCTAAGAGCTTCCCTTATTATTTTCTTCATGCTCTTGCCTTCCCGGGTCTTTACTCAGGACACGCCGCCAACAGAGGTCCCCTCAGCGCCGGCATCTGAATTGAATATTGAGGATCTTCGCAGACGTATTTTAAAAGAAGCTCCGGAGGAATTAATGAGCTATTCCCTTGGAGACGCTAATGTTTCGTTTTTTGTAACAGGCACATGGTACGGAGAACTTCAAGCTAATTTTGGCTTTTATAATTCTCCAATCTTTGGAACAGGTTTTGTGTCACCGGAGACACCGCTTTTATTCAAACAGGAAGCGGATATTACAATGGCTCTATGGATTAATGAAAGGTGGTTTGTAGAAGCATCGTTTTTGGATGACAGTTCACAGAATACCTACCGCGCGGGTTATCAGGGGCTTTCCGGTGAATTTGTCCAATACGCCGGAATTGGAAATACAGGGCTCGATTTCCCTTCCTTCCCCTATCTTGATCTTGGAGGCGATTCCCCCTCATCGTTTGGTTTTTACAGCAGACTTGGAAATGATAAAATAAATATTCATACCTTACTGCGTTATGACGCAGCGTCAAGCGAAGAAAAAATATTTGTAGGCGGCAGGGAAAGAACTTACAGTGATATATCCGCACAAAATTCAATACGGGGAATTTCTTTTGTTCTGCCTGATACAAATATTGATACTGACATTGTCGTTTACATAGAAGATGAAAAAGGAACAATACTTGATACAAATGGAAGAAGATGGAGGCTCGCTTTATTAAGCGAATATTCAGCTTCCAGAACATTAGGCATTGTAGAATTGAGCGTAACAGTTTCCGGCATGGTCGCTGTTGCTTACGGAAACAATAAACCATGGACTGCTTCGTTAGGAACTTACACAGGAGCGTCCGGTTTTTTAAGAGATGTTCAGGATTGGTTTGATGGTATCAACCTGGAAAAATATTCTCAATGCGGCGGCGGTGTCTCAGTACCCGGTGAAGTAATTATCAGCGGAATCTCGGCTCTTGTAGTCTATGAACCGGGAACATTTTCTCCCTTTGAGAGACGCGAACTTTATAACGCGCCATCAAGCAATACGGAAAAAGCCGCGTTAGTATTGGGGTCGAATGGTACGGAGATTAGCGGTTATGAACTTGTCCAAAGTCAAAATATATCGATAGAAGATATGCCAATGTTTTCGGATTTGGGAAACCAGATGAATGAAGCGGCAGCGAGAAGGAGAGGCGTGTTTGAGTTAATAAAAGGCGGAAGTCATGATAAAAGAGACCCGGCAAGCCGCTGGCCCTTGGCTATAAAAATTCCTGAAGTATATCTTCCGGGAAACAAGGTTTACACAGGAGATATTGTTTTACGTTTTACAAATTATAACAGTCTTAGCGGATACTTTATAGGAACTGATGTTATTCCGGGTTCTGTTCAGGTTTGGCGGAGCGGGATTCAAGATTCAAGATTTTCGTATAACGCTGTTTCAGGCGAAGTAATAATTAACGGTTCTGTGGGGAGCAACGAAATAATTCGCGTAACTTATTTAAAAACAAACGAGGCGGTACAATTCGGCAGTATAGCGGCGGGTGTAGGCGCGATTTATAAAAACAAAGCTAATAATTTTTCCGCTCAGGCGGCGCTTGGCATTAGATGGAATTTAACAGAAGACGCGTATACAGAAGAAAGCCAATCAAGCGCAGGAGTAGTAGGAATTAGTATAAAGACCGCCTGGGATTATGATTATTTAAAAGCTCAAATAACAGGCGGCTTCGCCTTTGTTCAGACTGACACTACAGGATTGTACCGAGCCGCCGGAATGGAAGGCAATGAGCTTATTATTTCGATGCCTTTTGACAGTTCTTTTATTTCAAATCAATTTTATTTACAGTCAGATTCTTCGTTTTTATATGAAAACAATCGCGCCGCTTTAGTCTTTAGAAATTATAATGACAATAATATACTCGGCGATACTCTTATGTCTATAGACTGGAGCGGAAATACAATTGTTTCTGGAATTAATAAACCCTATCCCGTAAGAGACAGCAATCTTGGAAATACTCGCGTGCTAACCGGCGAATTCGCTCTGGATAGCGAAGTAAACTGGACAGGCTTTCAGGTTCCCTTAGGCGCGAACAGCGAAATAATTTCGCGCGCGGGAGAGATAGAAATACCATTTAGATTCTATGATCTAAAAGGAGACTTTGATAATTTTCGTCTCGTGATTCAAATAGGCTCGCTTTCTGGAATGGATTTTACATTTATAGAAAATGAAAATTTAATTTGGGAACAAAATTTGGTTCCAGAAAAGCTGCCCGCGGACTGGGCTGCCAATGATTATAACACGAGAACAGTAATCGCGAAATGTGTAATTAATGAAGCTGACAGGCAAAAATTGTCTAACGCTGAATATTTACGTTTAATCGCTGTTTATAAGGGAGCGGGCGGAGTGTCAGGCAGAGTGCTTCTCGCTCCGCCCATCGTAAGAGGAAGCGCGTTTAGAGCAATAGTTAAAGAAGGTGAAAAAATAAGCGGGATTACAAACTCTGTCACTGTTACTGAGACAAAAGAAATTGGAGCGAATACGCTTGAATCAAAATATGGGAGTGTTATTAATAAGCTCCATGAAAATAATGTAAACCAGCGCGTATTAAAAATTGAATGGGATGGATCTTCACCCGCAGGGGCTTTTGTAGGCGCTGACGGAAGAATAAACAGAATACCGCTTGAAAATTATCGCGAGTTATCATTTTTCGCTAAGGGACAGGATACGCGAGACACAGAAGGCAATTTACGTTTTATAATCGCTCAAGGTCCTGATACAATTTCAAACGCGCAATTGGAAGCAATAATTCCTTTAAGCGCGTTAGACGAAAATCAATGGAAAAAAATTACAATTAGATATAATGGCTCCAATAAAGGAATTAAAATTGACGGTGCGGAAATTAATACAGAAACGCCAAAATATAACAGGTTAAGCCAGACGATGGAAGAAAATAACACAAGTTATGTCGCTGTATTAATTGAGCCTGATACTTTGCTTTCTAAAGGTATATTGTATATTGACGAAATTATACTCGAAGACCCGGTAATGGTTTACAGAATGAACGCCGGAACCGCTGTTGAATATAAAAAAATTGGGACTCTTGTTTCAATAGCCGGGTATCCTGTTTTTGAAAATTTGGCGATTTCCACAGCGGTTGAAGCTGAAGGACGCGCGGAAAGCGAGACAAGCGATCCTAATTTTAAAGGCAGCATGGTTAACCGTTCGGGACTCGCTGTCTCTGTTTTAAAAACAGATGTTACCGGTAATTTATCATTTACCGCCGCGGAAGATAATTTTTTATGGGACGCTGATCATTCTGTTTCAAAAAAAATCGGAGCGTTTTCTGTAAAAGAAGCTTTTTACGCTTCGCCGCAATCAAGCTCAGCCGGGCATACTGTAAACCTGTCCTTTATTTCTGATTTTCACGCGAAATTTAAAGCTGACGCGCAATATGATTTTTCAAGATTAAAACAGGAATGGAATTTAGACACCGGATATAGTCCCAAAAATGAATATATTCCAACTTTATTAATAAGCGCTGACGCTAGCTGGACAAAAAACGACAGCATGGATTATGAAAACGAAAATTACGGCAGGCTTTGGCTTGATTCATGGCAGCCGCTTGTTCCCGACGCCGGAGCCGAGGCGGTTACAAGAAGAACGAATACGCGCGTTGTACTAACGCAAAGAACAAAGCCTTTAGGCGCTATTGTTACGCTTAACGGTTTAATGAATTATTCTGACGCGAATACATCATTGCGTATGGAAAATTCGGCTTTTCTTGATGTTCCTCTTGTTTTTGACAAGTTGTATTTTAATTTCAGATCGGGAAGAAGTTTTAAAAGACAGCGTTTTTATTCAAGTGAAGATGTAATTAGCGATGGCGCTAAATTTTTCGAGAGTGTAGAAGAAGGTTTTAATCTTTGGCAGGTTTTCCCATTCTATTCGCTTTTCGCTGACGAGCTTAACAGCGCGATGGATAAAATTGATATTGACCAATATACGGCTTTTAATGATCATTTTAGTTTTAGAGTTAATCTGCCAAGTAAATATAATCTTTCCTCGTTTTTTATTCCTTCCAGGTTATCGTTTAGAATGGAGAGAGTACTGGAACAAAAAATGGACACAAGAACCGATACATTAAATCTTGGCGGTTCTCTCGGGTTTTCCGCGATTAATATGTTTGGTGCCGCCGGAAACAAGCCAATATTTAAATTTTACCAAAGTGACGAATTTTCTCATGGAATAGAAGCGTCAGTTATTATTCCAAAAGAAGAAGAAATTAAATGGGGAATAAATTCTGTAATCAGCGCGTCTTACCTGGGTTTTTCCAAAGGATTATTAAATTATGTTAATATTTTATCATTACGAAGCGATGATTATTGGACAGATAGTTTAAATATTAATTGGGAGATACCAACGCGAAAAAGCATGTTAAGCGTTTTTTACAACTGGGCTCTTAGCTCCATAGAAAGACAAAAATTTATACGTTCTTCATCTGTGAACTCAAATTATGAGCAGTTAAGAAAAATAAGCATTGAATTAATCCTGGATAAATCCAACGATTATTTTCGCTGGAGCGTTGTGGCTGGGCATGAAGAGATTGTGAGAATAATTGGAAGACTTAATTTTACCACTTTTTTTAAATTAAGATTCAGTGAAGATTTATACACCGATATTTTTATGCTTGACGCGATGCTTGGCACAACTTTAAGGGTTAGTTTCTAAATCTGAATTTGCTTCTGTTTTTACTTCTTCTTTTGCCTTTGCTTCAGCTTCCTTATCCCGCATACTCTTTATTAAATTGTTAAACGCTTCTTTATTGCCGGCGCTGATTTTAGAAGTAAGTTTTTCTACTTCCGCGATGTTTTTAAATCCATCATTTACAGCTCCTTCCAGCTCTTTAATTCCGTCGCCGCTTGAGCTGTCCGCTGTTAATAAAACTCTCGCCAGAGCGAAACGAATTTCGTTTTTTACCGGGTCTTTTGAATCGTTAGATATTTCTGTTAAAGATTTCTTGTATTCTTCGATAGCTCTCGCGTATAACTCATTTTTTTCAAGAAGGGCAGCGTATTCGTAACGGGCTTTACCGTCGGTATGATTAGCGAGAAAATTTGAATATGTTTCTATGGCTTCTACTTTGTTCTGAGCGCCCTGATTACGCGCGTAAAGCAGCATTACGTCCTTGTTTTCCTGGAGAGCGATGGGGTATTTTTCCAACACCGCTTCAGATTCTTTGTATCGTTTCATCGCGAATAAAATTAGCGCGTGATTATAACCTGAGTCGGCGCTTTCCGGTACAAGCGCGAGAAGCCTGGTATAATGTTTTTCAGCTTTCTCGATATCATCTGCTCTAATTCTTGAATAAGCGGCGGCTTTTAACGCCGGTACATTATCCTTGTCTATTTTTAAAATATTCTCAAAATGTTTTGCCGCTTCCTCGTATCTTTCCATTTCGAAAGATATTCTGCCAAGATTATAAGAAGAAGCTGCCATAGTCCTTTTTGCCTGTTTTGCCCGGTTCAGCCATTTCTCGGCCTCAGCATATTTCCCAAGATCAAAATACGCCATACCTATGGAATAGTATTCCTCAGCGGAGGCTGCCATCCCCGCGCAGCCGTAAAATGAGGCGAAAATCGCGCAAAAAGCGAAGAATAAAACGATTATAGAAAAACGGCTTTTCATTGAGTTTAATTATACACGAAAATCAAGGTGACTGCCAATGTAACTATCACCATTAGATTGACAAAAAACCCAAAAAAGCAGACCATAAACATGTATGAAACAATTTTCCGGTATTTTTACACTATTATTTTTTAGTTTTATATTGATACTCGCTGGCGGCTGCAACTCAAGCACAATAAGCTCAGTAGAAAGAGAAGACCTTTTTACGCTGGAAATAGGACCCATGGAAGATCAGGTAGCGCTCTACAGTCTGGACGGCAGCAGAGGAATAAGACGAACAGGTTTTACCATGAGAGACGGACAGTTTTATATTTCTGACGGGAACACCGGGAAAATTGTCCGCTATAACTCTTATGGAGATATTCTCTTTATGATTTACAACGAGGAAACTAACCCGGCGCCGATCACTTTAAAAACAAACATATCAGATGATGAGCAGGCTACTCGCTGGGCGCATTCATATCCTCTGGAAGAGCCGGGTTGGATAGCCGTTGATTCAAGGCGTCATATTTATGTAGAGGACAGGGTATCGCAAAGTGATCATCGTTTTGATTCAGACATGAGAGCTTTATTAGACGGAATAATTCTCCATTTTGATCATGAAGGCCGCTATATTAACTTTCTGGGGCGGGAAGGGCTTGGCGGGAGCCCATTCCCCAGAATAATAGGTTTAACTTCTACATTAAAAGATGAGCTTGCTGTTACCTGCCGCGTCCCGGACGGCTGGGACATATACTGGTTTAGCTCATCGGGCTCGCTTCTTTTTCTTGTAAAAATAGAATCAAGCGAGATACCCATGCTCCCGGACTGGCCCGAGGCCCTTGCCGTGATACCAAGTATTACAGTCTCTCCCGATGCGAGGAGAGTGCTTATTAAAGTAGATTACAGCCGCGATACCTTTGATCAATCTACCAACGCTCGTACAGGGAGCGAGTCGATAAGTTCCGTTATATGGACCCTTGATGTAGAAGACGGAAAATATATAGGTTCTGTAGAAATCCCCTTGTATGAAATAGCGGAAAATAATATGTCAGCCAACAATAAGGTTTTTTATCAAATACTAGGCGTGGCAAGAGGCGGTAAAACGCTTCTTTACTTTCCT
>Ga0209755_10009949_pt1 | contig 10006 bp, 8 predicted proteins | sample TergutCo191P1_FD_187301 | JGI IMG/M metagenome (GOLD analysis project Ga0209755, IMG submission 187301) | Cornitermes sp. P1 segment gut microbial communities from Petit-Saut dam, French Guiana - Co191P1 (SPAdes) (version 2) | ecosystem: Host-associated > Arthropoda: Insects > Digestive system >...
AACATAACGTCTTCATTTTATCAGTATAATTATGAATCCCCTTGTTTTAACACTGGGAATCAATTTTTTTTGTCTAATTTTGATATCTGTTTCCCAGCATGTTCTGTAATGTATGTATTATATTTATAAAGTGAATTTGGTTAGGGTATTGATGAATGTGTTAAGTACTGTTCTCCACAAGTTGAATATATTAATGTTGATTTCTTTCTTTTATTGTTAGTATGATTTAAATAACACATCTTAATGCTTTCTGTGTCATTGTTTACCCCAATACAAGACAAGAATTTTTTCCTACTTCATCAACTGGAGAATGCATGGTTGCCTTGTAATCCTGCACAAAGGTAAACATGTTCTGTGTAGTAGGCAGATCCTGATAAAATGAAGACGGTAGTGGGAGGTCATCTTACATTCAGGTGCATATGGTGTGGTAGGTTCTGCACTGGAGACTTTCTCATATGAGCTGTTTCTGACATTCTGTGAGCTCCTTTCTCCTGCTCTCTGATCTTGTTAATGGCTGGCCTGTCATATTTGGAAGCCTGTGTTTGATGCCAGGCCATTCAGTGTGGAAATTGTGGTAGAAGTGATGCTTGGACAGGTTTTTCTCCAAGTACTTCGGTTTTCTCCCCGTCATTATCATCCCAGAAATGCTCCATATGCATATTTCATTTATCTCACTTTCAAACTTACGTGTTCTTAGCAAATGACAGGATCATTAAATAAAACACCTCTCTCCTTTCTGTCTCCATATTATGTTTTAAGATGTATTCTGCAGCCTTCCACACATATCTGCTGCTTATAGTTTAACCCTCTAAACACAAAATTAAATCCCATCTGCCATTTGCTGGCATTACTAGGAGCTCACCATTTTCTCCACATTAGCAGGGTAAGGGTTAACCCTTTAAACGCCGAGTTAAATCCCATCTGCTGGCATTATTAGGAGCTCACCACGTTAGCAGGGTAAGGGTTAATTCTTTCTTGTGTTCCTAGATGGCAGCCATGAAAATATAACTGATGTGAGTGGAAAAGAAGTGTCAGATATTTATATGCGGGTAAAACAGTGAACAAGACTTTGGAATTCTTGCAGATTTTTGTAATGTTGGAGGAATTAATTTTTGTAGGTATTAAAATAAATGTAACAGATACTGCTTAAGGTGATGCAGTCAGTGAGCATAGTTACATTGTCATTTGCCTCGTGTGAGTAATAACATTCAGTTTTTGGTAGTGCAGTGTCATTTTTTTTTTTTAACAGGGAATCCAACTTGGACCTACGGAAGCATCTAGGTACTGGGTGTACTGGGTTCCAGCACAGTATGTTGATGCTATCAAAGATGCCATTCTTGGCAAGTGGCAGTACTTCTGACGCTTTTTCGCCTGTGTTAATTCTGCATCATCATCATCGTCATCGAGATGTCATGTGGTGATGCGTGTGTTGGTTTGGTTATGTTGGATAGAGGAAAAACTTCAAGTATGGGTCTTCCAAATCAAAATATAGAACTCTTATAATAATATTAAAAAAAAACTCGAAGAAGTGTATTTCGTTTGGAGGCCTGGTTGATTAACTTATACACCACTTTGGATGAAAAATATGTGCAATTGATGACTTTTTGCAGCCATGTTTGTAATGATGTTGACTGCTTTATGCTCAGTGTTTCTTATTGACAGAAGTTTCAAGGAAACTTTATGCCAGTCAGCGAGTGAGTGAGTGAGTGAGTGAATGAGTGACTGAGGTGCGTGTGAGACAGAGAGAGAGAGCGAGAGAGGCTATTGGAAATTGTGTTGATACTTGTTTTATTTTTTACAGTAGTCAGTCCTTAGTTACGATGGGTTTTTGCACAAATAAATATGGATTTATGAGGGATATGAGCGTGTGACTCTTACTTGCAGGAGTTTTTTACAGGGTGACCTGCAGTGTCATGGTGGTTGGTGAGGCTAGTCACATTTAGCGTGAACCAAATGGGTTGACTTTTAATAGCAACACTTATATGATTTGTTGGATGGAAGCTGAGAAGAAATACGCGGTTTGTCTTAGATGTTTTTCAGCAATACAAAGTCTGCTTACATTTTAAGCAAATACATGTGCTATAATGTACAGAAAATATCTCAGTGTATTCTGCAATGTGCGTCACTGTACAGGCACATTAAACATTTAAAATTATGCTGGTTTGTTTCATTTTGCGTTATTTTCAGGCCTGAATGGTGCAGTGTGATGTGGAAACACCTTTAATCAAACACTTTCTAAATTATAAAATAAATAATCAGAATTACTGTGAAAGTGATGTGATTTCTGGGATTCATGGAATTAAATGTTTTTGCAGCAAACTTTTTATGTAATTGGTTGATTATTTAATGATACTGTTTGATCTGCCAGTGTAGCTTAATGATAGTAGTACAGGATTCTTAACAGTTTGGAAATCAGTTGATGTACACGTACTGCAGATTGAAGAACTGTACTCCTAAATTACAGCCACATTTGGATGAAGTGCATTGATGTCACATTTGATTTTGAAGCCTTGACACAAAAGGAACATAGATAATATGATAAAGTAGATCTTTTTGTTTAAATTCTGTAATGAAATGAACTTCACTGACATCTGCATGCAACCATAAGATATGAAGTTTTAATGGCAGTAAGGGCAGTAAATTCTTACAGTTGATTTGCAGTGTTTTAGGATCTGTCACTCTTACTGTCTTTCGGATTTGATGGTAACTGACAGTTTCAGAAAAGTGGACATACATATGATCTTGACGAGCTGATAGACTGAGCAGGCTTCATCCCATAAAAGTTGCTTAATATTAATATTAATGCCTTTGTTGTTGTGCTGAAGTAATTAGTTGAATTTGTGACAAATCTAGTGATCCTGTGCAACAACTTATGTAGCTGGTGTTGACTGAATCTCACTTATAAAGCCTTTGTGAAGCTTACCTGAAATAACATAAAGCTGGGAACTGCACTTTACTTTCTATAAATTGGTACTGGTTGCAGTACAGGTATTATTAAGCCAGCATTTTCAGATTTTCCTCTTCTTTTAAGTTTGTTTAGGTGTGTGTGAGAGCACATGCCTGTGTGCCTGCTTCCACATCATGAGAGTATGAGTGCAAACCCACTTTCAGTACAGGAAACAGCAATAAAGGCAGGCTGGTAATCACACAATAGGCTATTGATATAACATATTGTGTGATGGTGTTAAGAGGGTTTGTATGTTATCATTATCTTGAAATCATAGTTACAGACACATGACTTGTGTGCAAGGAAGCTCTGGGACTATTAATTAACCCATTTGCAACAAAATTAAATGTCCAGTTTGCTTTCAGAAGACAGTGAGCTTCAAGACTGCCTGTTACTTCCTGGCAAACAGCATTAGGTGACATTAGGTGTTCCCAGGGTCATGCTGCTGGTTGACTGGTAATTCATTCAGTGCCAAAGGTTGAACTCAATTGATCAGAGTTTGTGTTGACAAGCTTATTAATGGTTCACTAGTGTGTTCAAAAGGGTCTACTTTGGATCTTATTTTGAGCCAGATAAATCCAAACCAGCCCACCCTACTTCTGTATGTTCCATTTCATTTCCAGTCCACTCCAAGGTCTTTCAACATTTTACTTCATTGTATCATCATAATATTGAATCCCCTTGTTTTAATACTTGGAATTAATTTGGTTTTGGTTTTTTTTGGTCCAAATTTGACATCTGTTTCCCAGCATGCTCAGTAACATATGTATTATGTTAATAAAGTGAATTTTGTTTGGGTTTTGATGAATATAGTAGTACTGTCCTCCACAAGGTTAATACATTAATACATTAATGTTGATTTCTTCCTTTTATTCTTTCATAGTGATTGAAATAACAGACCTTAATGCTTTGTGTCACTACACAAATATAAGAAAAGAAATTTTTCTTGCTTCATCAACTGGAGAATGCACAGTTGTGTTGTAATCCTGTACAAAGGTAAACATGTTCTGTGTAGTAGGTGATAGAATTAAGACAGAGAGAGCGAGAGAAAGACACCATGTGCCACGTGGTGTGTGTATGTGTTCAATTATTATGCTTCCTAATGAGTAGTTTTACGGTGGTGATGTCATTGGCCTGATGCCCCAACTCCAAACTTGGTGGACCAGGTTATCCCTTTCTTGGCTACATCAACATCTTCGACCTGTCCTGCATTTGAGACTCTACCACCAGCAGAATTACTGCCGGTATAGCTCTCAGGATCATTTGACCACATAAGCCCCACTGCTACGAAAACGTGCAGATACCTTCTGGGGGAGGTAACCCGTGTTTGCATTAGTTTGGTTTCTCAGAAAAAACACTGCAGAACATTTCCAAACAAAGTTCATTGTAGCTCTGAATTGAAAAATTGTATTTCAATGTGAATATCATGTATTATACTTATGAAACATACGTAAAATTACAGTAACATGAATTTCATGAAAATTGAGTTAATGTCAGTTGTGTGTTGATTTTATCTTACAGTATATCTCAAAGGCGTTTTTACAATAAGCATATTAAATGAAGTAATAATGTCATAAACTCTGATGGTCTGTTTTCATAATTTCGAGCAGTGGATTTGCATGTGGCGTGCAACTGACCACACTTACGGATATGCTCAACTCAGAGTTTCCAACTGCCTAATCAGCTGGACATATGATGTTGGGCCATCAGCTTTGACCTGGAATTAGAATGGAACTCAAAGTAATTAACCATTGTTTTAGTTTTGAGCTTCTGATGATGGTGGGTGTTAAGCTGAATATTCTACAAGACGTGTAGCCATTTAATGTTTCAGATCGGTACCAGCGAAGATGAAGGTAGTTGCCTCTTCTGATAGCTTGTTTCCCGTCTATCAAATCCACTGTTACAACCCCACCACTCCAGTTTTTGATACAAAGTATTATCAAGAAGTAATGTAACATAATCCAACCCACAACACAGTGCTGGTATTATAACAGGAAAGGTCCGAAATGACTTTACAATTTCGAAGCACCAATGGCTTGAACAAAATTTTGGTTAGTATTTTCAGGCTTCTTAAGGAGTGTGCTTTAATGAATTCTACAAAACAGAATTCCTAATGCCATCATCATCATCATTTTCTCACCTGTCAAGAAACTACCAGCATATTTTTTAACTTTAAGATCCAGTACCTTGTTTAAATAAGTCTGCCTCTGGTTCCTGTCCTGAGCCAAATGAATACAGTCTACATCCTCCCATTCTATTTATGTAATGTCCATTTTAATATTATCCTTAAAGGTACTTCAAGGTACTACATTGGCAAGTCAACATCCATTCTGCTCACTCTGCGAATTCCTGCCTTGGGCCCTCCACTTAGCAACCTTTGTTGCAGGTGTGCAGCATAAGGAGGATGGGTGTGTTGATCATGTGACAGTATGGATGTTAGCTGACCAACAGAGTAACTTAGTTTTGTGGCACAGCACATTTTAGCCAATCAGCTTCAACCCTGAAGTCAAACGATACCAGCCTCTTTGAATTTTGGCAACGTGTGATTAAAGAGAGACAAGAAAACATTATCCACGTGACTCTTTCGGAAGTATCAAGGCTTCGGGCAGGATGTAACTCTGGTGGAACAACAAGTAATTCGACTATAATAAAAGAGGCTATTTTCTGTAACTTCCCTGTGACATATCTTTCCAGCTGTCTCCATCTCACCCATTATTCCCTGTGATGGAGGATCAATAGAAGGCCGGGTACAATGATTAGGCCAATTTTTTCCCTTAATGACACTGTCAGCAACTTGCACTTTATAACACTGAAAGAATATTGTAGTGAAGTTTGATTTGAAGAGGCTGTAGACAGAAGTGGTTTTGGCCTAACCAGAGATAATTTTCTGATATTTATTTGGCACAGCTAAGGAAGACAAGGAAAATGTAAGTGTGTTATATGTTTTTGCACTGTATGTGAGGAGTAATTTCCAAATTGTTAAGGCAAACTTTTCCACAAAGTGAGGGAAAGACATCAATTCTGTCACCATGACTGCGGTCACACTCACTTTCACACCTGCCATCCGAGTGTTGGGAGCCTTCTGTTCCCATTCTAGAGGAAGATAACCCTGCTAGTGCACTAACTTCAGTACCGCTGTTCTGGTTGTCTGCTGCAGGCTAGACAGCAGTTCTTGTCACAGCAGCTACTCTTTCCTCTAATGTGTGCAGTCCATCATCTAACTTCCCTAATTTCTCTGCCTGCGGCATCACACTAAGTTTTTCGGCAGTCATACCCTTCCTGGTTTCAACCAAATCGTTCACAAACATAATCCAACTATTTTCAACACTTTGTTTATGTTCTACTAATTCTGTCACAACAGTAGCCTGACTATCCCTGGCTTCTGACATTCGTTGGCATTGTATTTCTCCACACTATATCTTGTTACTTATCTCCACAATACTATGTTGAGTTTTCTTTTCACGGTCTAAAATATCTGCCGCTAGTTTACTTGCTCTGTCCTCACATCTCTGAACTAAACCTTCTTTCATTCGCTCTACATCATCCCTAATTTGTTTGCTCAACTGTTCCAGTCTTTCCTTATCCGCCTTTATATTTCTTTCACTTTCTGCTTTATCTTCCCTTCTAATCTTTGCTGCTTTTCCTCAGTCTCTTGCCCAATCCTTTCCTGTTCTATCTTATCTTCCTGCAACGTTTCCCACATCATGTTTAATAAGTCATTACTATGATTTGGTAATTTATCTGTTTCACTACGTGCTTCAGCATCAGAAGGCCTCTCACTGATCTCAATTTCTTGCCCATCTCTAAGCCGTTTGTGTCCCTCAGTAACTTCATCCTGTTCTACTTGTTCATTTAATTCCCCACTATTTATTATTTCAGACAGCTGCCTAGATGGGAGGTTCCATCTGTCCTCACCATCATTCTTTGCCGCCAAAGGCAGTACTCAACTCTGAAGCAATCGGCTGCTCATTTTAGATTTTAGTGACTGATCTTAGCTGTCCCCATCACTCCTCTCTTCCCGCAGCTGCTGCTGTCATTGCTGCTTCCTGAAGTGCTATCTGGTTGAGGTAACTCATCTTGGCAGCTTTTCATCTTCTAGTAACTGCTTCGATGTACCACGTTCAGCTCCAAAATGTTACAGTACCTGGCCTTCTATTGATCCTCCTTCATCACAGGGAATATCATGGGGGATGGAGACAACAGGGAAGATACGTCAAATCAAATTTACAGAAAACAGCCTCTTTTATTGTAGTTGAATCCCTCGATGATCCACCAGAGCACACACACACACACACACACACACACACGTCTTGTCCACTGCCTTGATACTTCTGAAAGAGTCGCATGGATAACGTTTTCTTATCTCTCTTTAATCACGTGTTGCCAAAATTCAAGGTCAGGCTGGTATCACCGGACTGCAGGGTCGAAGCTGACTGGCTAAAATGCGCCACACCACAAACTTAAGTTACTCTGTTGGTCAGCTGACATCCATTCTGTCACATGATCCACACACCCATCCTCCTTATGCTGCACACCTGCAACAAAGGATGCTAATCGTAGGGCCCAAGGCAGGAATTCGCAGAGTGAGAAGAATGGACTTGACTTGCCGATGCAAACCTCTATAAAAACATTTATACGAGTTTTAAATAAAACTGTTACATCTCAGGGAAGCCTGTTCCTGGGGTCAAACCTGGAACAGGTGGCTTCATTGTACATAAGGGCATAATGTTGTATTTTTGAATAATTAAACAAACCATTACGCACAAATGTAGGACCTTTCCTTTTTAGCTCCACCACGAGAGGGGCTTTTTCATGCCTGTATTCCTACAACCTTCAACATCTGCAAAGACAGCTGCCCTTTCACTAATGCACTGCAAGACTGTCTACAGAGCAAAAATTATATGACACAGACTATAAATTTGAGTATGCTGTATATTTTATTACTAATGCTCATAATTCCTGGTTTCCTTTGTACACAATCACCTATGACTCTCGGTCAAGATAATCCTGTAAAACTACCTAGCATTAAAAATACAGACACTAACCTGTAGTTCAGAACAAAGATGCCTTGTAGTTCATGTGCAATGGATTGTAGAAGCTTGCTCACGGCCCTCAGTGCAATTCAGATGGCTTCTCATTGATGTGCAGCACACAATAATGTTGTGGACCCTGGTATAGCACCATCTCAAAATGGTAATGATTACACATGTTTTACCTACGATCTGAAAAGATATGGCAACGTAATCTTAACCATTTCAACATAATGCTACACCCCCAAGACCTTACGAGGAAGACAAATGACAAACAAATCTGAGGTGCTGCCTCCTCAGTTTAGCAACCCTGCATATATTGTTAGACAGAGAATCAGTCCTTTCAATGATGCCTCTTCAGACCCGTTAACAAGCAGGGACAAGCCCCATATAACCACATATCATAATACAAGTCAACTACATTGAGTTCATTCTGTGTAGTTGTCCTGTTTCAATGTCAAAGGCAAATTCCATGAGGGACACTTGTTCCAAGTCCCTTTTAGTCATAACTCAGAAAAATCCAACTACATAATGTGGTCCAAGTAATGTACTCATCTGTTGGGGATCCTCTTTGCCTCCAACTTGTACCTCTCAATGTGCTATAATATCTAAAGCTTCAATTGCTGTGGCCATGGTTACAGCAACATTGTATTCTGAAATACTACTATCAACCAGCACCAAGCTCTTGCCTTGACCCCTCTGCTTAGGAGTCTTGCTCAGACCCATGCATTTTCCCATTTAACTGCACTTCCAGTTTTTCATTTTTACTTATAAATTCCTAATTTACACTTTCAATACAGGTAAATTCCCTTTCTATGGGGCACTATTACTGAATAGTTTCTGCTGACATGCCCCTGGTCTCAAAGATAATATGATCATGCTCTTTTTCAATGACAACTTAATCTGTATCACAAATTACATGTAACTGTATATTATAAATGATGTATTGAATACAAGGAACAAAGAAATTTATGAAGACTCCCTTTAGGAATATTAACAATGTATGAAATACATAACCCTTAAGCCCCCATGTTTCAAAACCACTGCTCCCTGAGCCTACTTTGAACCAGGAATTCATTAACACTACAAATTGCCTCCATTTTTCTTGGTACATATCTCCATATCAGTATTGTGTAAGCCCAAGCATCCTTGGTGTTCAACCCAGTGCCCTACCGTAAGAACCACTGCCTAATGTATTTGCTGTTAAATTTAAAATTCTATGCTACCCCCTACATTGGGTTTTTGGTCTTCAACCAAGATCCTTTCTCAGGACCCCTTACATGAGATGCTTAACCCCTACTCTAGTCTCCCTGCCTAAGGTCCCCTGGGTTTCTGCAAGGGATCAAATTTATATCATTCAAGCCTGTAAATCAGTCACTTCACTGACTGGGCTACTTTGTTAACTAGACATACAACTTACCATTATTTCACACTTCAAGTCAATTCATCCATATTCTCTCACAGGTGGCCAAAGCTGATTCTCAAGCAGAGTCAGGAACTGTAAGAAAAATATTGCCCCCTTCACTTCACTACCAATACAAGATGGCTTCCTAACCGACCTAAAATTATACACATCATACGTCAAGATGTAAGGTACACATAAGCACCAGTTTCTATACAATTATTTCTCTGTTTAAATTCCCTAGCTGCACAATTGAACTCTGCTCAGTAGTGTAATTACATCAAAGCACTGCATAAACAAGACAAATAAATTGGCCCACGGTATTATAAAGATGGCAATGATTCCACAAGTACGCTTTCCAATTCACGTAGAGGACACACAAGCATTTTAACTGGCTGTTAAAAGAAAACTGCCTAGTAAACAACATAAAACATAAGTGGAGAATTTTCATTTTGTGACCGTGCAAGATTCCTGATTTATATTTTAAAAACCAACTTTTTGCACTAAAATACACTTTAAAATATTCACTTATTAAAAATAAATTAATTAGCACTCCTACATGTTTTGGTCCTATCAGACCATCCTCAGGGAGTTGTCGTGCCTAGTTGTTAAGTTACTTAGAGCAGC
>Ga0209755_10009950_pt1 | contig 10004 bp, 4 predicted proteins | sample TergutCo191P1_FD_187301 | JGI IMG/M metagenome (GOLD analysis project Ga0209755, IMG submission 187301) | Cornitermes sp. P1 segment gut microbial communities from Petit-Saut dam, French Guiana - Co191P1 (SPAdes) (version 2) | ecosystem: Host-associated > Arthropoda: Insects > Digestive system >...
ATATTTTTAACCTTTCTTCTTGCGGATCCTCAGGGTACGATCCCTGCCAATCATCCTGTTACATTTGAGCTTAACGATCCAAGAGGACGCCCCGTAGTAAACAGGACATACACATCTTCCGTGGACGGCTTCTACAAGATTAACGCTTCCACTTCAGCTGACGCTCCAACGGGAGACTGGACAGCGAGAGTCAAAGTCGGCGGCAGCACGTTCAGCAGAAATGTAAAAATTGAAACAGTAATGCCCAACAGGCTAAAAATAGATTTGGATTTTAATGGTGACTATATCAAGAGCGGTACGCAGACGATACCGATTTCATCCGAGTGGCTTTACGGCGCGCCGGCTTCGGGATTAAAAGCCGATGTCTCCGTAAATTATTCCGATAGGGATACGTCATTCAATTCATTCACGGATTATTCTTTCCGCGATCCTTCAAGAAGGATTGCATCCGAGCGTCAGCAAATCTGGAACGGAACTCTCGACAAAGACGGAAAGGCAAGTTTTAGAATGAATTTAAATCCGGGAAATGCAGTGCCCGGAAAAATTACCGCGCGTTTTATGTCGAGGGTCTTTGAACCATCGGGCGTGTTTTCGTCTGAACAAGTCAGCATGGAATATTCTCCGTACAACCGCTATGTCGGCATTAAACTTCCCAAGGGTGACGCGACAAGGAATATGCTTCTCACCGATACGGATCATAGCGCGGATATTGTTGTGCTGGATGAGGACGGCAAACTGGTGTCAACCAACGCTTCGCTTGACTGCGCGATTTATAAACTTAACTGGCGCTGGTGGTGGGAAAGAGGAGCAGGCGAACCTGCCGAGTTTGCCTCGATCCTTTCAAGAAGCCCGATCTCGCGGCAGACTGTTAATGCCGTAAACGGAAGGGCAACTTTTAAATTTAGAATCAATTATCCTGACTGGGGACGTTACCTTGTAATTGCGAGAGACAGTTCCGGCGGACACTCGGCTGCTCAGGTTGTTTACATCGACTGGCCCGGCTGGGCAGGACGCGCTCAGGAAGGAGGACAGGGGTCACAGTCAATGCTGGTGCTGTCTTCTCAAAAACAGTCATACAACACAGGCGAAAAAGTTCAAGTTACATTTCCTTCCAATAAAAACGCGTCCGCTCTTATCGTAGTAGAGAAGGGCGGAAACATTCTTGCGTGCGAATGGATTACCTGCCAGGACGGAACAACAAGATATGAATTTAACGCGGAGCCGTCAATGGTTCCTAATATATATGTGCATGTTACGCTTACGCAGCCTCACTTGCAGTCACAGAACGATCTTCCCTTGCGTCTTTACGGTATAACTCCCGTATCGATACAGGAGCCGAGGATTGTTCTGAACCCGCAGATAAGAACGCAGGAAAATTGGCAGGCTGAGTCCAGAGCATCATTTACAATCAGCGAAGCGGGCGGCAGACCAATGGCGTATACGGTGGCAGTTGTGGACGAAGGGCTTCTTGGTCTTACGCGCTTTAATCTTCCCAATCCGCGCAATACTTTTTACGCAAGAGACGCTTCGTTTGTTAAGTCGTGGGATCTCTTTCAGGATATTATGGGAGCGTACTCCGGTAAACTGGAAACGCTTCTTGCAATCGGCGGCGGCGGAATGGATGATTACGATGCTGATCTTGATAAAGAAACACAGCGTTTTAAACCAGTTGTGCGTTTCTTTGGACCATTCCAAATCGGCAGGGGTGAATCAAAGACAGAAACTTTTGATCTTCCTCCATATATAGGCGCTGTGCGTATTATGGTTTTAGCGGCTTCCGCTACAAACGAATCTCCAACCGGAAGAACATTACGCGCTTACGGAACAACGCAGCAATCGGTAAAGGTAACGTCAGACCTTATGGTCTTTGCCGCATTGCCGCGCATCCTCTCTCCCAATGATGAAGTTGAAGTTCCTGTCTATGTAAACTCGTTAGCGGCAGGAAGAAGAAGCGTAAAGGTTAATCTAGCTGTGCCGGGAGCCGCAGTTCAGGGACAGGCTTCCCAGGATGTTACTTTTGACAAGAACGGCGAAAAATTGATTCGCTTTAAAGTAAAAGCTCCGGCAAATCCGGGAAGATTGAAATTTAACGTTACCGCTGAGTCTCCGGGACTGCGGACAGCGCGTCAGGTTGTAGACATGGAAGTAAGATCGACCGCAATTCCTGTTACTAAGACAGTGCAAAGTTTAATTCGTCCCGGTGATACATGGAGAGGAAGCCTTGACTATCCGGGAAGGGACGGAACAAATACATTGGTTGTAAGTTTTTCAAAACTTGCGCCTATCAATCTTGAATCGCGTCTTGAATATTTGGTTAAGTATCCGCATGGCTGTGCGGAGCAGACAACGAGCGGAGCTTTCCCTCAGCTTTATCTGGACAAGGTTCTTCAATTGGATGACAGCCGCAAAGCGGAGATACGATCCAACATGAACGCAGGAATAGATCGCCTGCTTGGAATGCAGCAGTCATCAGGCGGTTTCTCGTACTGGCCGGGAGAATCTGCTCCCAATGACTGGACGTCTTCTTATGTCGGGCATTTTCTTCTTGAAGCACGCAAGGCTGGATATGATGTGCGAGACAGCGCGATAAAGAGCTGGATTGCATACCAAAAAAATATTTCTTCGCAATGGCAGTCGAGCAGTCAGAAGTCTGCGGAACAGGCTTACAGACTTTACACTCTTGCGCTTGCAGGTGAAGCCGATCTTGGTTCGATGAACAGGCTTCGCAGTTTTCAGCTTCCGTTCCAGGCAGCATGGCGGCTTGCCGCGGCTTACTGGCTTGCAGGTCAGCGTGATACTGCGCGCAGCATGATCAAAGATTTAGCAATGCCGCAAGGCGATTACCGCCAGCTATCAGCGACCTTTGGCTCCTCACTTAGAGACAAGGCGATGATACTTGAAACGCTGATTCTTCTTGGCTCTGGTCCCGGTTTATCTCAGGAAGATGTTGTTAGAACGCGAAATCTTTATGATGAAATTACTAAAACTCTGTCCGAAGAAAAATGGCTTTCCACTCAGGAAACTGCCTACGCATTAATCGCCGTTGTTCCGTACATTCAGAGCAATGCCGCAAGCGGAAACCTGTCAATGGAATATTCGGCGGCGGGAAGAAACGATAACATAACTTTTTCCAATCCGTCAGCGGAATATGATTTTGGAAGAGTTCCCGGCACGAACACAAACTTTTCTGCTGTTAATCGTTCCAGCGTTCCGGTCTATGTAAGATACACGGCAAAAGGTCTCCCTGCTGAAGGGTCAGAACCTGCGCTGTCTCAGGGTCTTTCGCTTACAGTCGAGTACCGCGACGAAAATAATAAAACGATTGCGCCTGGAGATCTAAAACTGGGCGATGATATGGAGATAGCTGTCCGCGTCCGCAATACATATTCGCAGACCGTAGAAGAAATCGCGCTTGTTCTTCCGCTTCCGGCTTCATGGGAGATAGTCAACACGCGTATTGGCGGAAGTTCTTCATCAAGCAACTTCCGTTATCAGGACATAAGAGACGACAGAGTGATGACTTACTTTAATTTAAACAGAAACGAGGAAAGAACGATAAGGATCAGGGTGAACAAGGCATACGAAGGCTCATTCTTCAGACCGGCGATACATGCCTACGCGATGTATGATGAATCGATTAGGGCTTTGATACCTGGCGCCAGATAAAGAATGGTTAAGATATGGAGGAACGGCGATTTAAAATTACGGCTGGTAAAATTTCTTAAGAGCCGTAAAGCCGTTCCTTTGTATATCATCGCGGCATTGCTCATCGCTTTTGCTTTTTGCCTGCCGCGCACTCTCTTTGATGTTCCGTTTTCGCCTGTGCTTTACGACCGGGACGGAAATCTTCTCGGAGCGCAGGTAGCCTCAGACGGGCAATGGCGTTTTCCCGGAACGGATAATGTAAACGAAAGATTCAAAACCGCATTGATCCTTGCCGAAGACCGCAGGTTCAAAAGACACCTCGGAGTTGATCCGCTGGCTATTGCGCGCGCAACTGTTCAAAACATTCGCGGCAGGAAAGTAATTTCCGGCGGTTCCACAATTACAATGCAGACCATACGCCTTTCAAGAGGTTTTCGCAAGCGGACAATTTTTGAAAAAGGAATCGAAGCTGTCCTTGCGCTTCGTCTGGAAATAGGAAGATCCAAAAATGACATTCTTGCGCTCTATGCCGCGAACGCTCCCTTTGGAGCAAACGTGGTGGGGCTTGAAGCCGCTGCATGGCGCTGGTACGGAAGAAGCCCTGACGATCTGTCGTGGGCGGAGGCGGCAACACTTGCCGTTCTTCCAAACAACCCCGCGATCATTCATCCAGGGCGTAATCGCGAAACGCTAAAGGAAAAAAGGGATGCGCTATTAAAAAGAATTTCCTCGCGGGGCTTTATAGATGCGGAAACACTTGCACTATCTTTAGCGGAAAGGCTTCCCGGTGAGCCGCTGCCGCTGCCTCGCCTTGCTCCCCATCTTTTAGACAGGCTTGTCCTTGATACAGGCGGAGCGTCTTTTACTTCGGCAATAGACCGCGGCATACAGGAAAGGGCAGCGGAAATTATCAACCGCGCCTCCGAGCGCTTTGCTTCCAACAATGTTTTTAACGGCGCATGTGTTGTGATCAATACCAAGACAGGCGAAGTTGCCGCTTATGTCGGCAACACTGTCTCGCCCCATGCGTATGATGTTGATGTCGCTTCGTCATACCGCAGTTCCGGCAGCCTTTTAAAACCATTTCTTTATGCGGCAATGCTTGACTCAGGGGATATACTTCCTTCTTCGCTTGCAAGCGATATTCCAACACGCGTTGGAAGTTTCAGTCCCGAGAATAATTCCCGCACTTATCTGGGCGCAGTTCCGGCAGATCAGGCTTTGGCGCGCTCTTTAAATGTTCCTGCGGCGAGGTCTCTTCGCGTTTACGGTGTTGATCGTTTTGCTCAGCACCTTCGTTCGCTTGGGCTTACTACGCTCTTCCGCTCTGGAGATGATTACGGTCTTCCGCTGATTTTAGGCGGCGCGGAGGTTACGCTTTTGGAAATAGCCGGGCTTTATGCAGGATTGGGAAGAGCATCGCTTGTCTATTCAAATGCCGCGGCGGATGAAGTATTTTTTACTCCGATACTGCAAAGAGCTGATACGTCCAAACAAAATGTAAAAAGAAAACCGAAAACGTCCGGAAAGTCAGTTTCGTCTTTAATTTCTCCGGGCGCAGCATGGCTCACTTTGGAAGCTCTGGTTCATGTTGCGCGTCCCGGCGAAGAATCTGTTTGGCAGGAATATGCAGGCGCAAGACAAATAGCATGGAAGACTGGAACCAGCTACGGACTTCGCGACGCATGGTCTATCGGAGTAACTCCTGAATGGACAGTCGGCGTATGGATAGGCAACGCTTCGGGAGAAGGACGTCCTGAACTGAACAGCACGACAACAGCGGCTCCGGTACTCTTTGAAATTTTTTCCGCTCTGGATTCCCTTGGCGGAAACCGCAGGACATGGTTCAGCAAACCAACGACGGAGCTGCGTCAGATTGAAACATGCGCGTCTTCCGGATTTCCCGCTTCTGTAAATTGCGCACAGATAAAATTTAATGACGTACCGAAAAACGCGCAGGCTGCAAAGGCATGCGGTTTTTGTCAAACTGTAGTATTGGATGAAAATCTTGAACATAGGATTGTGCTTTCTTCCGGCGTTTCACTGCCGGTAATTGAACATAAGTGGTTTGTCCTTCCTCCCGCGGAAGAATGGTACTTTCGCCGCTGGAACCTGGACTACAAACCTCTGCCGCCCTTATTAAATTCGCAGAGTTCGTCCTCTGCAGGCGAGAGGATACTTGTTCTTTTTAACCCTGAGCCTAACAGTCAGATATATGTTCCGCGCGAGCTGGACGGAAGCGACGGACGGATTGTTTTTTCAGCGGCGCACCGCAATGAAAATGAGATAATTTTCTGGCATCTTGATACGCAATACCTTGGGTATACGCAGGATTTTCATGAAATGGAAGCGCGTCCTGAACCCGGTTTGCGCACTCTCACTTTGATTGATTCGAAAGGTAATACAATAGTTCGAAATTTTGTCGTTTTGGATTCAAATTAATTTATTGATATTAAATTAAATTTATCATATAATTTAATAAAGTTTATTTGTGTAAGGAAAATAATTATGAAAAAGTTAAGTTTAGTAATATTTTTCCTGGTTTTTTTTGGTCTTGCTTTATTCGGCGAACCTGCAGAACAAGAAGAAATTGACTATTTATTATTCCTGCCCAACAGCAGCGATGGTTTTGTAAATGTAGAACAGGCGAGAATTCAACTTGATAACACCGCAAGATACCTAAAGGGACGCAATCTTGTTCCGGGTCAGGTAATTGTTTATGGATACGCGGCTTTTTCTTTAATCGATATTGATCCGATGGACATTTCCAGTAAAAGAGCTCTCTTTGTTATAGACGAACTTCAAAAACGCGGAATACCAAGAAACTTGTTTGCCGACCATGTTGGTCACGGCTCCGTTTATTTATGGGGCAGCAACTCGTCAGAAGAAGACAGAGTGCCCAACAGGCGCGTAAGAATTTTGATAGACGGCACTTTAATTACGCCGGAAGTAATTGCCGCGCCGAACATTGCCGATTCTATGCTCGACGATAAAATAATTATTGAAGAAACCGAAGAGCCGGTTAAGCAAAAGTCAACGGCGGTAAAAAAAGAAAAATCTGATTTTAATTTCCCGTGGTGGCTTTTACTGCTCTTGCTTATTCCTCTCCTCTTCCTTTTGCTTAGAGGGTTGAAAAATAAAAAGAGAGAAGAAAAACCCGCTGTAAAAAAAGAACCTGTGCGTGAAGTTGCAAAGCAAGAACCTGCGCCGCAGCCGATTGCGCCTCCGCAGCAAGTTGTTCAGCAAGCAGCGCCGCCGCCTCCAAAACCTGAGCCTGCGAAACCGGAACCTGTTGCGCCTGAATCTCTAAAGCCTGAACCTCCCAAACCAGAGCCTGCGCCTCAACCGATAGCGCCTGCGCCGATTTCTGCACCCGCAGAAGAACACGCCGCTCCTCATGTAGAAACATATGTAGATGTTGTGGACTTGGAAGAAGAAATCCGCCGCCGCGCATATTTTCATTCACAAAGGCATGACTACTGCGACATGGACGGTGACTGGTACGTGGCAATTCCCAGAGTTCGCGTTGAATTCGAAGAAAAGGGATACGAAACTTACACAGAAAACGGCACATGGTGGGCAAAGAAAACGATTGTAAAGAAAGTATGAAGATTTTTTCTTTTTTGCTTATAATTTTTATTGTTTTATTTTCCTGTGATAGTAATTCTTTTAAAATTAAAAGTAATTTCACAGAAAATCAAATTGCTTATTTATCGAGTGAATATAATCTTCTATATAGTAATATTGCTAATCATTATAAAGACTCGTTTAAAAACTATTTTGAATATGAAGCTGAATTTTATGAATATTTTTTTGATACATTATTAAATAATGAAAATGTAAATAAAGAAATATTTAAAATAAAATATAATACCATGATAGAAAATATACCTATTGAAATTGATGAAGTTATAATAAATAATACTGGATCAAAAGATTTGGATTATAAACGTCTTATAAATTTTAATTTAATTTTATTATTACTTACTATAGAGGATATTAATTTAAATAAAATAACTGATACCCCAATGGCTTCAATATTTCATAATGTAAATATAAAAACTATTAATAAAATGAAAAAATTATTTGATATAGAAGATATAAATAATATATCAAAATATAAAGATCACAATGACAAAGCATTAAAATCGCAAGATATGCTTAATAGAACAACAAAAAATAATTCAACCTTAAATTATCCTATGGACGTAAAAAAGAATTTTGGAACAGTTTGCATAACAAATATTATAGAAAATAATATTGCTATTAGGAATTATCCTTCACTTGACAGTAAAATTATTCATAAAGCGCAAAAAGATGATATAATCTGGATACTTGGGTTTTCCGGTGAAAAAGAAATAATAGAAAATATTGAAGGAAATTGGCTGCATGTAATATTTCAAGATAACAGAGATATTGTCGGCTGGATTTTTTCTAAATATGTAAATATAAATGATAAGGAATATTCTCCAATAAACTTTATTGAAATAATACCAGAAACTAATAAAAAAAATTCATTAATAAAAATTTCTTATATAATAGATGATAAAGAAATATTTATTGAAAAAGGTTATGATCATTGGAAAAATAATTATCTTATTGTATGGGGTCAGTATGAACATGGTTTTCATTACACCAATAAACCGGGTATTTATCTTATTAACAATGAAACATTTGAATTAAGACATATTACTTATTTAGGTTCATTTGAACGATGGCCTCATGCATATACTGTATTTACAGATGATTTTGAATACTTGATTCAAGATTCTGGCACTAGTTCAGGGGTTAGGGGTATAACTGCATGGAGATTAAGTGATAAAGAAGAAGTTTTTTCCGGTAGTTATTATGGATTCAATGTAAATGGTCATACAATTGAAATTGCTTATACGTATGATGATTGGCATATTGAGCGCGGTTATCTCGATGAAGAAATAATCGCATACGGTAAAAAATATAGGGAAGAAAATAATGTGCCGCAAGATCTTATGGAATTAAGCAGAGGAGATGATTTTCATGTTTATCTGGTTATTCAATGTTCTTATAATCTGACAACAGGTGAACGAAAAATATTAGATGGCATATATATTTATAGACAATAAAAAAAATATATAATTGACAGCAGCTTTTATACCATATACCATTAATTACTATGTTTTGTAGAAACTGCGTTGTGTGGTTAATTTTCGCATTTATCCTTTTTTCATGCGGAAATAAAAACACTGAAAACCAAAATTTAGTTGATATCGCTGATATCGATACAGATATAAAAACCATCCATGTTTACGTTGCTCTTTGTGATAATAAATATCAAGGGATTACTCCGGTTCCTGCCTCTCTTGGCAACGGTAAAAGTCCCAACACAAATCTGTATTGGGGCGCGCTCTATGGCATTCGCACTTTCTTTAAAAAAAGTAATGAATGGGAATTTATCGCGTCTCTAAAAGTAAATAAAAAAAAGAATATATTAGAACGCATTGTTTTTAAGCATAAGGAAGAAAATTATATTCTGGTAGCAGATGCTTATGACGGACAATTCATAAAAAATTGCACCATAGATTTTCTGAACAGCAGCAGCGGAAACAGCAAAGAGGCTCTCCGGATAGAAGACAAAACGATAGGTATCGGCGGCAGCGCTTCTCTTTTGGCATACATTGGTCATGACGGGCTTATGGATTTTCAGTTATCTGAAACTTTTATTAACACTGACGGCGTGCGGCGTGATGTAATTATTCTGGCTTGCTACAGCAAACGCTATTTCAGCCCTCATTTGGAAAGTGCCAATGTAAATCCGCTGCTATGGACGACCAATTTAATGTGTCCCGAGGCCTACATTCTGCACGACGCTCTGACGGGGTATATCAAAGGAGAAACCAACGAAGAAATCCGGCAAAGAGCCGCAGAGGCTTACGCTCAATATCAAAAATGCAGCGTTAACGCCGCAAAAGGTTTGCTGGTTACAGATTGGTAGAAACATAACGCTTTATCGAAGGAAAATAATGAGAAATACACCCCTTTATATTAAATTCAAAGCTGGTAAAACAAACATTTTTGAACAAAATTGATACAAATATCACTTGAAATTATGATAATTCTATTTTTTTTAAGGAATTTAACAAAAAAACATGGCAAATTCGCCAATATCGTATTATATTTAAAAGGTTGCATTTATAAAAGTATTTAGGAGTATTGGTGACCAAGCATGATTTCCCCAGAATCCACTTTTATGACCAGGATTTTGTCGATATTTATGATAAAACATGGGCGTGGATTCAAGATTGTTGGATAAGCGGCGGTGAAAAGAGTAAAATTGAGGGGAAATTCTTCTCCTACCCTGATTCACAGACCGTTACCCAGGC
>Ga0209755_10009951_pt1 | contig 10003 bp, 10 predicted proteins | sample TergutCo191P1_FD_187301 | JGI IMG/M metagenome (GOLD analysis project Ga0209755, IMG submission 187301) | Cornitermes sp. P1 segment gut microbial communities from Petit-Saut dam, French Guiana - Co191P1 (SPAdes) (version 2) | ecosystem: Host-associated > Arthropoda: Insects > Digestive system...
GGCTGCGACGCCTACGCCTCGTCGAGGCTGGACTTCGTTGACTGCCTCCTCGTCGGGTACGCCGACGCCTGCGGCTGCTCCGTCTTCACTTTCGACGGCGACCTGAGGAAGCGGCTCGGGCGCAAGGCGTATTGTTAAGGAACGAAGGCAGGACGCACACGGCGACCTCAAGTCTGCATGATAGGTATTTGAAACTAAATATACTTCTTATGATAGCATCGTTCCCAGCCCTTCTGGGGCGTTAATTAGGGTATGACCCTGAGACAAGTAAATACCTTACCAAAGCAACATACCCGCAGCCCCGTGCAAAATTAATCAGCATGACCTTTCTGACGCTGGTTTTAACGTCATGCCGCGGCTCAAAGGTCTTTTTCGCCGTGGATTCTGTGCTCAATCCGCAGAGCGACACACATTTGGAAGGGCTTGGATTGCCAGCCGTCATGCTGCGACTTGTTCGCAGCATCCACTGGGTTGCAATGCCGTTTTTCGCTGCAGCATCCACTGGGTTGCAATGCCGTTTTTCGCTGCAGCATCCACTGGGTTGCAATGCCGTTTTTCGCTGTGGATTCTTGCGGTTCCCCCCGCGTGGGCTGCCGCAGAATAGAGCTCTTGCGAAATTTCAATTTTGCAAGAGCTTCCGCTGAAAACGCCGTTTTGCAAGCCTCTGGCTGGCAAAACGGCAGACCTCTTGTGAAACTTATGGAGTTTCACAGGAGGTCTAGGGCGTGTTCCCACTACTTAAAAGGATACTGCGTCAACCTATCCAAAATTGGCTATTTTTCAGTTTTTGATATTATGCTTAAGCGAAAAGTTGTGACATCAGGTCGAAAACGCCTGCGAAAGCAGATAGAGAACGCCCCATACTGCCCTTTTTCGGGCAATTTGGGATAGTGGGAACACGCCCTAATCAGCATGACCTTTCTGACGCTGGTTTTAACGTCATGCCGCGGCTCAAAGGTCTTTTTCGCCGCGGATTCCGCGCTCAAGCCGCAGAGCGATACACATTGGAAGGGCTTGGATTGCCAGCCGTCATGCTGCGACTTGTTCGCAGCATCCACTGGGTTACAATGCCGTTTTTCACTGTGGATTCTTGCGGTTCCCCTCGTGTGGGGCAGCCGCAGAATGACACATTGGAAGGGCTTCAATGCGGGCTTTTCCGCTGCGGATTGCCGGCTGGAAAATCGTGGGTCAAATTTAGTGCTCTGTGGCGGAGCATGTTGACTTGCAAACAGTCTAGCCCGTTTCGCCGTTGGCGGAAGCTCTCCTATCTGCTCTCGGGTGCCTTCCTAGTTTCGTTTATATAGTATATTTTAATCGAATATCACGGTAATATTGTGTGAATTATGGATTTTATTCGACAAAAAGGCATATACATAATTTTTGAAAAATTTCTGAATTTTCGTATTGACAAGAATCCCCAGTAGTTTACATAATGTAATTAAGGGCTGGTTGTATGAAATTTTATGCTTTGCTTAGTCTCAAACATATGGAAATGCTTTATTTTTTGGACAGACATGGTTCCCCTGACAGAGTGATATTAATTGCTGACAGACGGAAGGCAAAGAAGGTTAGTTATGTCTGAAGAAAATGACAACATGATAAGTACGCTGTACAGGAAGCTATCAATCGGCACCTTGGAAAGAGGGTGGGGGCCTACTTGACAATGTAGTTACCGCAATTAGAGAAACGACAGAAAGCCGCATTTGCTCGTTGTGGAGCATTAATGAAAGCAATACAAACGGCGAAAGTCAAAAAACTGTTTCTCTCATAGTTAGAAAGCTAGGAGATGGCATAACAAGATATCCAAGTGAAGAAGATGAAGATGAAAGAGAAGGCTATTCTCACGAGCTAAAGGACAGTTTTATCGAATATGTTTTAACAAAAACAGAGCCAGAAAATGTGTCATATTATGCTTGTCCCACTGATGAGTATGAAAAAATTAAATCAAAAGAGGCTATGGCTAAACTGGACATAAAATATGGAATTAACATTCCTGTCCAAAGTTGGAAACAAGAAGACAAAAAGATCGCAATGCTTTCATTATACTTTACAAAAAATCCTGAAATTGAAGAGTCTAAGCTGAAATCTCTATCTCTGACAATTCGAGATGCGGTTAGTTCTTGCTTTAATTATAACATGCTGTTTAATAAGCAGCGCATTATTCAAGGCTTAGTGGAAAATTACAATAAAAGGGGAACGAAAAATAATCTCCATGATATTTTTCATCCTATTTTGAACAGGATATTCCGTGATTTTTGCAAGTACGAAGGAGCTTCTGTTTTTATATGGAACCACTATAATATTTATTTTGAGCTGCTGTCAACTACAGGAATAATAAAGACTGGTAAAGATATCTATAAAAAATCTGAATATAAAAAAGTTTTCTATCGAATGGGACAAGGGCTTACGGGAAAGGCTGCGCAAGAACAGGGGCCAATAATAATTTGCGACTTAAAGAAGGATCGAGACCCCCCTAGCAAGCCAAAATATGAAGAAGTCACTAGGCATCTAGGAAAAACACTGATGGTTATTCCTATCTTTCGTCCTTCAAATCGAAAAGAAGTTATAGGGATTATGCGTTTTGTGAACAAGCAAAATTCTGTAAATGAAAATGTAGTCGATTATTTCAATGATACAGATGCAGAAGTTATGGAATATGCTTCAGATTATTTGGCTTTAATTATTGATTATTTTTTGAGCGAAGAAGATCGAAATGATTTTACTTTAAAATTATCCCATGAATTTAAAAGTCCTGCTCAATCAATATTTAACCATGCAGACTCTCTTATTTCTCATTACGAAAATGATATTGGTAAATTTAATCATCGTTTTGAACTTTACATGAACGACATTTCGATCTTGTCAAAAATGCAGTTGTGGCAGGCCGACACAAATCTTTTCATATCAAAAGTACGAACTAATCTGCCATGTGCAAAGAAATATGATAAAATGGGCAGCTATCTTCTTGAAGATATTATCAAACAGGGAAAAAATTCTGTAATTCCAATTGCAAGATTTGAAGGCGTACGATTTGACAACATAAATATTAATATTCCTAATTGGAAATTATATGTAGACGAGGGGGCATTTATTATGGTTTTCGCCAATTTATTAATAAATGCTATAAAATACCGCAAGCCTAAAGGAAATGAAGGTTTCCATGTTAACATCACAGGCACAGAAGGTGATGATTGGTTAATAATTAACGTAACTGACTCTGGATTGGGTGTGGCCGATGAAGACAAAGAAAAGATTTTTCTATTGGGATACAGGGGCAAAAATGCTGTAAAACAAGTATCTGATGGACTTGGAGTAGGTTTACATGTAGTTTCGCAAATTTTAAATGATTTCGGAGGAGAAATTAGCTTAACTAATTTGCGCGAACCAACAATATTTAAAATAAAATTACCTAAAAAATTGTTTCATGACAACTACACAAAGGAGACAACATGGACCAGTGCAAAGTAAAGATTTTATGGGTAGATGATGACATAGACCGCCTGAAATTACAGCCTTATCTTGATGCGTTTGAAGATAAGGACTTTGAAATCATCAAAGTGGCAAATCCTGATGATGTGGATAAAGCCATTGAATCAAATCGCGATATTCAATGTATCATATTGGATATTTCTATGCCAACAGGCGAGAGCATTGGCGTAAAGGAGTCTAAAGGAGGAATGCGGACAGGCTTGCTGGTATTAGGGAAGCTAGTCAGTAATGACAGTATACGCCTTATAAAAAAAGTCGTATTCACAATAGTGAGCAATGCTGAGGTTAAAGAGTACTGTAATTCTAGGGGGATTCCCTGTCTGTTGAAACAGGATTATGTCGCAAGTAGTTTTGTTGCTAAAATAATAGAGGAGATTCGTAAACCGTGAGAAATCGTATTGTCATTGTTTTGCTTGGATGTTTGTTTTGTTTATTTTTGACGGCTCTTTTTATAGTGGTTCTTTTTTTTGCTACGGCAGATATAGATTATGAGTCATTGAGATTTTATTTTTACAGGGTTGTATCGTTAATCGGGATAGTTGTATCAACCAGTGGTTTAGTAATTACAGGATTCTTTGTTGTTCTTGCTATCAGAGCATACTCACATACCAAGGAAGTTAGGGGAGGTTTAGATGATTTTCAAAGAAAAATTAAACGGTTCAATACTTTGTCGAAATCCTATGCTCACTCACTAGACACAGGTCTGGAAATGACAATAACATTGGCAGAGATAACTCCAAAATCTGAGAAATATCGGGATGTAATGGTGCTTGAGCAAGCAAGATTATGTTACCGCTTTCCTATGCCTGATAAAGAAAGACAAAAAACACTTCTACGTAAATTGGCTGAGGTTGGGGAATTTGAAGATATATTTGAGTTACAAAATTACATTACTGACAATCCAGATGAAGATGAAGAAATAAAAGAACTCGCAAAAGCGGTTCTTGAGATATTAATGAAAAAATGGAAGAAAACTTAACATATGTAAGATTAAGAAGATACTTGGGCAATATGTTGTGTCAATTGTGGACGTAGAGTTGCTTCCCGTGGAAAAACTGATGTTCTGTAAAACACATCGTAATTGAATAGATAATTCCCCTGAATGCAAGTGTGGAGTTCGGCGTATACAAACCCACACCTTAACCCTCACCAACGCCAACCCCGACTATGAGCCGCGCAGCTACTCCGGCGCCGACCTCGCGGACATAAGGATCGCCGGCCGCGTCGTCTGCTGCGTCCATAAAGTTTAGCGCCCTGAGAGCGCTGGCTTTGGTTTCTACCCGCCGCCGCGCCTCGTGCACCGCCATGCCGGGCGCCACGCCCTGCCTTAACGCTTCCGGCGAGCAGTCCAAAGCCCAGCCCCCGCCGCCGGCGCCGGCTATCACGAAAGGACGGCCCCGCAGGGCTTTGTCCCTCGCCGCCGCCACCGCCGCGCGAAAGCCGATAAAGTTCAAGTGGCATACAGCGCCGTCAGCCATTCGCTTTGCCTACGCGACCTCGCCGCCAAGCCCCAGCTTCCCCAGCATCTTCCCAAGCGCCTGCGCGTTGCGGACGGCCTGCCCGAAAGGATGGTTGTTGAAATAAACAAGCACCCTCTGCGCAGACCCCGCCGCGCGCGCGACCCGCGCCGCTATCGCGTCGATTTCATCGTCCGAATACGAGTAATTGTAGCGAGCGTGGGCATCGGAACCCCACCACGCCTCCTCGTTGCGCCCGTGCAGCCTGATGTATGCGGTCGAAGCCGTAACGACGTCGGTTTGGGGCGGCAGCTTGGGCAGCGTTGGCATATCGAGCGAAACAAGCGGCACGCCGCGGCTTTTCATGCCGTCAATTACTTTCGTGTTGTACCAGTCTGATTTACGGAATTCCACCGCCGAAGGAACGCCCTTGAAATACCGCAAGAGCTTGTCCAGATAGCGCCGGTTATTGTCCGCGTACCCGAAAGAATAAGGGAACTGGAAAAGCACCGCCTCAAGCCTTCCTGCTTCAAGCATCGGCTCAATCGCCGTCATGTAGGCTTTGGCTTCGCCCTCCCATTCGCCGGGTTCCACCTCGTGCGTCAGCGTCTTGTGCGCCTTTATCGCGAAGGTTAGCCCCGGCCCCCCGTCCTCAAGCATTTTCGCGAGGCTTTTCGCCTTCGGCATTTGGTAGTAGGAAAAATTAAGCTCCACGGTCGGGAACAGTTCCGCGTAGCGGCGCAGGTAATCGCCCGGCTTCGTTCCCTCCGGATAAACCGGCCCGACCCATTCATGGTAAGAGTACCCGCTAGTGCCGATATTGATTTGCCCCACACTTCCCCCTGTTTCCCCCCAGTTGACAAGCCATGCGCTTTGCCCTAAATTACCAGTTAAGATAATCTTTACTGGTAAAGATTATCTATACTGACGCGGAGGAAATGTCAATGCAGTCTGTGGGCAGCCGATACGATTTTGTGCAGCAACTTAGCGGCCTGAGCAAAACCGCCTTTGCCGACTCCTTGGGCATCTCCAAAGTCATGGCGCACCACCATTCCAGAGGCGCAGTGAACCCGTCCATTAGCGTCATGGAATCAATGTCGAGGATTTACGGCGTAAACCTCCATTGGCTTATAACGGGCGAGGGAAGCCCCAGGCACATAGCCGACACCGTGAGCATCCCGCTCTACGACTTGGAAGCCGCAGCCGGCAGCGGGCGCGAAGCCCAGGATCACCCGGAATCTTCCGCGATCAGCCTGCCCGCCTCGCTGCTCCGCCCGCACCGCGCCGAAAACCTTGCCTGCGTCTACATCGATGGCGACAGCATGAGCGGCGAAGGCATAAACCACGGCGACATTGTCGTATTCAGCACCCTGCTTAGAGAGATAAAGGAAAACGGCGTTTACATCGTAAGCATGGGCGCCACAGCGCTCTGCAAGCGCGTGGAATTCGACAGGGAGGAGCAGGCGATTATCCTAGTCAGCGCCAATCCCGCCTATGAGCCGCGCCGCGTCTCCGGCGCGGACCTCGAGGACTTACGCATTGTCGGGCGCGTGGTTTACTGCATCCATAGGGTTTAGCGCTATGGCGGCGGCGGTTCCGCGTTTTTATCCCCTTCTTCCGCTTTTCTCCCCAGCATCTTCTCCAGCGTCATCCTAATCCCGTCGGACAGCCATGCAATTTCGTCTTTTCCCCATTTTTGCCCGGGGCCTAGCCCTCCAGTGTTATCCGGCATGATAAGTTCATAGGCTTCGATTTCAAGCGCATTTGCAAGCTTTATAAGGGTTGCGAAGGAAGCGCCTGACCTGCCGCCTTCCATGTCGGTTACAAAGTTAAGCGACAGGTCTGCCTTTTCCGCCAAGCCAAATTGAGACAGACCTAACACTTGGCGGTACTTTTTAATCTTTGAACTAAAAAGTTCCCGCATGGCTTTCTCTTCGTCCTCGGCTATCTTGTTCAATTTGCCCTGCATTCTTACTTTGCTTATGTGGTAGTGTTCTTGCGCCCCAGCGTTTCCCGAACCGCTTTCTCAACCGCCTCATTCAAGCGGCCGGAGAGCCAGTTAATTTCATCTTCTCCCCAGTTGCTGACTTTGGCTTTCTCCTCGTCAGTGTCGGGCTTGAAAAGCTCGTACACTTCAACCTCAAGCGCGTTCGCCAGCTTTATGAGCGTGGCGAATTTCGCGCCGGATCTTCCGCCCTCAATATCTGTTATGTAATTCAGCGAAAGGTCGGATTTTTCGGACAGCCCTAATTGCGATAGCCCAAGCCTTTGGCGATATTTTTTCACCTTGGAGCTAAGCACGTTTCGCATTGCCTGAACTTCGCCGTCGATTTTCTTGCTCAATTTGCCCTGCATTCTTGCTTTGCTTATGCTCTCGCGCAAGCTGTGTTACTCTTGCCGTGTTTTGTCCTGCGCTAGCATTTTCTCCACCGCTTTCCTTATCCCATCAGCTAGCCACATTACCTCATCCATACCCCATCCGTGCATGGGGGAATTCGCGCTGGCGGCTTCTGGCCTAATAAGGTCATGGGTTTCGACCTCAAGCGCTTTCGCCAGCTTTATAAGGGTTGCAAAAGACGCCCCAGTCCTCCCGCCTTCCATGTCCGTAATAAAGTTTAACGACAGGTCTGCTTTTGCAGCCAGCCCATATTTTGACAAGCCTAACCTTTGGCGGTATTTTCTAATCTTTAAGCTAAAAACTTCCCGCATGGCTTTTTCTTCGTCTTCAACTTTCTTGTTCAATTTAATTACACTCTGGCGCCAGAGCCCAATTGAAAATAGACATTTTGCCTGTTTTTTCTATTGCCCTATCTTCACTAGTTTGATATATTTAACGCAATAGGCTGGCAGCTTAAAAGGAGATTGTTACAGTGAGCAAGCCTCGCTTTCTGCCGAGCCTAAATTGCCGGATCATCCGCCCTTGCAGCGCCTTCTTTCCACATTCCGACAGCCGCGCGTTTCTCCTTGGCTCATGACGCTCAAGCGTGGTTCCCGACATGCCCGCGCGACGTTCCCGCTCCTTGCCATTGTTACCTTTCCGCAAAATATATTTTTTAAGGAGTTGCCATGAGCGACAGCGAGCAGCTTGATTCCAAGATAGGCTTTTCCATCCGGCAGATGCCGGACTGCCTCTATGTCTGCTTCGAGGATTTGCCTCTGAGCGCGTCCACCCTGACCCTATGCTCGATGGACATGACGGAGGGAAGCCAAAATTTCCAGTTCGCGAAGGCTGTTCTCACGCGCCCCGATCTGGCCATAATAAACCGGACCGGCGTCGTGGCAATGCCCTTTCTTTCCTTCGGCCGCAAATACGCGATCTCCGCCGTCCTTCATTGGCCCGAAAAGGAATTCCCCGCCGACCGCCACGTCGAGACGATAAATTTCCTCTCGTCCTGCCGCGGCATCCACGTTACAAACAAAGTCGCCATTTCCCTTCATTCCAGCCTGGCGGCCTGCTCCCTGTCCGACCATCCCGTGTTCTCGTCGCCCGTTTCCTTCCTTTCCCCGAGATATACCTACAGCGCCGCCGCGTTCTCGAAAAGCTTCCGCCTTCTGGTCGGCGCCTCCGACTCGCTTTCATGGTCGTGGGATTTCCACGCGATGGAGACGGGCAAAGCCGGCTGCCACGACAGCAGCGCCGACGGCTGCGCCCCAGTCCCCGCATACGTTGACGCGGCCTGCAACATCTCTTACATGGACGTTCCGTGGGAGGTCGGGATCGCCTCCACCGGCGAGTTTGCCGTAAGGCTGCGCGACGCGCGGCCTCTTTTTCCCGACGGCTGAATCCCCCTGGCTTGGGAGCTTTTTTTGCCTCCGGATCTCGCCTCGGAGAGCAGCGGGGGAAGCCTCCCCCGCGCTGCGAAGCCTCCGGCTTCTCCGCTTCCCCCTCTGCGGGGCTCCGCCCCGCAACGCCCCGCGTTTTTCCTAAGCCTCTTTTCATCATTCATTGTCTCGCGAATAGAATTATCCGCGTTCTTCTTTGCGAGCCGCCTTCTTCCTCCGGTCCCGTCTCGCTCGCGAAACATAACAGCCATCAAAGAGGCGGTCAGTCGGCGGCTCTCCTTTCCGTCCCGTCTCGCTTAGCCTGCCCTCATCCTAGCCGGCCAAACAGGGGCGGGCGGGCAAGTCTCGTTTTTCTTCGGCGCGTCTCGCGGCGCTTTTCCCCGCTTTCGCACCCTTCGCACAGGGCTGCGGGGTGTCCCCTCCGCCCTATGCAAAGCGTGCAAAAGCTATTTTGCCCGTAACATTATCCTGCGCTTGTCTTTTGCTTAATTTGCGTCGCAAATCGGCAGCGCTTTCGCGGCGCCCCGTTTCCCGCGATTGCTTCCCTTCCCTGGCTTTCCAAACACCTCTCGGGTTTCCCCGCCTCAATTTTCCGTTGCCTTGCCGCTTGCGCCGTTCCGGCCGGAGCAAAACCGACGCGCGGAACCGCTTCGCGGCGATCCGCTTCCGTCAGCCTGCCGCCGCGCGATTGCGACGGGCGCCTTTTCGATTTCGCCAGCCCTTACAGGCTTTATGCCCAAATCGGCGGCGGCATAGGGAGGACCCGCCCATGCCGTCGAAAAGGCTGCCCAGCGTCATCACGCCGCGCCCTGCGCTCTCGTCTTGAGGATTACAATGTTGTCTTTGGGCCTTGCGACAAGAAAGCCGTCGCGCTTGCGGAACCTCAAAAACAACTCCCCGTATTCCATGCTTTCCGTGGTCGCGTCGAACTTCTTGATCTCGACGCCTTTCCGGTCGCCGTGCTGGATTCGCCGCGGGTTCATGAACACCGCGAAAGGCTGCCCGGGCTTTATGTCGGCGATCTGCGGCAAAATCGAAACCTCGTGATACGGGTACAAGTCCAGCCGGCCGGGCATCGCCTCCGTCGGGCGCCGCCATATCGGGCGCCCGCTCGCGTCCTCGATGCTGGCGATATGGTTAAGGACGGTTTCATTTAAGAACCAACTGCAGTCCTTGCGCTCCTCCGCGGGAACCTTGTAAACGGCGTCGCGAAAATCCTTCCAAGCCAGATCGCCTGCCGTCGCGCCGGCCGTCGCGCCGGCCGTCGCGCCGGC
>Ga0209755_10009952_pt1 | contig 10003 bp, 15 predicted proteins | sample TergutCo191P1_FD_187301 | JGI IMG/M metagenome (GOLD analysis project Ga0209755, IMG submission 187301) | Cornitermes sp. P1 segment gut microbial communities from Petit-Saut dam, French Guiana - Co191P1 (SPAdes) (version 2) | ecosystem: Host-associated > Arthropoda: Insects > Digestive system...
AAAAGATATGTATTATCGCAGCGGCTGCGCTCATCGTCTTGTCAATGACGGCTTGCGAAAACGCCTTCTCTTTCAATACGCCGACAAATGAGGATTTTAAGGGCAAATGGGTTCATAGCGGAGTCAAGACAGATCCCAACTTTAATGACTATTCATTCGAATTCCAGGGCGACATACTGCAATTCCTTAATATTGACGGCAGCGGAAATACACGGCTTGCCATTGCGGGATTTTTCTATTTTACAAAAAAAGAAATCACTTTCATCGGACTTCCCGGTACATGGGAAGGATGGACACAGCGCTATGCCATGAAAGGAAACAGGCTGATACTGTATGAAAGTACCGCCAGCAGCCTCTATGGAATTTATGGGACTTTTATAAAGCAATAACAGTAATTGACTATATTCACAAATTGTGTATAATTTTTAAAATGATAAAGATCGCCTCAAATAAGCAAAACATCCCCCTCGGCAATCGGCAATCGGCAATCGGCAATCGGCAATCGGCAATCGGCAATCGGCAATCGGCAATCGGCAATCGGCAATCGTGCTCAAAATCGCGGGGCGATTTTGAGCTTGGGAGTTTTGGGTCACCTTTTCAGCTAACAGAGCTGAGCGTAGGAGGAAACCCAAAACTCCAAACCCCTATCTCTAATATAACAGTATACACAAAAGATCGTGTCAACTATCCATTAGTAAAGATACAATCCAGCCAAGAGTTTCCTCACAAAGACGCTGAAAGTTTATCCACATCTTTCTTTTTGACAAAAAGCCGGGTTACCCAATATGGGAGATATCGGCTTTTTATATGTCTGCCCTTGAGGGCAGGATTAATAAACAGCCATGACTACCTCGTAGCAAGTCGGAGTCATGGAAAAAGGAGCTTTTATGAAAAGCATGATTAAACATTTATGGATTATCGTAGTGGCTGCGGTGATTGGGCTATCAATGACAGCTTGCGGCGGCGGTTCAACTGCTCTAACCTACGCGGATTTTCAAGGTAAATGGGTTCATAGCGGAGTCGCAAATGATCCCGACTATGATGACTATTCATTCGAATTTACCGGTGATCAATTACAGTTCCTTGATATTGGTGCTAACGGAAAACTATATAGAGCTTTACACGGTACATTCACTTTCACAAATACAGAAATTACTTTCATAGCTCCTCCCGGTACATGGACAGGATGGACGCAGCGCTATACTTTAAGCAAGAACCAGCTTAAGTTAGAAGATGGAACCAGCCCATATGGAATTGCAGGAACTTTTATTAGGCAATAGCCCAGATGCTAAGCATTAACTGAATATCAGGTGACCGATCTCTCTGTTCAAGAGACTGGCCGCCAACAAAAATTTGTCTTTGAAAAAATGGGATCATTGAATAGACTTTCCATTCCCCACTCCCTAAAAAGGAACTTTTTGAAAACGAAACGATTACTTCCGGCAATGTTGGTTCTAATGCTGGCATTGGGTTTTCTCTCCTGCCCTTGAGGGCGGGATTAATAAACAGCCATGACTACCCCATAGCAAGGCGGAGTCATGGAAAAAAGGAGCTTTTATGAAAGCGAAGTTCGTATTTTTGGCAATGCTGGTTCTAATGCTGGCATTGGGTTTTGTGTCTTGTGATAATGGGTCGACAGGTAGTGTTGATAACGGACCTATGAAATTTGAAGGTTCTTGGGCTGGCCTCAATTCTACATACAAATTTGAGGGCGACACAGTTCTTTATACGGATTTTCAGGGTAGAAGCAGGCCGGGTACATTTACCTTTACCAATAATCAAATTACTTTCATTCCGCCGCCAGGCACTTGGACAGGATATACACACAATTACAAGTTTATAGATAACCGTTCTTTAGAGCTAACCGGATCTGATGATTTTACAAGCGGAATTTTTTTTAGATATCCGGCAATAACAGATTTAGCTCTTATAACGTATGAAGACTGGAATGCTATGAACTGGAATCCACAAGCATCATTTCCAAAAAGTTCGCGATTATGTTTAGGTATACATATCAGAGCATTGGATGAAGAAATTACTCAATATATCATTGTCTTTAAAAATAAAAAGAGTGGAAAGGTTCTATCAACGCATACGAGAGAGCATAAGAGAGAGACACAGCTTGATCGTAATAATTATAGAATTTATTCTGCTTCGTGGACTATTGATAAGTTTACAGTAGGTTCCGATTATACCGTTGAAGTCTATGCTGTTGGAGAAAACGGTACTAAAAGCAATACTATGGCAAGGGATTTTAAATTAACCGAGGGTTAAGGAGAACGTCGGGGAATTGTGAACAACGCAATTCCCTGATCCCCAAAAAGGAGCTTCTGTGAAAACGAAACTTTTTTTCATGGCAATACTGGTTATAATTCTGGCATTGGGTTTTATCTCCTGTAATAATGGAACTATAGGAAATTTTGCGGAAGAACCTGTATTCGTAGCCGCTAATACGACGAAAGGTTTTAACTACGGGTATTATTACTATATTCCCGCAAGTTTACGGAAATCATCGAAACATTTTCTTTTTGTCCAGCCAAACAACTCGGGTATGTTCGTTCAAGACCATAATTTCACTATTGATGATGCGCATATACATGAAGCAGCTGCTCAAAACATGATGGATCGCAAAAGGTTGTGGGCAGACGAATTAGGTGCTGTTCTTTTGGTTCCTGCTATTCCAAGACCCAGGGGCTTTCCCCCGAATGTTGAACCTCAGGTACTTGACCGAGGAGCTTTGCAAATCAGTACCGGCACACACGCAAGGGTTGATTTACAGTTGATTATGATGATTAATGATTTAAGAGTTATATGCCAAAGCATTGGTATCAATTTGGAATCAAAAATCTTGATTGATGGGTTTTCGGCAGGCGGAACTTTTGGAAATAGGTTTACTGCTATTCACCCAGAACTTGTGCAGGCAATAGTTTCTGGAGGGGTGACAAGTACACCAATTTTGCCTTTTGAAACTCTGGACGGTGAGCGCTTAATGTATCCTGTGGGAATTGCTGATATTGGAACTATCACTGGTAAGCCGTTTAATTTGCAAGCATATAGAACTATCCCTCAATTCATTTATTTTGGTTCGGAAGACACTAATTCTGGTCCACCTATTTTCGAGGAAGAAATACTTAGAATCAGGACAAAGGTATTGGGAAGTGATACACAAAGACGTTGGGAGCGAGTCCAGGAGATTTTCCGGCAACAGGGTTTCACATCTGTTACATTCAAAACTTACCAGATGGGACATACCTACACTCGTCAAATGGAACAGGAATTTATAAGATTTTTAAAAACCCATATGCGATAATTTTACAGGAGTTTCCACCAAACAAACTACAATCAAAGAACTGAATTTAGGTGTACAAACTACCTTTTTCAACTCCGTACAATCTTGCTGAAGGCTGGCCGCAAGGCTCGCTTTTTTTTCGCGCTGCGAAGAGCTACATGAACAGCAGGACACCGCGCTAAGTCTTCGCTAAAGGTATACCGGCTTGCAGCTACGCTTTATTTTGTCCAGTCTTCTACCTTTAAATTATTTATTCTTTCAAATTCCTTTGTATTATTTGTAACCAATGTCATTTCCAATGATTTTGCGTGCGCTCCTATTAACATATCCAACGATCCTATTAAGCAATTTCTATCTTTTAAATCCTTTTTTATTTTCCCATATTCTTTTGATGCTTTTTCACCAAAGTCCATTATCCTGAATATTGTTAAGAATTCCATTAATGCAATACGGTTCCTTGTATTATACTCCGGATTAGCGTTTTCAATTCCAAATTCCAATTCCGCTAATGTAATACTTGAGATGTATAATCCTTTATTTATATTTTTCCTTAAATTTTTTAATGCTTTTTCATATTTCTTTTTTATGATAAAAATACAAATATTGGTGTCAAGTAAAAACATTATATTTCTTCCCTCTTTTGATCATTTCCCTGAAGTCGTCCTTCTGACATAAAATCATTTGAAAAACCATCCAGCCCATGCATGAACACTTCCCATTCTTTTTTAACCGGGAATAAAATCACAGCTTCACCTACTTTTTGAATATATACATTTTCTCCGTTAAATTGATATTCCTTGGGAAGTCTTACAGCCTGGCTTCTTCCGTTTAAGAATAGTCGCGCGGTTTTCATATGCTTCTCCTGTGTTTAAGTATATATCATGATATATATTGCGTCAAGTGTTTTTTGCGTTTAGCGTTTGGTGTGCACATTTTTTTGCACGCCGGAACAGTACTTATTTCCACTCAATGTTTATGCTTTTGGAATGGATCGCGCAATCTGTCAAATACAGATTAATTAGATTTTGATACGCTATTCCGGTTTCTTCCGCTTTTTTTTTGAAATAGTCTATTGTATCAATATCCAGTCTTATTGATATTTGTTTCCGTAATTTTCTTATGTACGGATTAGGCTTTGCGTTGGAAAAGTCGTACTCTTTCTTCATTTTAGCGTCCTCCATAATATCTTGCTTCTGTTTTAGTTGCCTTTCTGGCAGTAATTATTCGTATGGTCTCATCATTTTCCCTATAGCAATGACATACAACTAATAAGTGTAAAGTTTTACTTAAGCCCAAAATGATAAATCTGTCTTCTGCCTCAGAATGATCCGGGTCATCAATTAATATGCCGTTTGGATCATAGAATACAGTTTTAGCTTCCTCAAACGAAATATTATGCTTCCTTTTATTTTCCAGATTTTTATCTTCGTCCCAAATTATTATCATATATACAATATAATTATAATGTAATTATATTGTCAACAGCTTGAGCTGTGTAGCCTTTCACATCCCCTCCCCTTCGCGCTCAACAGCCTTACCCGTCTTGCTGTAATGTGTTACACTGCAAGGCGGTTTGCAGGCCAATGTTAAACGGGGGAAGCATGAAGGTAGTCGTGATTGGCGCCCAATGGGGCGATGAAGGGAAGGGCAAGATTGTTGATTGTCTTGCCGGAGATGCGCAGATAATTGTCCGTTTTTCCGGGGGCGCCAACGCGGGGCATACCATTGTCATAGGCAGCGAGCAGTACGCTCTGCATCTCATTCCGTCCGGGGTTCTGTACCCGGATAAGATGGTAATCCTCGGAGCGGGAATGGTTATCGATCCTGAGGCGCTTTTCAGCGAACTGGCGATGCTTCAGGAACGCGGCGTCGATACGACAGGAAGAGTGCTTATCTCTGACAGGGCGCATATTGTTCTTCCGCGCTATAAGGAGATCGACAAGAAGCGGGACTCCGCGAGGAGAAAGCCGATAGGCACCACCGGCCGCGGTATAGGGATCACCTATTCAATGAAAAGCGAACGGGATGGCATACGCTTTGGGGATCTCGAATGGAAGGAGAAGTGGGATGAGCTTGAGGAGGAGGACAAGAATTTCCTTGCTCCATACATTGAAAGGCTCAAGCCAATGATCACGGATCTTTCCGTCTACATTGGACATCACAAAAATTCCCAGATGCTTTTTGAAGGCGCTCAGGGCGCTCTTTTGGATCTGGATCACGGAACCTATCCTTATGTGTCGAGCGGAATTTCCTGTGCCGCCGGAGCCGCTATGGGCGGCTGCGTTGGTCCCCGGGCGCTGGATAAGGTTTTGGGAGTCTTCAAGGCATATTCCACAAGAGTGGGAAACGGTCCCTTCCCGAGTGAATTTAATCCCACGTCCGAGGATGAACTGTGCCGCTATGTAAGGGAAACCGGCAGGGAATACGGCGTTACCACGGGAAGGCCGCGCCGCTGCGGGTACCTGGATCTGGTTGCCCTTCGTTACGCGTGTTTGACTAACGCGTTTGATTCTCTGGTTATGACCCATCTTGATGTCTATGACACGATGGATGAAATAAAAGCCTGCGTTGCCTACCGCGTCAACGGCAAGCTGGTAGAAAACTTCCCTGCTTCAATCGAAGCCTTGAATAACGCGGAGCCTGTACTGCACAGCTTTGCCGGATGGAAACGGAACCTGGCAGATTTCAGCTATGAAGAATTTCCTGCTGAAGCCATAAAGTATATTGAGTTTATCGAACGCTTCTGCGAAACACCCATAGATATAGTCTCAGTTGGTTATGATCGCCGGGAAACTATTATCAGAAAGAGTCCGTGGGCTCCTTAAAGAGAGGGAATGATTTTCGGAGAGGTTATGGCAAAAAAGACGTTCAATGAAAAGTTAAACCATTCCGGCGATCTTCCCAAAGTTGTAAAGATCACCAATCCCAGTCAACTTGAACGCTGCAAGGCGGACACAATGGTCATTGCTTCCCCTGTGGAATATGACAAGCTTATCAAAAAAGTACCATGCGGGAAACTTACTACGATTGACCGGATGATGGCTTATATGGCGAAAAAACACAGAGCGGGCTGCGCCTGTCCCATGACTGCCGGTATCTTTGTAAACATTTCCGCTCACGCAAGCGAGGAGCGGGGCGGTAAGGATGAAACTCCCTGGTGGCGGGTACTTAAAAAAGACGGAGTTCTGAACGAAAAATTTCCCGGCGGTATTGAAAGCCAAAAAACCAGGCTTGAAGCGGAAGGCCACTCAATCATCCAAAAGGGTAAGCGCTACATTGTTGACGCATACGGGGAAAAGGTCTTCGACCTAAAGTTAAAGTAAATTGACCATTGGCGCAGGCCGTAGGAGAGCGGGGCTATTGCTTAACGCGATTTCCTGCATTGGGTGCAACCGAGAACGTGAACATGCGCGCGGCGCCCCTGGCGCTCAAAAAAACGGGATATTAGGAGATCGGTTCCCTTGAGCATGATCCCGCATACCGGGCATACACGATCCCTGTCTCCGCCTATGCAGTAAAGGCATCCCTTGATGTGCATAAACCGGTCTTTCCCGCCGTTCAGTGAGGGAAAGGCTACGGAACTTACCAGTTCGCCGCGGTCGAGTTTTGCCGAGCACACCGGGCAGATCTGGGGGTCACCCGGCAAACCTTCAGCCTTCGGCTTTATGTTCCTTCGCTTTCTTGGCCTTAGCCCCAGGGCAGGGATGCCTATATCTATAAACAGGGTATACCCAAACCAGAAAAGAATGATTCCGGATACTATATAAATGAAAACCTCTAAGAACTGTCTCACTTTGCGCCCTTGGCTGTTCCTTTGTCACACAGTATACTACCTTTTGTGGCAGTTTTATATATTATCGGTACTCCAATCGGAAATTTAGGAGATCTGAGCTTCAGATCAGTAGAAATTCTGAAAAAAACGGATTTGATAGCCTGTGAGGACACACGCCAGACCTCCAAACTTCTGAATCATCTTGGGATAAAAGCAAAGATGCTTTCCTGCAGGGCACAGAACCAGGAATCCGCCGCCAGGAAGATAATCACCCTTCTTAAAGAGGGTAAAGATATTGCCTATACCAGCGATGCAGGAACTCCGGCTCTCTCCGACCCTGGAGCTCTGCTTGTAAGGGCGGCTGCCGAAGCCGGTTTTGAGGTTATCCCGATACCGGGCCCTTCGGCCTTTTCCGCCCTGTTGAGCGTTTCCGGCGGATTGGACAAAAGCGTGCTTTTTGAGGGCTTTTTGTCCTCAAAGCCGGGCCGGCGCAAAAAACGGCTCAGGGAACTGCTGGATACGGGTTTTGGCTTTATTATTTATGAATCCCCCCACAGAGTTGTTAAGCTTTTTGATGATTTAGCCGATCTTGAATGTAACCGGTATGTCTGTGTTGGCCGTGAAATGACAAAATTTCACGAAGAATATTTAAGGGGATCGGTACAGGAAATTTGCGGAATTTTGCGCGAAAAATCGGAAAAAAGCGAAATTCGGGGCGAATTTTCAGTGTTTGTGTCTGGTATGATATCAAATAATAATGTAAACTATTACTTGGATCATGCCGATAAAGAAGGTAGGTAGGATATGAGTATGACCATCGACAGGGTAGGTTTATTAGATCCCATTCAACCCGGAAAAAAACCCAGCCGGACAAGTCAGGTTAGTGATAGCTCCAAGACCGATTCAATCAGTATTTCTTCAGATGCGAAGGCAAAAGCCGAGTTATTCAGGGTTCATGAATTGGCTTCTGCTTCTCCGGATATGAGGGCTGAGAGGATTGCGGAACTGAAGATCAAGATTAATGACCCTTCATACATTAACGAAAAAGTAATTAACGATACGGCAAACAGAATAATCGACGCCCTCTTTGGTTAACAGGCGTTAAAGGAAGATGTTGTCCGACTAACCAGCCGCTCGATCGGAGTGGACAGGTAGTCGGATTTTTTTTCAGTTTTGAGGAGAAAGGATGGCAGATACTGTATTAAGACTGGATCCGGAAGTCATCATCGGTCTGGATACGGTTAATCGGGCAGGGTCTTTTTGCAGCACCAGGGGGCAAAAGGTTCTGCTTGCGACGGAGCAGGGGCTCTATGAAAATAAGCTTATAGAGCGGTTAATCAAGGTTCTTGAAGACGTGGGCTTGCAAATCATCCTTTATGATGAAATACCGGCCCAGGCAACAGCGGATGTATCGGAAAACGCCGCTTCTCTCGCCAAAGGCGCCTGCTGTGACATGGTTCTTGGTTTTGGGGGGCTAAGGACCCAATACATTGCCAAACTGGCTTCGATTTTGGCCGTTTCCCAACATGGGCTTTTTGAGCTTTTGGATGGGAAAAAAGAAGAAACCGCTTTTTTGCCTTACGCGGCTGTCCCCATTGCCGGCGGAGACCCTTTCCTTTTCAGTGATTACATCATTGCCGTAGACCCGCGTGACCGCTCCACTAAATTGATAAAATGCCCGCGTTCCCTTTGTCAGGTGGTTATCCTTGATCCCAGCCTTTCTGAGCCCATAGGCGGGAAATTTGCTCCCACAGCCGCGTTTGACGGCCTTTGCATCTCTGTTGAAGCATACTGCTCGCAAAAATCCAGTTTCTTTTCCGACGCTCTCCTGGAACAAGCCATTTCGCTTTACGCAAAGATGATGCATTCCTATGCCGGAACTCCGGTCGAGCTTGATGCAGAAGACCGCGCAAGTTCTTCCGGACAGCATATTTTTGATTTACCCGGAATCTCTGTTCACGCCACTCTGCTTATGGCTCTTGGCGCTTCGGCAAGCGCCCCTGGGATTGGCGCTGCTCTGGCGTATGCCTTAAACGGCAAATTCCCGGTGGCCAAGTCCTGGTGCGCCACCGTATTGCTGCCCTACGTAATGGAGAAACTTGTATCGTCACGGCCGGAAAAAATGGCGAAAGTCGCCGCTCTGATGGGAGAGAATGTTGCGGCCTTTTCAACATCGGAAGCCGCCAATATGGCTGTAGAAATGGTACGCAGCCGCATGGGGCAGTTGCAGGTTCCGGCCAGGCTTAAAGATTTCAACCTTTCTTTGGATCGCCTGGTCCCGACCGCGGAAGCTGCGAGGAAACTGGAATTTGTCTCTTTTTCCCCCTGGACTGTAAGCTCCGAAGACGCTTACGATCTCCTTAAGCAGGCCTTTTAATTATCCTTAATTATTGACAGAATAAGACTGAATGATATAATTACTTCGGAGAAAAGTATAAAAATGGCTCAGGATAATGCGTTTCAAGGGGATATGGATCCCGAACTTGCTGCTTTGCTCGGTGTGGATTCGACTCCCAAGGCTGATGAAAATATTCCGGATTATACTCATCTTTTCAGCGATGCCGCCGGTACAACGGAAGAAGCTTCCTCTGAAAGTACGGCGGATGAGCCCGAGCTCCCTGTCGCAGGTTTTCCGGAAATAACAAAAAAGCTCGAGGAAATTCCTCACAAAGCTTTCGAAGATCCCAACTATTACAAGACAGCGATCACCGGAGAAGGGGATATTTCCCAGAGGGTTCACGGTATACTCCAAAAATTTCTCAATGCCAAGGATCCAAAAGACAAAGGTGTTTTTCGCCAACAGTTCATTCCGGCTTTTTGGGAATTTCTCCTCAGCGTTGCCCGTAAAGCTCCGGGTAACTTGCCGCCTCCCAAAAAGTATCTTCTCCGTTTTGGTCTGATCCATCCTACTTTTATTAATGCTGAAGTCCGAACTTTTTTTT
>Ga0209755_10009953_pt1 | contig 10002 bp, 8 predicted proteins | sample TergutCo191P1_FD_187301 | JGI IMG/M metagenome (GOLD analysis project Ga0209755, IMG submission 187301) | Cornitermes sp. P1 segment gut microbial communities from Petit-Saut dam, French Guiana - Co191P1 (SPAdes) (version 2) | ecosystem: Host-associated > Arthropoda: Insects > Digestive system >...
AATATCTGTCACATAGGATAGAAATCTAAGCGGTAAATTAGGAGAAATTGTGCTTTGATGTTCGATCATAAATAACAATTGGTCATCAATTGCGAATGCGAGATCATTGTATCTTCTCGTTAAGGAATTGTCTAGATCACACAAAATTACCTTTGTATCTAAATCATAATTTGACCCTGTTACAGCATTGCACAACTCTATTGCTCGTTCTTTTTCCTCAAACAATTTGCGAATAAGTGTATTTCGATATTGCATTTCGCTTTTTTGTAATTGCTTTTGATTGAATTCTTGATTTATTGATTCTTTTTTTACTATCATTATTTCGTCATCTCCGATATCTTTTTTATGTGGGCAAAAAATTCCCTACACTTAGATATACGCAAAAACGATGGTCAATCTTTTGTGGATTAATGAAATTTGTCAATTGAAAACGCCTCTCATTGTCGAAATTGACAGATTTTCTGTGAAATCATATAAAAATCACTGGTTTCATTCTACCAAATATAGCGATAATTTTCAACCCTCTAAATGAAAAACTGGGTGTTCTATCTTGCCAAAATGTCATTATTCTAAAAATGCAATACGCCCCCGAGTCCCATCAAGGATGCATCTTGCACCAAGGGGAATGGTTAGGTTAGGAATGGTGTGCCCCGCTGGAAGTCTGTAGGCGATTATTCTTCCGGTTGGTAATAAAATGTTTTTAATGGTTTTCATTACCTCAGCCTCATCAGTGCCACCAAAATCTCCGAGGATGATACCGGTGCAGTCATGGATTTTTCCGGCATAGATCAGTTGCATCAGTAATCGGTCAATTGAATAGGGTTCTTCATTTATTTCTTCTAGAAATAGGATTTTCCCTTCTGTGTTGATTTCATTTGGTGTTCCGAGTGTTGAGCAAACGATGGTTAGATTGCCACCGGTGGTTATTCCTGCTACTCGTTCCATCTCACCATTCATAAATTTGACTCCTTTTAGGCTAAGTGGGATGCCTTCTAGGGCTGTTTTTATCCATTTTTCCCTGGTTAATTCATTATCTGCAAGTAAATCTTTAATCATTGGTCCATGATAAGTGATGAGGTTGTAGTTTTGATTTAAATAGATGTGCATGTAGGTAATGTCGCTATAACCGATAAATGGTTTTGGGTATTTGGAAAAGTCGAAATCTTTAATATAAGGCAGGATTCGATTACTCCCATATCCGCCTCGCATATTAAGAATTGCTCCGATTTCTTCATCGGCAAATAACATTTTCAAATCTAATGCTCGATCGGCGTCGCTATTTCCAGCTAGATATCTGTCTCTTTCAAAACAGCTTGGGGCAATTAGCGTGTCATAGCCCAATGATTTCAAGTAATCCTCACCTGCTAACAAAATGTTGCTATCTATCGGGCCTGCTAAGGCGACAATGCCAATTTTTTTATTTTCGGCAAGTGGTGGCGGTTTAATCATCGACGCCCACCCCCATTAACATAAGTACACTCATCACTTGAATCAAAATACCGTGACGAATGGCCTCTTCATCTATGTCAAATTTGCCATCATGGACAGATGCTGTGATTCCCTTTTCTTTGTTAGCTATCCCTAAGCGATTATAACTAGAAGGGCGAGCTTTCGCAAAATAGGCAAAATCTTCAACGCCTAAACTTGGCTCTTTTAGTACTTTAACGTTATCTTCGCCTAGTATTCGGATCGCTGAATCTTTAACCAGATCTGTTGTGATTTCATCATTGACTACAGCATCATAGCCCATTTCAACTTGCAACGACACTTCACCGCCAAATGCCTTAGCAACATGGGTTGCTACTTCAAAAATACGCACTTTGAGCATTTTTCGAATCTCTGAGTCAAGAGTGCGTAGTGTTCCGCGAAGTTTAACTTTGTTTGCAATGATATTGTGAGCATCGCCACCTTGAATCATGCCAAAGGATAAGACTGCTGGTGCGAGTGGTGGGGTATTTCGGCTAATCAGTGTCTGTAAAGCTGTTACGATCTGACTCGCGATTACAATGGCATCAATGCCATCTTGTGGGGCTGCCCCATGTGCCGAATGACCATGAACATCTATTGTAATGGTATCACTTGATGCATAAGCATGGTCGTACTTGATGCCAAAAGTTCCTACTGAAAGCTTTGCACATACATGCATCCCGAGAACATGGGAAATATAAGGCTCTTCCAATACATCTTCTTCGATCATTCGTTTAGCACCACCGACAGTTTCCTCTGCTTGTTGGAAAAATAATTTAACACTTCCTGGTAATACATCGCGAATCTGTTGCAAAACATAAGCCGCACCTAGTTGGATCGCTGTATGCACATCGTGTCCACATGCGTGCATTTTTCCAGGATAAACGGATTTATAGTTATGAGTAGTAAGCTCAAGAATGGGCAGTGCATCTATATCTGCTCGGAGACCTATGTTTATAGCGTCATCACAAATGCCTTTAATAAGTCCCACAACGGAAGTTTGATTAATTCTTTTCTTAACATGAATACCCCAGTCCATCAGATAAGACTCAATTTGATCAGCAGTCCTGAATTCTTCCAATCCCAATTCAGGATGCCGATGAAGATCCCGTCTGATTTCAACAAATTTATCAAAATTTTCATCAACGATTTCACGAATATTTTTCTCAAGTATAGCCATTTTATCACCTCTACTTAAAATATATGATTTCAAGTGTATAGAAATGAAAATTTGGTTCATACTGAGTTATAACATTTTTAGGGGGAGTGCACAATGAACACATCAAATAACGAAGATATTAAAGAAATCATCCATATTAAATTAGAAACAACAAAGGCAATCTGTGAACATATCACAGATTCAAACTTAACCAATCTATCCAATGTCGCAAAGGCTGAATTTGCTGATATTATTGAACTTATTGCAGTATTAATGCTAGAGTATGCAGGTCAATTTCCAGAAGAATGGACAAGTGAAAAACTAGTTGACATTTACCATCACAGATTACCAACTTTGCTTAGTCCGCAAGAAAGAAGTAATATCAAAGATATTTTAATGACCTATGTCGACTTTGTAGGTCATGCACTCGAATTGCCTAACTATAAAGAAATCAAAGAAAACCTTGCCTCATAAATATATCTACTCAATAAAACGAGTGATAGCTGAGAATTCTCTCGCCATCACTCGTTTTTTGGATTTAATGGTAATTTCAACGTAACGGTTGTTCCCTTTTCTACTTCACTTTCAATCTTCATCCCGTAATCATCACCGTAGAAAAGTTTTACGCGTTGTTCAACATTAACAAGACCAAGACTTGTCGATGCCTCATAGATATCATCTTCTGCTTTCGCATTGGCTAACATTTGATTAATTTGTAAAATTCTTTCTCTGGTAATGCCAATTCCATTATCAATAACCCGAATCACAAGGAAATCTTCGACCTTACTGATTACAATCTGAATATTCCCTTTTCCTTCCTTTAATTCAATCCCATGAATAAATGAATTTTCAACTAAAGGTTGAATCAAAAATGGCATGATTTGTGTCTCAAGTTGCGTCAGTTCAACATCTATTTCATAATGAATTTTATCTTTAAATCGCAACTTTTGGATTTCTAAATACATTTTTGTAAATTCTAACTCTTTCTCAATCGTAATGAGTTGATCATGATTTTCCAAGCTATTTCGCAACAATTTACTTAACAATTTAACTGCCACCTCAACATCTTCCCCTTGCGGCATTCGTTTAGCATTTACACGGATCATTTCCAGCGTATTATATAAAAAATGCGGATTTATTTGACTTGCTAAACGTTTGAATTCAGATTCCTTTTGCTTAACTTTCAAACGTTCATTATTCACTTTTTGGACATAGACTTCTTGAATAAGTTTTTCGATTTGATTCATGGTTTCATAAAGTTGCAAATAAATATCATCGACTTCATCTCCAGCTGTAATCGGTGGTTTTAGATCAAAATCACCAGTTGCAACCTGATTCATCGCAGACTTTAGCTTAGTAACTCTTCGATTAAAGTTTCTTGTGAAAATAAAAATCAAACCGACTGTAAGTGCCGCAGATACACCAATAACAAAGAAAAAGTCAATCATCACACTATTGATGCGTGCAGTCACAGCCTCAACTGGAATAATTGTTATAATTTGCATATGATGTTGAGCGCGTGGTAAGTTAATATTTCTAATATTAAACTCAAATTCTCCTTCATTAACAACCAGATGCCTCGGAATATAAGCAGTTTCTCCATCATGCATTTCTTGTAAAGTATACAAAAGTGTAGACCTTGTAAACAATTCATCATTTTGAAGAATCAGTCGCTCATAATTAAATAAAATAATCGAGTCATACGGCGTATTTGAAAAAACATTATTAAGTGTTTCAGAGTTGATATAAATATTTAAAACACCTAAATCGCCATGTGCGGGATGTCTAATTAACCTCGTTAAAATAAGATAATCATTACCAGTATTTTCTGTTTTAATCGTCCAATCGACTGCTCCATTGCGTTCTACTGCCAATTGAAACCAATTTGTCTCACGAATGTCATCAGTTACAGGAGAAAAATTTCCAACTCTCGGCATCGTCGGATTGAAATGATAAAATCTGATGTGATTGATTTCAGTATGCATCTGAGTAAGTTCAGTTAAAACTACAGCACGACTTCTTTCAGCAAAAACATCTGATAAATCAGTAAAAGAACGGCTTGCTAAATAACGCACATCTTCATCTAAAGTCAGGATATCAGAGATCCGAACAACACGAGAAAATATGCTATCTAAACGTTCTTCAACATGATTCATATTCATTGTTGTCTCTTGCATCGCTTGGTCAACAATAATTTGCCGAATGGTGTAATTCAAATACAAACCAACAATTAAGACAGGAACAACAACGACTAATGCATAGGTTAAAATCAATTTATAATGTACTTTTAAATGACTCAATTTTTTTAATTTCATAACATTACCTCAAGTTGTGATCATTAACTAAGACATATTGTACCATAAAAGCTGATAAAAACACAAAATAATCATCAAGACAAACCATCATTTATTCAAATAAAATATGAAGGAAATCCTCAACTGCATCAATTCTCTGACTTCCAACGGGAATTGCTAAAATTAAAGTAATATTTGGATTAGTTGGATGAATATAATCATCAAAAAATGCGGTATGATCCAATGAAATCCCATAATCATTGATAAAAACTGTTTCTGGAATCATGACATTCAAATGACGAATATTTTGAAAATGACCGACAGATTTCATTGCATCAAAGTCAAAATAATAAGAAATGACAACATCTAAATCTCCAATCCCTGCTAACGTTGATAAAATAGGTAAGCTATCGACATTAATAAATAAATGTTGTGCAAGAACCTCATAATGCTCAACAGCCGCATCGCTAAGCAACAGTGAAGTCAATGAATCGATTAATTCTGGAATATCTGGCTCAAATCCATAAAAATAATCTGTCGATTCTAGATCCTCATACGGTACACGTACTTGAGATATCGTACTAGCAAAGCCATTAACAATTGTAATTTGTAAATAAGTTTCTTTCTGATTGATAAAATTACCTACAAGATAGACTAGGATCAACAGACCAAGTGGAACACCAATGACAAGCCATTTATAATAGGCAAATATGTAAGCTAACTTTTCTTTTATCGTCATATTCTTAGTTGCTTTTTTGAAACTTATGACCCCATCTTGAGGTTTATATTTCGCCATTTTAACCGCCTGCTTTCAATATTAAATCTACTTTTATATTTATCTCTTTTAAACAAATTCTTACAAAAATCGAAATGTGGCAATTGCCATCAAGACAACTGCCACAGTAAACGATCAAATTTCTGAGTAGAAATTGGATTTAATGCCCTAATTCATTACGCAAATCTTCTAAGCTGCGTCCTTCCCATAATGCAAGTCTTTCTAATACGATTTGAGTCATTTGTTCATTAGCAACCCCAATATTTAAGTTTTCTAAACCTTGCATAACATGATCCCATGCTGCATCAAATTCCTCTACTGAAACTAGAATTGCTTGGGTAATATATTGTTGTGTAAAGCTTTCTGCTTGACCTGAGATTAAATGTAATTCTGATCCAGTTGGAATTGGTAATGTCCATGCTTGACCATGTCTTGGAATTCCTAATACATCTGGATGCGTGAATAAATCAACGAATACAGTTGCACCGTATGCTGCTAATGTTGTACGCTGTGCATCTGTAAAATCAGCAATCATTTGATCAAAGTTATCTGGTGAAATTGGTTGACCACCTGAATCAAGTGCTGCGTTACCCCATGCTGGGAATGGATATACATAACCACCGATACCAGTGTCATAACTGAAATCAGGATTTACATGACGATCCTCAGCGATTTCTGGTAAGAATTCTCTGTCGCCATTTGCATTAAATTCCCAATGCACACCTTCAATTCCCCAGTTTGTTAAAATTTGTGCCTCCTCAGACGCAAACCAATTTAAGAAATCAAATGCTAGATCTGTGTGTGGGCTATCTGCCGCAATTGAAATTCCCATTCCACCCATAAATCCAGAAACACGTGTTGCAGCAACCGGTACTGTATTTGCTCGAAGTGTTGGACCAATAGGCATAAATTGACGCCAACCTGGCTCCATTGTACCATCAACATCCACTTCTACTTCACGTAAAACTGTCTGTGCTTGTCCGATACTCCAGTTTTGATCTAATACCGCTAAAACACGTCCTGAAGATAAATGTCCTAAATAATCTTCATGTGTTTGCGTAAATGAACCGATATAGATCAATCCCTCATTATATAAGCCATTTAGCCAACGGAAATATTCTCTAAATTCAGGATGTAGATATTTTAACATCGCTTCTCCAGTTTCCTCATTAATGATCCACTCACCATCATCTTGATATCCTAGTGCAAATCCAGCTGGATTTCCAACTGTAATTAACCAACGCCAGTCACTTCCGAGTAGCATTAATGGAATGGTTTCTTGTCCATCAATATATGGATGTGAATCTCTGTATGTTCTTAAAGCATCAGCAAATTCATCAAGTGTATTGATCGTTGGAAAACCTAGATAACGCATAACATTCATCTGAATTTGAGCCGTTCCAGCTGTTTCAAAAACACCTGCATTAACTGGATCTAATCCTACGTGGTAAATATGGGGATTATCATAAGTTTGACGCAAACGTCCTAATAAATCACCATATAATGCACGAATGTGATCGCCTCGCTCTTCAATTAAATCATCTAAACGAAGAACTGCACCTGCATCAACTAAGATATCCAGGCTACCTTTAGCGAAAATAAGATCAGGAAAGTCACCCGATGCTACCATTAAAGCGATATCTTGTGTTTCATCGCCTTCCATTGGAGCTGATAATTCTAGTCTAACACCAGTTTGCCTTGTTATTTCCTCAGCAACTGCATTATCCCAGTTTGCATTGGCACTACCATCGGCATTGAAGAATCTTAAAGTAACAACATCATCTCCATCGCCCGAACCACCTGTATCAGATGTGTCGCCACATGCAGTAAGTACAACTAATGTAAGCAGTACTGTAAATAACATTAAAAACATGTTTCTTTTTTTCATTTTACTTCCTCCTATATGGTGTTTCTGAGTTTTAAGAATCACCAAATTCATAGTTTATCAAATTCCATATAGCCTTGTGACACTTCGTTCTACAAAAAGCATTTCTAACTTCAAATAACTAATTACTCATTTTCTATCCTTTAACTGCTCCAATTGTTAAACCTGACACAAAATACTTTTGCAAAAACGGATATACCAATAAAATCGGTACTGTTGCTACAATGGTAATTGCCATTCGAATTGAAACAGGACTCACGCGATTGGCTACTACTTCAGCACTAAGCGGATTTAGAGGTGCCTGCGTAATTTGAGCACTTGTTAATATTCGCATTAATTCAAATTGCAATGTCGTCAAGTTTGGACTTCGTCTAGCAAAAAGATAAGTATCAAACCATGAATTCCATTGTCCAACCGCGATAAATAAAGCTACCGTTGCTAGTACTGGCAAACATAACGGCATGATGACTTTCCAGAAAATGGTAAAATCATTAGCACCATCCATTTTTGCCGATTCTTCTAATTCACCTGGTAAACCTTCCATAAAAGAACGGATAACAATAACATTAAAAGGTGCGATTAATGTTGGAATAATATAAACTGCAAATGTATCCATTAATCCCAAATTTCTAATTAATAAGAATCCAGGTATTAACCCACCAGCAATGTACATCGTGATAACCATCATAACTGAAATAGGTCTTTTGAGAATAAAATTCTTTCGACTTAATGTATAGGCTAATATGGCACATGATATTAATCCTGTTACAGTTCCAATTACTGTCCTTAACACTGAATTTCTAAATGCGATGACTAGCGAATCATTGGTTTGAAAGATGTGCTGATAATTTTGCCATGTGAATTCTCGTGGCCATATTGTTATTCCGCCTCGGATTGAATCTGTTGCATCATTTAATGAGACTGCTAATACATGTAAAAACGGATATAGTGTAGCAATACATACCAGTACCATAAATCCAACCAATACCCAGTCAAACCATGTTGCTTTCTTAAATTTTGCTTTTGCTAATCTTGCCATTACATGATTCTCCCTTCACCGAATTTTCTAGCAAATCCATTTGCTATAAATAACAAGGTAATACTAATCACTGAGCGGAAGATTCCTACTGCTGTTCCATAGGACAATCTAAACATTCCGATACCGAATTCTAATGCATACCAGTCTAATACCATTGCTCGACTTATGTTAATGTTGTTTCCTAATAACATTTGACGCTCAAAACCGATATTGACAAGATGCCCAATATTCATAACGATCAAAACGATAATGGTTGGTCTTATTCCAGGTAAGGTAATATGCCAAATTCGACGCCACCTGTTGGCACCATCCATTTCTGCTGCTTCATATAAACCACCATCAATACCTGCCATTGCTGCTAAGTAAATAATTGCACCCCACCCAACTGATTTCCATACATCTGAAAATGTAACAATCCACCAAAACATATCAGCTCTTGCCATAAAATGAATCGGTTCTGAAAGAATCCCTAAGAACATCAATAAATCATTAATTGCACCACCGGGTGCTAGCATAGTAATGACTAGATTCGCTACGATTACCCAAGAAACAAAATGTGGTAAGTATGAAATCGTCTGCGTAATTTTCTTAAATCGCGTAAAGCGTAATTCATTGATTAATACTGCAAACGTAATCGTACTTAAAAAGCCAAAGATAATTCCTAAAAAGCCCATTCCTAACGTATTTCGAAAGGCATTGGTAAATTGTGGACTATTAAACATGGCTCTAAAATGTGTCAAACCTGCCCATTCTTGGTTATACAAAAAGCCAAGTAAACCTGGTCTGATGGTATAATTCTGAAATGCCATTACCCACCCAATAATTGGAATATAACTAAAAATAGCAATCCATACTACAAATGGCAGAGCCATTATCATGAGGAATTTTTGCTCTCTAATTAATTTCCAGCGTTTTGCTCGCTTTTTTTCTTTTGTTGGTTGTGTTGGTACATATGCTGCATCCATAGATGAATCACTCCTTATCCGCATTAACTATATTATACTCGAAATAGCCAATGAAAAAAACCCAACATTTATTGGGTAAATTCCGTAAAAAAATGAGTTTTCAGAAAACGATTTCCATTGTAATCAAAAAATCTCTCTTAACCAAATGAAAACGATTAACTATTTATTCTTAAATCTGCCCATCTTCCATATCTGCTAAAATGGCTTTAAGATTTGACATCAACGCCCAACCTACACCACTCGCTAAAAATAATGTCGCAAAAATTGGAAATTGAATAAATAACAACAAGGAAAAAATCGCACCACCTAGATTAAGTAAAGTCCGTTTCCAGTATTTGAAAACATAGTAAGCAGAAATGATATACAAATTCTTAAGTGTTACCTCAAAACGAGAAAGAATCGCAAATCCATAACAGCT
>Ga0209755_10009955_pt1 | contig 10000 bp, 7 predicted proteins | sample TergutCo191P1_FD_187301 | JGI IMG/M metagenome (GOLD analysis project Ga0209755, IMG submission 187301) | Cornitermes sp. P1 segment gut microbial communities from Petit-Saut dam, French Guiana - Co191P1 (SPAdes) (version 2) | ecosystem: Host-associated > Arthropoda: Insects > Digestive system >...
AAATAACAGACGACATTGTAACAGAACTTGACGCAGGTCTTAAAAAAGCAGGCTATTCCGCCGCCGAACGCAGAAGCGCGGAGGCGGCGCTGCACGACACTCTCGGTAAATTGAGTACGCTCCTTTCGGGCAGGGAGGCGCTGATACGCGACCTTGTTGCCGCCGCAGAAGCAAAGGGCGGCGTAGACTCTGCGGAAATCGGGCGCATTACCGATAACTTGTTAGCGGGTTTGGTTGAAGCGAGCGCCGGAGCTGACAAGGCAATAGAGCTTTTTAAAAATTACCGCGAAGCATCGCCCACTTTTATCGATGACTTTTTGGCTCCTCAGGGAATTATCACAAAGAAGCGCGCGCTTGATACGCATATAAGGGGCGCGAAAGACGGCATCGAAGAGCGCCGCTTACGAATTAAAACTTTGCGCGAGGACAATATCAACCTGATGGCAAAGATTGACGAATACCGCGCGACATTGGAAAACATGAAGGTTAACCGTGCGCAGATGAACGCGCGCGCGCAGTCTGCGGAAGAGCAGGCGCGCTTAATCAGGCGCGAGCTTTCCGGGCAGGAGAGCCTTCTCTTAAATATTCGTGATGAGCTGTCCCTTTCCCGCAAGAGACTGGAAGAAATCGAGTCTCGTATATCAGGTATTCAGGCGGAGATTGCAAGTATCGAAGAAAAAACAAGGGCATTTTCCACAGAGCTTGAAACGCTGGAAAAAGATATCCGTAAACGAAACGATAATGTCGCCGGCAAAAAAGAAGTTATCAATAAACGCATGGCAGAACTGAGTAAGGTGCAGGAAGCCCTCGAAAAAATCCATGTCGAGCTTGTTCAAACTGATATGGAAATAAAAAACATTCAGGAGAATTTCAGGGAAACTCATTCCAGAGATTTAATGGAATTCGAAGAACGCATTTTTGACATTACAACAGCCCCTGCGGTATTGCGCGAAAAACTTGCGGCGTCCAGAGCTAAAATGAAAGAGCTGGGCTCCGTCAATTTAATGGCGCCTGAAGAATACGCCGAAACAAAGCAGCGTTACGACTTCCTCAGTAACCAAATGGCAGACCTTGAAAAAGCGCGCAAGGATTTAGAAGACCTCACCGCGGAGATACGCCAGGAATCATCACAGATTTTCCTTGATACATATAACCGTATAAAGAAAAATTTTCACAATATGTTCCGCAGGCTCTTTGGCGGAGGACGCGCCGAGCTTCGGCTTTCTGACCCAAACCATGTGCTTGAGTCGGGCATTGAAATCCTCGCGCAGCCGCCGGGAAAAAAACTGGAACATTTAAGCCTGCTCTCCGGCGGCGAATGTTCAATGACAGCAGTCGCGCTTTTGTTCGCTACCTATATGGTAAAACCAAGCCCCTTCTGTCTGTTGGACGAAATTGACGCCGCCCTTGACGAACAAAACGTAGGGCGCTTTGTCCATTTGCTGCAGGAGTTCAGTGACACAAGCCAGTTTATAATTATCACACATAATAAAAAAACCACTACAGGCGCCGGAACCCTCCTTGGCGTTACTATGCAGGAGTCCGGCGTAACTAAATTGATAACAGTGCGCTTTAAAAACGGCGAACTTGATATTGACGAAAGAGACCCGCCGCAAAACGAATTATGGGATGCGGACGGCAAGTTCGAAGATGAAGACGTTACACCCGAAGAAGGCAGAGAACTCCCCGTTGGCGTGAATGATCCAAGAAAAGTTAAGCCGGAACAGCTAAGACCAATTAGAGCGCGAAGAGAACCGCAGGAAAGCGCAAATCAATAACTTTTACATAAAAAAAGCTGCCTGACAAACAAGTCGCCGACAGCCCTTTTCTATTTATCAAGAATATTTATTTCTTGCTGTCATTTCCGGTTTTTAAACGGCCTTCTTCCATGAATTTTTTTAACTCAGCGTCGCTGATGTTTATCGATTCTATTTTGTCAACGTCATCGAAATTCAAGTTACTTTGATGATCTTTATAAGATTGCTCGACTTCCTGATTAAATCCTTTTCCGGCAAGCGCGACTTCCTTAGCTGTCGCGGTGCTTGATGCCGCGGCTACAACCTGTCTTGTTGAAAAATTGGATGACGAGGTCCAGCCTGTAACACCGGAATCCTTTGCGCTTTTTACCTCAACATTATTCCCATTTACCTGAGTTACTGTAACCTGATCGCCCAGAACCAGATTCCCCTTTGAGCTTGTAAACAATCCGGTGCCGGATTTTAATTCCACACTTTTTACAGACACGTATAAAGTATCGCCTGTTTTAATCTGTGCCGCCGCAAAGCCTACGGTAAATAGTATCAAAATTAATACAAATAGAGCTCTTTTCATCTTCTACCTCTTTATATATTAAATATATCACTTTTCTGTTAAATTATCCACGCCATTGTCCCAAATTTTATCTTCAGGCGGCGATTCTGTGTATTTTACGCACCTGTTTAGGTACTTCTTTGCAGCCATATCCTTGTCATTTTTATCGCAAATTGACCGGAAAATGTCCCCGGCAGCTTTAAAATCCTTGTTTTCATAGAGATCAAACGCTTTTTCCCAGTTCTTTACCATTTCTAAGAGTTCCGGCGACGCCTCCGAAGCAACGTCCAAAAGCTCATAAAGCCGCAAAGGTGTGTTAATACCCACAACCCTTACCCTGCTTAAGGGGCGTATGGCAAACTCATCGCCAATATGTGAGCGTGTGTACTCACTGATCAAAATGCCGCCCGTGTCATATTGCTTGTTAACGCCTTCAAGGCGCGCCGCAAGATTAACGGCGTTTCCCATGATTGTATAGTCCATCTTGTTGGGAGTGCCCATGTTGCCAACAACCATGTCTCCTGTGTTGATACCAAGCCGCGTAAAAATCGGGTTAGGGTCATCAATGCTGCTTAATACGCCTTTTCTTGTCATAGCCTGCATTACTTCGGGAGTGATTAGCCCCAGTGACAATGCCTCACGGTTTATTTCCGCTTCCGCTTTTTTCATTTGTATTGTTGCCCTGCATGCAAGGGATGCGTGATTATTAAAATGCAGCGGAGCTCCAAAGAACGCGATGATCGCGTCGCCTTCGTATTTGTCAATTGTTCCCTGATTATCAAGAACGATATTGCTCATTTTTGTCAGATAGAAATTAAGAAGTTCAACAAGTTTCGCCGGGTCTCCCAAAGCTTCCGAGAATGTTGAGAACGCGCGGATGTCTGTGAAGATCGCTGTCATCTCTCTTTTTTCACCGCCAAGTTTTAATTGGGAAGGATCGTGAATGAGCTGATCTACAACCTTCGGCGAGAGATACTGCGAGAAAGCTGATTTTATAAATCGTTTTTGGCTCCCCTCTGTCGCGTAGTTGTAAAGCATTACGGTAACGAAGGCGGCAAGCGCTCCCACGATGAATGTAATCATAGGCACCCAGAGGTTCGCAAACTGGTAAGCCAGGAATGAACCGATTATTGTAACCAGGGTAAAAGCCACCAAGCAGCTAACCGATATTGATATGCGGTTTGAAAAAATCGCCAAACATACAATCGCCGCGATAACAAAGAAAAGCACAAGAAGAGTTGTTCCCTGTTTGCTCTCTCTAAGAAAATCATTTTGCAGCATATTATCAAGCATTGTTATATGGCATCCCATGCCGGGATAAAAGGCGGCAATAGGCGTGTTAAAAATATCATAAAGCCCGTCCGCGTAAAAGCCAAAGAATACAAACGCGTCCTGAAACATTTCCGGAGGTAACATTGGCTCTTCTCCGTTTCTTACTGCTTCTGCGCTTTGTAAAACATACATAGCGCCTATCGGATTATATTTATCCAGTATGCCGCGGTAACGGAGCAGGGCGTTGCCGTTTTTATCAACAGGTATTCTTATTCCATCCCATTCAATTGTTCTGTTTTTTGAATTATAATTCATATCGAGACCTTTTCCGGAAACAACAAGCGAAGCGGTAGAAAGTCCCGGTATCGCCTTATTGTCGAATAAAGTAAAAGGTCTTAGCCTGCGGATTATACCGTCCGAGTCAGCCAGTCCTGTAACGCTTCCCAAAGCCCCGGCAGCGTCTCTTAGATCAGAAATAGGAAAGAGCGCTTTTTCACTTTCACCAACGCTGAATTTTTTTATTATTGAATCGAAGTTATTCAGTTTAAGCAAGGGCGCCTTAACATCGGCAGGCCAATATTCGGCTCTTCCTGATTTTGAACTGAACATAACGGTTTGAACAACACTGCCGTAATCGGCAACGGCACCTGTAAAAACTTTATCATCTACCCTGTCGCCTAAATTTCGAACAGCGTCAATGGCTACTCTTACCCTGGATCTTCTTGGTGTTCCGTCGGCATTTACTTCGGCTCTTGCCTCTCCCTGCCTCCTTGCGGTTTGAGACTGTGTTGAACCAGATTGCGCGTTTTCTGTTTCAATTTCTTCAAGTGTTTTTACTGCAGTTTCGATTATTTCATCTTGTTTTGCGTTTCGGTAAACAGAGGGTTCAGAAAAAATAACGTCGAACGCAAGCGATTTTGCTCCGCCCAAATTCATATAACTTACGATGTCGGCATATGCTTCTCTCGGCCACGGCCAACCCCATCCTCTTTCTTCCTGAGCCCAGGAAATACTTTGATTGTCCAGCAATATTACCATGATGTCATTCGAGACGCGGCTATGATTAGAATCAGCCCAAAATCTCACTCGCATATCATAGGATTTATATTCCAGGAAATGAAAAACCCCAATTGAATGTAATCCGGCAATTACAAAAAAAACCAGAGCTATAATTATTAAAGACGTTAATTTTTTTCCTACTTTCTTCTTTGCCATGTTACTACCCTTTTTATTAGAAATATATCATAATAATATACAGGAGTTTAACATGGAAATAAAGCATAATAAATCACAATTTACATTGGTTTGGATTATAGCCTCTGTTATTTTTTGCCTATTATTCACTTTTGCTCTGATTCCCGGAGTTTCTGCACAAGGAACTATTCAATCTCCGGGTTTGTCTTCTCAGGCTCAGACTCGAAACTATGCCAATATAATGCAGAACGTCTTCGATTTCATTCTTCGAGGTTATGTAGATGAAGTTGATCCGCAAGTAATATTTGAAGGCGCGATGAACGGAATGTTTAACGCCCTGGATGATCCGTATTCAACATTTTTAACAGAATCTGATATGAAAGACATGGGTGATACCACTCAGGGAAGGTTCGGCGGGGTTGGGCTTAATATTACCCAATCGGTTGGACCGCGCCCTGATGGTAAACCGCGTTATGTGGAAGTCGCTTCTCCCATTGAGGACACACCGGGCTGGCGCGCTGGAATTAACCCCGGCGATTTTATTAAAGAGATTAACGGCATTTTAACCGACACTCTTACAATGGATGAAGTTCTTGGAATGCTGCGCGGAACGCCGGGCGAGAGCGTAAAGCTTGTTATTAAACGCGGCGAAAGAATGGAATTCCCAGTAACGATAGTAAGGGACATCATTGAAGTTCCCACAGTTAAGCACGCGATGATTGGAGATACAGGATATTTAAAATTACTGACTTTTACTCCGTATTCAGCGGAAAGGGCAAGAGACGCGATTATCGAATTTCAGGAAAATAAATATAAAAGTTTGATACTGGATTTAAGAAACAACTACGGCGGTCTTTTGGATTCTGCTGTTCAAATTTCCAACCTCTTTCTTGACGGCGGTCTTGTTGTGCGCATCAGGTCCAGGGTAAGAACCGAGAACCGTGATTTTAACGCTAATATGACAACCCTTGTTCCGGCAGATATACCTGTTATCGTTTTAATAAACAAGGGCTCAGCTTCGGCTTCCGAAATTGTCGCAGGCGCTTTAAAAGACAGGGGCAGGGCTTATCTTGTAGGCGAGAATACATTCGGCAAAGGATCTGTTCAGCAGGTAATTCCTTTCAGCGGAATAGGTTTTAAGATTACCACCGCTCGTTATTTTACGCCAAGCGATGTAAATATCGATAAAGTGGGCATCCCTCCGGATCGCATGATTAGTTTTCCCGAAGTAACGGAGGATGACGCTGTGCATTTGAACGAGCTGATTAACGCGAACAAGATACCTCAATTTGCCGAGCAAAATCCCAAAGCAAGCGCTACGCAGGTAGAAACATTCGCTCGGACACTTTCAACCGAATATAAACTTGATGTATCTTTGCTCAAACGCTTAATCAGAAATGAGTTGAACAGAACATCCTTCGCTCCTGTATATGATCTTGAATACGATATTCAGCTTCAGGAAGCTGTGAACATTTTAAAGAACGAACAATATAAAAACCTCATGCAGAATGCCAAGACTTTAAAAGCCTTAAGAGAAGAGCAAGAGGCAGAGGATAAACCGGCTCAGGCTTCGTGAAGCAGTTCATTTTTAAAATGGAGCCGGACAAGGACAACACAGTCCGGCTCGATGGCAGCGATTACCATTATCTCGTCCGTGTCCGCCGCCTGGCTGTCGGCGAATTTTTTTCTGCCCTCTTGCCGAACGGCGAAGAAACACGAATTCAAATACTTTCGATTGATGGCGAAACTTTAACTGGAAAATGTAACATTAATGACCAATCCTCCGTGCCGAGAACCGGCGGTTCTACGAGTGAGACTTCCTGTAAAATAATTCTTTTTCAGGCGCTTCCAAAAGCCGATAAAATGGATCTTGTCGTGCGTCAGGCGGCGGAAGGAGGCATCGCGGAAATTGTTCCCTTTGTGTCAGAGTTTTCCATTGCAAAGACAAAAGCAGATAGTCAAAAATACACGCGTTGGGAGAGAATTATAAAAGAGGCAAGACAGCAATGCGGTTCCAGAACGGCAACAACGCTTCACAATCCTCTAACAATGAACGAACTTTTTAATTATTGGAATGAGGTTAAAGAAAAAAACACACAGTCCGCCGAAGCTCTTGGACTGTTATTTCATCATCAAGTTATAACAGATTCCCCTCTTGCACATAAAAGCCTTCACGGTTATCTTAATAGTAATCCCGGCGTTGTTGCGCTGGTTATTGGTCCTGAAGGCGGATTTTCTGACACGGAAGTTTCGCTTTTTATGGAGAACGGTTTTAATCCTATAATGATTGGAGATACCGTTTTGCGAACAGAAACTGCAGCCCTTTATTGCGCGGCGGCAATTCGTGTCTTATTACTGGAGAAAGATTCGTGGGAACTAAAAAGAACCTAGCGGAAGAAAGCGAGCAAATGGACTCAAGCCCGGAAGAGACCCAGGGATCATCACCATCTGAAAAAGCCCAGGGCGAAGGGCGGCAGCGCGTTGAATTTCTTAAAGTACCTGTAGATATTGTCGCTCCCGATCAGCTTAGCGATGTAATATACGATTTCTTAAAAGAAAAAAAAGAACATAACATAGTCCTTCTCTCCTTGTGGGATCTTTTGCGGGCGAGAAGAAGCGGCGAATACCGCAGTTATATAACGAGAGCTTCCTTGGTAATTCCAATTTCTAAAAGTATAATCGGCGGCATTAAATTTCTTACCGGAAAAAAAGCGCACAGATACATGCCTTTCGATTTTATCGTAAGCCTTCTTACAACTCTGGAGAACAGGGAATTCACCTGCTATATCTTAGGCGCCAGACGAAAAATAATTTTAAAAACTGAGCAAAATATACGCCAGACTTTTCCAAGATTGCGCCTGGTTGGGCGCTTCCCCGGTTATTTTAAAAAGCACGAAGAAGCTACCATCATAAAAGCGATTAAAAAAGCATCACCTTCCTTGCTGCTTGCGGGCAAGGGTATTCGCGGCGGAGAAAAGTGGATCGCTAGAAACAATACAATTCTTGGAGCAGGCTTAAGACTTTGGTGCAGTGATATTTTTGACGTTTTCGCGGAAAAGAAAAAACACCCTTCGCGCGCAGCCTTTAACTCGGGGCTTGAGTGGGTAGGTTACTGTTTTCATAATCCGTTTAAACTGTTTAGAATTTTCCCTTACATGGGCTATAAGTTCCTGCTGCTATTCTATAAATTGTTTGTTAAGTAAGCTATGCAGTTTTTTATTGATACATTATTATATACGGACGGGGTTTGAGTCCATATACTTCCCTTGGCATCATGATAGGATCGTCAATGCCTGCGCCCGGTATTCCAAAATCGTAAAACAATTTAAAAGCTTTAATCGGCATATTGGACGCACTTGCGTTATAAGCATAAGTATTGCGCTTTAAAACCGGGGGACCAAAACCATCAGCGCAGTGTATTACCCTTACCCTGTTAAAATCGGAACGTATTTCCGAGCGGTTTCTTATCATCGCGTGATTGAATTGATGAATCACAAACATGCGCTCACCGGGAAGATTATGCTCAACAAGGTAATCCTCGATAATTTGCTGCGCGATGTTTACCTCTTCTCCGGTAAGATGCCCTATTTCTACCATGGGCTTTGTTGTACGCCATTCAGGATCGAGGGCAAGATGAACATTTGGATAACGCAGAAATGGCAGCATTCTTTTTAATGATGTCATAGGATCATAGCGTCCAATTTGATGATCAATAAAAATTAATATATTATTTTTCATTCCGTACTCGATATACTCAAGAAGCACCTTATGATCGATTATCCCGATATTGCCCTGCGGCCAGACAGTTCCGTAAATCAGATAAAAAGCTTTTTGTATTTTTCTTCCGCCGCTTACTTTCTCATATTCTTCTGCCAGAGCAGACAGCATTATATCAAGTTCTTAAATCGTATGACGTCCTAAAATTCCCATGTTCCGTGAACCGGGATGTCCATAATACGCGAGAATATCATGATTCATCAGAAGTGAAATTTGATAATCTGACAATTTTTTTATGTGTTCAAATTCTTCTTTGGTATTTACCCAGTACGGTTTGGAATTTTCAAATCTTTTAACATTGTTGATTGTATCGCTAAAAAGCATCTGCGGAAAAATCGGAGCGTTAAAACTTGGCAGAGGATCGTCAGTTCCTTCTCCGGAAGCCGCATGCGCTGCGGCAATGCAAAAGACGAGAGAAAAAACAATTAAAAGGCTCCTTTTAAAGAACATGTTCTATAAATATCGGCAAAAAGCGCTTTTTTCGGCAACTTTTTCTATAGCCACAGATGTATCTTATGCAGTTTTGAGCAAAGAAACCATGTTCCGAATAATAACAAAACAATGCCAAGAACAGAACCAAGCCAGTTGTCGGTATTTAGCAGTAAATTTCTGCCAATGAGAGCCGTCATTATTCCGATTGCGACAAAGTTATATTCTTTTGAGCCCCTGTTTTTTGCCGCTATTAAAAAGCTGATTACCGTGGTTAGAAAGGTGACAAGCTCAACCATTCTAAATAATGAATTAAAACCGTTGATCATATTAAAACTGGTGTCCCTGTTTAAAACATCAATGGGAACGCCCATCGTAATAATTAAGTCAGCGATAATGATAATAAAAATTATGTTGCGTGTTTTCTGCACTTCAAAACCGGCGGCGCATATGCTTGCGGCAAACAGCGCAAAAATGCAAAAGAATCTTTCAAAAAGTAATAATCTAAACGCTAAAAGCATATAAAACGATGGAAAATCAAAAATAATCTGCAATGGCAGAACGAAGCGGAGGGCTTCAAAGGCAAATGATATGGTAAAAATGGCGATATACAATATTTCCGGGGCTGATGTTCTTTCAAAATAGGCGTATATGAATATTATTCCGACAAGCGAGAAAATTACTGCCAATATAATTGAGATGTGGACAGCAATATAATCGCTGTTAAAGAAAATACCTGAAATTGATTGAAAAACTTTAGAAGGGCGAGGGGCATTTTCGTTCAAATCCTGGTATTGGGGAATTAAAAAGAAGGATGCCGCAATAATTAGCAGGGTACAAACAGCGCAAAAGACTATCCCAACCTTAAAAAAGGTATTTCTTTCGGAAAGCGTCATATATCAAACTCTACATTAACATACTATTTTCCTCAAGACAGAAAAAGTAATACCGATATTAGAATTAAGGGGAACTCTATGTTATTGAAAAAAACAATAATTGGAACTTTAATAATACTTTT
>Ga0209755_10009956_pt1 | contig 9999 bp, 13 predicted proteins | sample TergutCo191P1_FD_187301 | JGI IMG/M metagenome (GOLD analysis project Ga0209755, IMG submission 187301) | Cornitermes sp. P1 segment gut microbial communities from Petit-Saut dam, French Guiana - Co191P1 (SPAdes) (version 2) | ecosystem: Host-associated > Arthropoda: Insects > Digestive system >...
ATACGAATAAGTTAGAAAAAATCAAAATATTTTGACTTTTCGCAACTTAAAAACGGCATTAGCAAAAAAGACAATTCCGTTTTCGTGCTGATTGTTAGCGGACTAACTTGTTTTATTTTTTATGTCTGAAAAATTAGAATGTTTGACCCTCTGATACTTTGTCAGAGGTCTTTTTTGTTGGCTATGTCAACACCTCGAATTGTAATGATTTGAGGACAAATCAGGCTACAAAGATGTATCTAAAAAAAAATCATGTTGCTTATTTGGTCCAGACGAACAACACAACAAACGCCCCGAAATTTCGGGGCGTTTGTGTAAATTACCGTGCCAGTTTTATCAAAATACTGCAGCAACCTTAGCGATTTCTCGGATAGATGCTAAGCGTGTAAGGAACGACTCGTCTTTGCGTGCAATTTGCATATTATATTTCAGTTGTAGTCGCATAAGAGAATCGGCAGGTACATCAATTGCAGCCTCAAAAAGCAGTGCCGTCGTTGTTGTCAGTGGGCGACGTTCGTTGAGAATGTCATTTAGTACCTTGTATGAAATCCCCATTTGTTTGGCTAACAAGGCTTGCGAAATTTTTCGATATTCGATTTCGTCCTTCAACACTTCCCCCGGATGTGTTGGAGAAAATCCATAGTTCATTGCACTCATAATGATTTTATTTGTAATGATTTGACAGTTCTGTTATGTTGCAAATTGTTATTGCTATTTCGGAAACAATTTGTTCTGTGGTAAATTCGATTCTGTATTGATTGTTCACTCGTACGGAAGAAATGCCTTTTTTGTTACCTTGCAAAACTTCATAATTTAGAGAATTGTATCGGAATAGGTCTTCTATGCTTGTCACGGATTCCAAAATGTCTATTGTTTTACGGTATTTTGATATTACTTGGGGTTGAAAACGGTGTTTTTTGTCATTTGCTTGCCCTTTCTCGTATAAGTCTTGTAGATATTGTTTTTGAAATCGAATTTCCATAACTTTAAGTTTGGTTTTGCAAAGATACAACTTTTTTTTGAATTCCGCAAAAAAAGTGGATTTTTTTTGCAAATTTACAAAATTTAATGCTTAGTCTATCAAAGTCCTCTATCGTCATAACTCTGGATAGATGCTGAATCAATGTTAAATCCATTGATTACAAAAAATTGCCGAATCGCAGTAACAAGACTGATAAACAAATCTCTATTTTGTGTAAGTGTTGTAAATACCATAATATTCTTTATTTTCTAATACTATACTATTTTCAAAATGTATTTTGAAACGTGTGCCGGGAGCATACGATTGTTTCAAATGCATTAAACTGTCTGCAACTTCGCCAGATGTTTCCGATCTTTATGTATCGCCACAGCTAGTAAGTCTGTTGGTCGAAAAAAACCAACGTAAGCCATTTTTGCTGACTGCTTAACTAAATCGTCACTGCTTTTAAGAGTAGCCTATAAAAAAACAAACAACCCGCTTAGGACTAAAAGCCAGTCGCTTACATGGCATAGCAAATGTTTTTTTACGGTTACGGAATAATTTTGTGCCGACATAAGTTGTATATTAAAAAAAAATTGTATCTTTGTACTTCCAAACTTTGTAACTTGAATATGAAGAACTCAGACTTAATACATAGTCTAAATGAAAAAATGTTAAAAGCGTCTACGAAGAAAGGGCAAGAGTTGTTTTACAGCATGGTCAATGCTATACAAGAAGCAACAAATTGTCGCATGTGTACACTATGGAGCATTAACACAAATAACACTAATAGCCACGAATTTCAATCTACCTCGCTTATTGTAAAAAAGCTAGAAAATGATATTGAGTACCCAAGTGACAACAGAGAAGATTTTGTTCACGATTTAGAAGGTTGTTTTATCAAGCATGTATTGGAAGAAACCAAAAAAACGGAAAAACCTTATTATTCCTGTGATATAACAGGATGTAAAAATCACAGATCAATAGATTTGCTAAATAAATTAAATTTAAAATATTTTATCAATATTCCGATACCCAATCAAGACAATAAAATTATTGCTTTTTTGCAACTCGCTTTTACGGAGAATCCTAAAATAAGTCAAGCCGAATTATTGCTTGCGGAGACAATTCGCGATGTAATATCCACTTGTTTTTATCGTTATATGCTGTCTGAAAAAAGGAAAGTCATGCAGGAATTAGTCGAAAATTATGAAAGCAAAGCAAATAAAAAATTGATAGGTCATATTTTTAACCCTATTATAACCAAGATTCTTCCAAAACATTTTAGTTATGAAGGAGCATCTTTTTTTATGTGGGACTCATATATGAATTGTTATAAATTAATGGCCACTACAGGAATTAAGCACACAAAGAAAAGCGGATATTACGGAATGTCTTATAAAAAAGGCGAAGGTCTCACAGGTCAAGTAGCACACAAAAAAGCATCAATTATATATGATGACCTAGACAAAGAAAAAGCACAAAACCCCCACTATTTGGGTAAATTCAGGGAAAAAGGAAATCCAGGAAAAACAATGATGATTGTTCCGATTTTTAATCCATCAAATAAAGGTGAAGTAATAGGGATTTTGCGATTTACTAATAAAAGGAATCAAGCAAACAAAAAAATCCTAGATTATTTTAATGATATTGACAGGGAACTTATAGAATATGTTGCCAACTACTTAGCACTGGTTATAGACTATTTTTTGGGTGATGAAGAAAGAAGTATCTATGTTGCCAAACTATCTCACGAATTTAGTTCGCCTGCAATGGCAATACGTACCTATTCCGACAGAATACTAGAAAATATAGATAATGAGAGCTTTGTGGAAAATCGTTTGAAAGCTTATTTAGAATCTATAAAGTCGTTTTCGGACAAACAAATTCAACAAACCACAGCAATTTCGTACATATTCAAAACACTTCGAAACATTCCTAAAGAAGATAAATATAAGGTTGATTGGGTTTTATTAAAAGATATTGTTATCCAAAGTAAAGAAGGAGTGGGGCCAATTATAGAAATCGAGAACAGCAATATCTCTCTTGACAGCGTCACCATAGATGATTGTTTTCCCTTATGGAAAATAAAGGTTGATAAATCGGCTTTTGAAATAGTTTTTGACAGTTTATTTACGAATGCTGTTAAATACCGTGGTAACAATCATGAATTTCAGATAAATGTCAAAGCATATGAACGAGAAGAATATCTTATTGTCGAGGTGTCGGATAATGGATTGGGAATAGAAAAAAAAGATAAAGACAATATATTTTATTTGGGTTTCAGAGGAGAAAATACGGCAAGATTCAATAGCAATGGAACAGGCGTAGGATTACATGTTGTAAAACAAATTATTTCTGATTTCAATGGTGAAATAAGCGTGTCAAATTTCAACTCCCCTACCACATTCGAAATTAAATTACCGAAATCATTATTAAGATAAGTAAATAATTTAAGATGGCAAAAACAACAAGTAAAAAAATTTTATGGATTGACGACGACATTAATGATGCTCGTTTAATGCCGTATGCAGATGAGTTTGAAGGGCAGGGCTTTACTATTGTTGGAGTAGATAATCCTGACGATATTGAAGAAACTTTATCTTTAAATAAAAATAATTTTCTATGTATTATAGTTGATATGGCTATGCCTTTCGGAAATAAGCTTAACTATGGAGAGACAAAAGGAGGGTTGCTGACGGGATTGACCGTGTTGAAAGAGTTAGTTGAAAATGTTAAGCTGAATGGGGTAAAAAAGGTAGTCTTCACAATAACTGATGATAGCGAAGTAAAAGTATATTGTAAAAAACAACAAATTCCTTATTTTCAAAAGCAGAAGTATTCTACAAGTGAACTTGTTGAGCAAATAAGAAAAATTACTACAAATCAACCTGTAAAACAAAAAAGCAATGGTAGAAAAAAGAAGGTTTAAGAAGCGTGATTGGGTCTATATAATATTATTTTTACTGCTTTTTCCTATATCTATTTGTGCTCTAATAGTGTCGTTATCCGAAGTCCGAATTGATGAAATGGTCTATTCCAAAGCACATTTACTAACAATAATTTCAGTTTTAGTTACCGTTGTTGGTTTAGTTATAACTGTTTATTTTGTTGTTCTTGCTATTTCTGCACATAGGGTACAAAAAGAGATTGAAGAAACACAAAAGAAATATTACGACCTTGATAAACAAAAGGGTTATCTTGAGACAGAGTTGAGGAGTTTCGATGAAAAAAAAAATACCTTTAGAGCAGATCTAGACGCACTTATTGCTCAGGCGAAAACCGTTAAAGAAGAAATAGATAGTCTTTGCACACAAAAAAAAGAATTAACCAATCAAGTATCAGATATTCAGAATATTTTAAAGCAACAAAAAATAGATTCTAATGGATTGGTTAATTCACTAGAACAAACAAAGAATAATATGGAAAATTACTCTAAAAACAGATACGATGATTTAAATATACAACTAGCACTAGCCGCACAATCTAAATCTAAGTCGCTACGAGATAATTTAACAAAAAAACGGGCAAGATTAGCCTATGATTCATTGCTGGATATTCCCACAAGAATTAAATTATTGTTAGAACTGAGCGATATAGGACAAGAAGAAGATGTAGATCGTATCCAAAACAGCATAGTTGACAATGAGAAAGAAAGAAACGAAATTAAGGATATAGCAAAACTGGCACTCAAAGGACTAAAGGAAAAATTAAGAATCACCTCATAAGTGTTGAACAAAGGTGCCTAAAGAAAAAACAACTTAAAAGAAAGGTAAATAAACTGCGAATTGACACAAACAAAGGTTTCGTCCGCTAAATTTTAATACAGCAAAATGGGTGAGTTTAAAGAGCTAATATCAAACTTCCTTTATTCCACAAAGGGTGTGATGCACTTGCTAGCTATGTAGGGTTGATTTTGTTTTTATTTGCCTTATTAGTAGGGAGCGTCCTGCCTTTTATTGTCAAACTAGTTAAATATTTAAATCTATATATTAAGTATCTCATTTTTTCGAGGAAAAACAATCAACACCTCAAAAGCGAAAGCTTGGGGCATTCAGATTTGAAAACAACTGAAAATTATTTGGCGAGTTTCGAGACAGAGGAACGTGAGAAAAATGCACGTCTTTTGATCGCATTTTAACAAAAAATTGTGTATGTTTATTTTTTTTCGTACCTTTGCAAAAAAACGATAACAAACAATATGATTTTGTCCCTAATGTTGTCAACTTTGGGGACAAAATGACAAAAAAAATATGGAGAACAGTATTGGAAATAAAATACTTAAAAAAATGAAGCAAAATAGACGTGGAAAAGTTTTCTTCGTGAAAGATTTTGCTGAATTAGGCGACTATGACTCTTTGAAAAAAGCACTCACACGCTTGGAAAAGAAGGGTGAGATTATGCGAGTAACAAGGGGTATTTATGCTATTCCCGAACAAAGTGAATTGTTGGGCACGCTGACTCCGTCTTATGATAAAGTTATTCGTGAAATAGTGGCAAGGGATAAAGCGAAGGTTATACCAACCGGTTCTTATGCAAAAAATGTGCTTGGACTTTCCACGCAAGTGCCAATGAAAGTCGTGTATTTGACGAGTGGAAGTCCTCGAAAATTACAAATCGGAAAAATGACCGTAATTTTCAAGCGTACATCACCAAAGAACTTGGCATCAAAAGGAGAGCTCAGTACCTTAGTTATTCAAGCATTAAAAACGATTCGGAAAGATAATGTAACCGAGTATGAAATAAAAAAAATAGTTGATGTCCTCAAAAAGGAAAACCCAAAACACTTGGAACACGATATAAAGCTCACCCCACGTTGGATTGGTGAAATAATGAGCAAGGCACTAGAAAAATAAATTATGAATTGGACAGAGTTATCTTAGCAATTCTCAAATCACCAAATTGAGAAAGGCATCAAGTCAATATCTCTCCAATGATTTTCATTTTGCATTGCAAAAAGCCTTTGATGACGCAGGAATGGCAGGTGTTGAGCTTTCGGTTATTGGTAGAGAGGATGTGTCCGATGAAGACCCTGTAAAAATCGAGGTTGCCTATCCCGCTTTAGCGGAATATTCCACCTACGTAAAGCCGTCTGTGTTGTTGGAAATCGGCAGTCGTTCGGTGTTAGAGCCGTCTTCGGTACGTTTGTTTCGTTCAATGATTGGCGAAGTCTTTACAGACAAGCCTTTTGCCGATGAAAATGTGAGTATTCGTTGTATAAACCCCGAACGAACTTTTTTAGAAAAACTGTTTCTTTTGCACGAAGAACATCAGCGTCCAACAAAAAGAATGTTGATAAAAGGTAGAAGTCGCCATTTCTACGACATTTGCCAAATCAACAAAACACCATTCGCAGAAAAAGCGATTGCCGACAAAGAATTGTACAAGTCTATCGTTGCTCACAGAGTGCAATTTTCAAAAATGAAAGGTGTTGATTATACGACTCATTTTCCACCAAACTTAAATCCAATTCCGTCTGCGGAACTTATGCCACGATGGAAACAAGATTATGCAGAAATGCGAGGAAATATGATTGTTGGCGATGCTCCAGAGTTTGAGGAATTGATAGACGAGATAGCGTTGATTTGTCGGAGGATTAACGAGGGGCAGAGTTAACTTCCTGTAGGCTCTTATATCGACGCTGTCTCAACCATCAACATAGCCGTTTTTTGCGGAGCTCGTGGACGATGCATCACGCCTTTTGTAATAGTTACGCCTTGATTTGGATTTAATTCTATCGTTCGATCTTCCATGTCAATCAACAATTGTCCGCTCAAAACAAAGAAAAACTCATCGTCATTTTCGTGTTTATGCCAATGATATTCGCCTTCAACAATGCCAAGTCGCACAACGCTTTCGTTGGCTTGCGTTAGCGTTTGATTGAACCATTTGTCTTTGCATTCCTCCACGAGTTGCGGAATGTCTATTTTTTCCAAGTGTGGGAATTTGATGTTGAGGTTTGTGGTGTAGGGGAATTGTGTCATAATGTAACTTTTGCAAACAAAACATTTCTGCTGTACTTACAACAATTTTTCTTTTTCTATCAACTCCTGATTTAAAAGATTAACATCAACTTTTCCATTGAGAATTGCCTTCTTTAAAATGCCTTTTAATTGTGCTTTTGTGAAGAACGTTTCTTCGCTTTCTACTAAACGCTCTATAATTAAATCCTTAATAATACCGAGTCGAAAGTAAGTCAATTTTGTAAGGTCTTTGTGTGCGTTCTTTAAATCTACAACAGCAGTATCTCCAGGAGATTCCTTTAGCAATAATCCTTTTTCTAATATAACATTTTCGTCAAGCAAAACGTAGTGCAGAGTGCTTAATTTCGTTTGTTGATGCCCCGTAATTAAAGCCAAGATGGCGTCTTCCAAACCTTCAATCGTATCTATCTTCCATACAGAAAGATCATTATTTGTCGTTTTTAGGCAATTGGTAATTGCGTCCGCAGATGGATCAGTAGCATCATCCTCATTTATCATTTTTTGCCACTTTGCTCTATTTACTCTTCTGACTAAGATAGACATAGTTCTCTTTCAATATCTTTTACAACTTGATTAATATATGTCTGAAGCCATTTTGTATCTGTTTTGATACCTTTAAGTGTTTCATAACTTTTTATAGATCCCCAATTTTCAAAAATTCTAATACCGATCTCTTTAATTTCATCGCTTTTGTTGACAATTGATGCTAATGCTATCATATGAGAGGCAGGGAATAAAACCTCTTCGTCAAAATACTCAAATATTCGCAAAATTCCAATTAAAATTTTTTCATCAGTTGAAAAATACTGAAGATATAAATCATTTAACCAATTTTGAGTGGCAATTCTATTTTCTTTTAATTCTCTCTCGACTATTTTTATGCTTTCGCTTTTTTGCCCAAACTCAAAATATTCGTTTTTTACAAGCGATATAAATAATGGCGAAACTTTATTTTTTAAATATTCCAACCGTTTTTCCATTATTTCATTTTCTGAAATAGCGTATTCTGTATTGTGAATACTTATGTTGGTGGGTGATAACTTATTGGCTAATTTATTTTCGAATTTACTTTTGATAGAAAAATTTGACAGAGCAAGATTATTCCTATTGCCATCCAAAATTTTATTATTTGTTATTGCTATACTTGTCATTTTAGTCTATTTTTTGAGTGTTTTGCTCCACAACAATTTTTTCGATTTTCAACATCTCTTCAAATATAGATTTCAAATCTTTTAATTGGAATCTATAAGTTTCATTCTCTGGTATAGTATTGATATCTACGTTAAGAGCAATCCCTTGAAATAAAGAAACTGCATTATTTATTTTCATTGGTTGATTTATCCTTCCCATTTCAGAAATTACATTTATTACATCTTCTTGATCGTCATATGAAAGCTTAACCCTTGTCGCTACTCTATTAGACCATTCAAGTATTGGCTTATCATCAAAGTAGTTAATGGAATTTGTAAACGGTTTAGAAGATTTGGAAGCGTCCGTAGGGCTAAAAAGATAATGAGCAACAAAAGCTATCCTTTTGTGTGATCTTTGGAATTTACCATCTATTTTCTCCAAAAAAAACATTGTTTCTTTCAGAAAATCCTCCTTAGAAATCACTTCGGTTATCCCAATATTAGCATTTACAAAAGTAATATCTATTCTGTCAGTATTAAATTTGATGTCCCATTTCCTTTCTGAATCGGCAAGACTCAATCTCTGGATAGTCTTCTGACTGGGTTCTTTGGAGGTTACATCAATATTAACTTCTTGTGTTTGATATGGTATCATTCCCTTATTTGCAAAACTATCAAAAAAGAATTTTATATTGTCACTATTGGGAACAATCTCATCATAATTTCCAAATAGGGCGATCTGATACCTTAAATCTATTTTTTTCATTTTTTATCGGATTTAGAACTGAGTGTACAAGCCTTTTTTATGACATTTTTTTAAGGCTTAAATTCTTTATTGTTTGTTTTCGCTTTGCAAAGATAAGCATTTTTTTTCATTTTTTTCATTTTTTTTCAAAAATATTGAAAAACCAGCCAGTTATAGTACAGACTACCTCAAAATTTTTGCCATCTGCTCAATACACCTCCTCTTCTGCTCCAAATTAGGGTGAACGTACAGATTCAACGTGGTACTGATATTCGAATGACCGAGAATTACGCTGACGGTTTTGTAGTCGCAGTTGCTTTCGATGCATCTTGTGGCGAAACTGTGGCGTAAGCCGTGAAATTTCAGTTCGGGAATGTTTAGTGTTTGCATTAGTTTTTTGTAGTAATTTCGGTAGGTTCGGGGTTCTGTGGGTTTGGTGTCATTGGTTAGAACGAAAAAATTGTTGTTCACTATTTTTTTTATTGGTTTTAGGATTCTTAGTAAATCTTTTGTGATTGGAATATCTCGAATGGAGTTTTTGGTTTTTGGTGTGTCAATTACAAGTTCGGTGTGTTTGCTACCGTTTTCCAAAATATAAATGCGTTGTATGGTTTGGCGAACGCTAATTATTCCCGTTTCAATATCTATATCATTCCAAGTTAAAGCACAAATTTCGCCAATACGTATGCCGGTGCTTAGGCAGATATAGACACCCAAGTTTTTGAATGTAAAATGTTCTTGAATATGTGTCATTATTTTCTTTTGATTCGCCTTGCTTAGAACCTCAACACTTTCTTTTTCTCGTTGTGTCGGGAATTGCACATCAAACGGTTGATATTTCAAAAACTTATTTTTTGCACCAAATCTCAAAACCATTTTTAAGACAATTAAAATATCTTTGATTGAATGATGTCCAACTGAAATTTATCTTGAGGCTTGGTGGTTAGTAGGTCAACAATATCTTCAACGGTCATAGATTCAACCTTTGGAGTGTTCTCACATATTCTCCGATATTCCTCTGTCTTGTTGTGTATAAGGTTTTTGTAATATGGTGATTTGATAGTGTATGTGGTCGTTTTCTCGGATTTACTACCTTTAAGATTAGACTTTTTGTTTTTCTTAGTAATGGTCAAATCCTTCTCCGTTACATACCATTCTGTTGATATTCGTTTCTTTTTC
>Ga0209755_10009957_pt1 | contig 9999 bp, 4 predicted proteins | sample TergutCo191P1_FD_187301 | JGI IMG/M metagenome (GOLD analysis project Ga0209755, IMG submission 187301) | Cornitermes sp. P1 segment gut microbial communities from Petit-Saut dam, French Guiana - Co191P1 (SPAdes) (version 2) | ecosystem: Host-associated > Arthropoda: Insects > Digestive system >...
ATTCTTACAGTCTCTGAAAAATTTAAGCGGACAAGATCAAAGAGTGGTGTGCCTGCGCAAAGCCATGTTATTTGCCAAAATCCAATATTGGAAGAAGATGAGGCTAAAGATTTCTTTACCTATAGGGATGGGCTGGTAGAGAATGCCGTAAGAGAATGCATTTCTGATCTGGTCACACCAGATAAGGATGGAGAAATTTTAGGTTCGTGGCTGCTTACTGAGTAAGTTTCCACAGTTCCTAACCCCATGTGTTCTTTTATGTGTACTTAACAGTAAATTATTTATTGTTACTGTGATCCTGATCTCTAGCTGTTTTTCTGCAATATGCCTGCCTTATCTGTCCTTTGCAAGTGCAGTATTTTTTATTTCCGGCATTTGTCATTATGAACATATGCCATGTTCATTATGACCAGTGTTCTGCCAATTTCTGTATCTACCACAACTCTTTGTTGACACTTCAGAGTCCTTCATTTGGTTTCAGAGCTCTTGACTTATTTAAAAAAAAGTTATAGTTACAATGCCTTTCTTGTTTTACCATTGTGCCAGGATAGTATAGAGCTACTGGAGCATGGTGTTAACCACCCATCCACACCTAGCGCAGAGGTTATAGAAAGATCGGCGCTGTAACTTTACCTTTATCTTTTTACCATTAGCAAAAAGAGTTACTTTTAGTGACTGATTTGGAATGGTAGTTTTGTAAACTGAACTGTTGCATGTGAGAAGAGGAATTCATGACAGAAACTTTACTTTCACAGTCCTACTGCTCTGTTATGTTGTATTTGTACTTAAACCTATTTAAATGTGTGTGTGTGTGTGTGAGAATGTGCCCCAGGCTGTGTACAGGTGCGTGCGTGATTGGGGTCAGGGTAATGACAAATTGGCCATGGCACTCAGGCACCACACACGGCTGGGTCCATTGTGCTGCCCAGGAGACCTGTTAGGGCCTTGTGTAACTGAAGAGTGCAGACCCACAACACTTGATAAAGTAGTCTTGATATCAGATGTGACTGCATGCCTAGCTAATGCTGGTGACTGGCACAACATGTAATAGGATCCCTGATCACAGCTTTTCCTTTGATCCTGCATGCTTATATGAATATATAGTGAACTGTGGCTCTTTCTTGTCTGAAGCTTGCACATTCCTTGACAGTATCTTTAAGTTGTCTTTAAGTGAAGAGCTTGATCAGTGGTGCAGGTATGAATGACTGCTGCCGCTGGTGCAAATACTGCCACTGCCACTGACACCACCACCACCACTACCAAAACTACCAGTTTCAGTCCTTCAGCCAGGCATGTCACCACTTCAAATAGCATATGCACTTCTTAGGCACATTCACAAAATTGTGGATAGCGACTATTAGCGTCATCATGTCTGTCCATCTGCCCACGTGGAACATCTTGGCTCCCACTGGATGGATTTTCTTGAAATTTCATATCTGGGTATTTTTCAAAATCTGTCAAGAAAATTAAAGTGTCATTAAATTCTAACAAAAATAATGGGTACTTTACATGAAGACCAATATACATTTTTTAAATCGTATCTCACTCAGTTCTTAGAATGAGAAATGTTTGAGATAAAAATTGTAGAGAAAGTCCAAACACACATTTTATCTTGAATAAGTTCTCCCTCCCCGAAAAATCATGTCGTTTATGAGGTAATGTGGAAAAATATTGTAGAGCCGAACAGGCCACAGATGACAATATGGCACATGTCCATTGCATGCTGGATACCTAAGGCCACAAACACACACTCACAATATGTAGTATTTATTGCTTTTCCACTGCAACAGTGGTTGCACAAACACACCTCAACATTATGTTATATGTACATTGCCTGTCTTGACTTGTTTTTAAAAGGAATATTGCCACTTCGAAAGATGTTTTTCCTTTTCAATTTATAATCTTTGTTTTTGAAGCACCACTCCTTTAGAGCATATGGGGGGAGTGGGGGTATAGCTTTATGCATTCTGACACTTGACACTAAATGAGGTGAGTAGTCAGTTTCACACTTGGCCCATTTCCTTATGACAAGTAACTGAATGGGTTTGGTGATGAAGTGGAAGAAAATAAAGCTGATGTGTAGCATTTGATTTCGTCTCCTCCTGGTTTGCTCAAACCTCCTAATGGCATTTTCCAAAGCAGTTGAAAGTCGGTGACAAGGTAGTATCTTCTTTTGTCAGACTATTCTTAATAGGAAATGTAGCAGACAAAATGTTGACATATATAGTCTATGCTGTCAATTTCCTTGAAACACGTTTTATTAACCTAAGATTCATATGGATACCAAACTCAGTGGGGGTTTTTTACAAAACCTTCCTCTTGACTGATTCATAGGCATTCTTGATGCCTAAAAACCACAAATGTACTGCTGCATTGTATTCCCATTTTTCTCAAGTATTTGACTTTGACAAGTGCAGAATTTATGATCAGTAGTAGATATCTTATGTCAGAATCCACACTGGTGATTTCCAGTAATTTCAGGTGCAACATTGGAAGCAGGTTGGTAGATAATTTTTGTGTGTATTGTGATAGCAGTGATATGTCTCAATAATCACTACTGTCTGTTTTATCACCCTTCTTATAGATAGGTATAGTGATTGATTCCTTCTGCTGTTGAGGCAATTCTTTCTTTTTCCATTTAGAATTAATATATTTATGGATGTCAGAACAGATTTTCTTACCTCCTGCTTGAATAAATTCAGCTGGAATCTTATTAATACTTGGTGATTCATATCATAGCAACTTTTCACTAGCTATCTAAACCTCAAAGGCTCAGGTATTAGTGGCCCAGTTGTATGTATTTCAGTCTGTATAACATTAACCCTGTGTACTTTCACTAACAACTCATAGTACTAATACGTTCACCTCTTCAAAGTACTGTGGGAATCTGTAAACAGATCACCCTTCTCATGCTTTATTGAATTAGGTCTAAGCTGGTAACCCTTTTTAATCTATGCTGGTCTCTAATATTCTTGTTCTTACTGTTTGAAATAAATCAATTCTACTTTCAAATATTACCTTTTTTTGTTTCTGAAATGTCTACTAGTTTCACATCTTGAATTGTTCAGAATGCATGCATTAAATTGGCTTTGATTCTGCAATCACTGCAGTTTAGCCTGCTTGCAATGAATTACAAATTTTTAACATTCTTCATCAAATCATAGGTTGTGCATCTTGTGTTCATACTGACCCAGAATTTGTTTAGCTGAAATTTTGATATTCTTATAATATCTTCCCAAGCCCTATTTATCTCCCAGCTATATAAGTTCTCCTAAGTTTCAAATCTGTGTCAGATTTTAAGCACGTGCTGTTTCCTAACTCCCACCCAATTTAGATTCTTGAGGTTGCATCCATCCATATAAAACTTCTGTGCTGCATGTTTACTTACTGACAGTCTCTTCCCAACTTCTGCAACCACCGCACAGCGATCAGTATCATGGTCAGTTGTCCTGAAAGGTTGGACATGAAGTATACTTGAATGCCATCTCCTGTTAGTCAATATATGATCAATCTGATTTTGAGTCTTCCCTTTAGGAGAGGCAATAGTTAATAAACTGTAGTTTTAGTGAATTACCTATTTTCAGTTTGAATGTTCATAATGACTTGCACTGATTTTTTTTTTACAGGATCAGTTTATGGGATAATGAGAAAGAGCGGCTCATACTGTTAACAACACAAATTCTTATCACTGTGAAGTATGATTTCATTGCACTCAAGCGGCTGGAGTTCCAAAAAGTCTCACTTGATTCGGTGGATACTCTCATTATTGGAGATCTTGTGTATCCTTCAGGCTCTCTGGTACCGTAAGTATACATGCCTTCTGGTTTTGTTACATAGACTGAGTACAAAATACTTTTTTTTTTTTAATGATGTGAGCTACAGTATGTAATTATTCCTAAAATTTGATGTGCTTCAAAATCATTTAGTGTCAGATTGTGCATGCCATGAGCTTATATTATTTGGTAGAACAAATCATAAAACACTTAGCCTTGTTGACTTCCCATTTTTTCCTGCCTCCACTATATGTGGTCAGTGTGTTACTTGGTGGGGGGAAGGGGATGTTTAGATGTCACGAATAATTGGTTTTGACACGATGCAAAATTGGTAGGTTTTTTTTTATTTCCTAGGCTGTATGGTGGTTACACTTGTAACATAGTTCATTTGTATTGATTAAGTGAATGTTGTTGTGGTGATACAAAACAAGTTTCAAAACATTACTTGCAATTACGCATCTTGCAGTTTTGAATATAGAAATTGAATGCTGTGTGTGTTAATGTTGTCTATCGGATTAATTGTAGAAAAATTTAGTGTTTGATTGTCACAATGAAAGGTGATTTAGAGTGACAATTCAGCATCGCAGTTTGTGTTATGTCTACAAGAAATGTTGAGTAAGGAAGTTACCTAGGTAATAAAATTTAAATGAGGAATCATTACAAGGTTGACTATAGCTCATTTATTGCAGTGGTGTGTCATTACTTTGCAACATAATGCCTGAGCAGATTGATGCATTCATCCTGCCTTGGCACTAGTTTAAGAAGTCCACCACATTAGAAATCAGGATCTTGCATTTGCAACCATTTGTGAATAACCATTTCCACTTTCTCATTATTGTGGAACTGGCGACCTCATTGCGGCTTTACTGACTCCAATCTGTCATGAGGTGTGACCTTTCAGCATGACAGTGCAATCCCCACACAGCACATTTTGGATACAGATGTTGTTGCAGCCATGAATCTGTAACCACCAAGCCTCTGCATCTGTCTGTATTTTCCTTCTCAGACATTTCCACTTTATGTTGGTTCAGTAACCAAGCCTCTCCCCTATATCTGTCTCTTCCTCCTGAGATATCTGGACTTATGCAGGTTGTCTAGCAAACCAACTTCTTCATTTGTCTCTTCCTTTCCAAAGCTTCTTCTCCCTAGTCTTATTTCATGTCATCCTCTTCTGTATGACATCTTTCCTAACTTCCTGTTCTTTTCTTGGTGTCTGTCCTCCCTTTGAGAATTTTTCATTTAGTTTCACGTTTGTTATTTTGTGATTTTTTTTTATCTTCAAAATCTGAGTATACCAAAGTTATTCTGTTGTCAGTTTATCTTCCAATATGTTTATCTTTAATTGTTTTTTTAAATTGTGTGTCTTATTCTGCTTTTTTATGCTCTTAAATATGTCATTTACTCCTCTGTTCCATGTAAGTGTTTCACACAATATGCTAACATTGATTACAATTTGAAGGAGTTCTGACAAAGTAATGAAATTATTTTTCTTTAAAGTTTGCCATCTGGAAATATGTAATTCTCGTACTGTAGTTCATTTTGTGCTCTATTAAATATACTGTTTTTTTTGGCAATAAAGTTGCAGTAGATATTAATTATATATAATTAATTTTTTTGGCTGTTTAGACAGAAGTGCCTTACACACTCAAATTTTTATGGCTGTAACTTGTGTGAATACATATTTTGATGCTAATTTATATATCACATTGTTGTGTTGGGAGTAGATGTCCATGAATAAGTGTTAATTGTTGTGTCCTTAAGTTTAGAAATTGGTTTCTTGCTTATCTGTTTTGCGTTGGTACAGCAGCAGCACTCAACAGCATTGGAAAGTTGTTGTGAGGGAAACAACTGGCTGCTTTTGCTAATGTACCTGTTACGAACACCTGTTACAGCTGTAGGATATGTGGATCATTAAATACAGCCATGATGGTATTACCTGTTATCATTATGAAAGAGTAGTTTTCAGTGCAGAGATATGAAAAAGATTTATAAACCTTCAACACTCATAAAATAACATTATTATTATTATTATTATTATTATTATTATTATTATTATTTACCTTTATGCAGGGTATTTACAAGTATATGCAAGAAACAAACTGTGTTTCTAGGCCCCTCAGTAGAACTAGTGCCATATTCTGCCAGAAATAGAACCCATTTCTGAACAGTTTTTATACGAGTATAATTGTGGGATGATGGATGAAGTCCAAATGTCTCATTTCGCCATAAAACAACTTTACAGCTGATATAATTTACATGTTGAGTAGTCCTCTTCTGTATTGCAGCATTCCAGGTTGTATTGTTCTTTTCATCCAAAGTGATTTTACCTTCCCATCCATTACTCTCCAAACTATGCTTTAAGTTACACTATTTCTTATCTGATTAAACTGGCTCTTCTTGCTCCATAATGTCAATAACCTTCTACCAATCTACACATCACAGACAGCAGTGGTCTTCATTTTTAGCACATTTGTCTAACATAAAAAGCAAGGAAGCAGTGCTAAGCAGAACTAATAGGGCCTGTTGTCTAATGTTATTTCCAGTCCTCTATATCAGTTAGTTGCATTATCATTCCTGTGAAGAAATAATTAGTTAAGGTCAGGTTGAGCACATACCATATTTATCTGTTACGGTCTCACTGGTTCACACGGTCTCCATGTTGTTACGGTTGACTCATGACCAGTATGTTGTATGAAATATGTAGTCATTATGATCTACTGTGGCTCTGTGTGCATAGCTCCACTTGCCTAGTGCTTGTCCCCATACACCTGTAAATCCAAGAAAATTCTCACATGACTGCTGTCGTGTTATTTTATGATGCTCAGAAACTTAATGTTAATACAAAAGTTGCCTGTTCATACAAGATCTTAAATTATATGTGAACCATCCACATTTTTCTACATTTTATTAAGCATTTACTTGAGATCAGTGTGTGGATTGTACAGCACACACAGTTCCTTTTAAATGTTGAGGTGTTTGCAGTGGTATATCAAGCATTCTGGTCTCCATGGACGTGACACTGTGCATGGCTGGATGGGTGGTTCCCAGTGTTTTGAAGGAAAATTTTGCTGTCATATTAAAGAGTAAAGGCAACAGATTCCTTTGAAACACTGGAAACCACATACCCAGTTATCTCACATCTCACAAGACTGGAAACCACATACCCAGTTATCTCACATCTCACAAGACTGGAAACCTGTGCTGTTAGGTGCTATGTGTGAACAGTTTCCCGTGATGTGTCATGCACTCATTTGCAGTCCAACATAATCAGTACATCCACCAACAAATGCACTTAATAAAATACAATTCATAACAGATATTAAACTCCTACATGTTTCAGCACCATAGTGCCATCCTCAGGGAGTTTTAGAACAAATGAGTATATGCCTAGCAAGTTAGTCTGTGTAATACACTGCCCGTATTGAAACTTTGAAAATACTGAATTTATAAAATGTATAAAAAGTGATTTAGTATCAAAATCACAATGTTGTGATATTACAGTTATATAATAGTGAGCAATTTCAAGTGTAGGCTGTAGATGTTTGTATGCTTACCTTGTACAGTAAGTAAACAACTACGAACTTATAGTTGGGAGTGCTCGCTGTTAAAAAATTTTAATATCACAGTATTGTAATTTTATACTTATCAATTTTTATGTATTTTAGAATTTTAATGTTTTAAACATTTCAATATGGACAGTGTAATACACAGTCTAACATGCCGGGCTTATACCCCTTTGCTGTGTAACTCCATCTGGGTGGCTCCCCAGTGCTGCAGTGTGTAGGAGTTTTAATAATTAGTATGAATTGTATTTTATTATGGGAAGTACAAATATATATTTATCATAGTTCATGACTTGAAGCTGGGTTTTAGGTAGATGCAAATAGACATCTCTAACCTCACAAGTGATCTCAGGAACCAGAGATTCCTGTCTGTTACATCTGAGAATGGCAAACATATGACAGCTCTGGCTGTTTGTTGGTACAAATAAAAAGTTACCAGTGTAGTTGGAAGAGATTCAAAGGCGCCACCAAAACTGTAAAACATAATGTGGAAAGAAGTGAAAGAGACAGCCTTCTGTGATTGACTGTTCTGTTATCGCCCAAGGGTGTGATGAGACATAAGGTGATAAAAACAATTGTGGAGAGGCCAAGACTAAGTTATGATTTGTAGGAGCTGTCCTTACTGAGCTAATGCTACAGTTTTTTTTTTATTGTGGTTGGCCTACTTGTAATGTGTTCTCATCAGCACATTTTGAGTGGTGTCAGAATATCATGTATGCAAGTTCTAAGACAAATTTTTGTCACAGTTGGAACAATTCTTTAACTGATTTTTGAGAGTAGAAAATATTCCCATTTTTAGGCACAGTCGCCGAGTTGTGAAAAGCGACTGATAGCTTCATCATGTCTGTCTGTGTGTCTGTCCATCCACCATCGTTCCATCTGCAAGAAACAACTCGCTACCCACTAAATGCACTTTTGTAAAATATTATATTCAAGAATTTTAAAAAAATCTTGTACTCTGACAAGAATAACAGGTATGTTACATGAAGACCTGTGTATATTTATGATAATATCTCAGTGAATCTTCTCAGAATGGGCAATGTCTCAGATAAAATTTGTAGGGAAAATCAACTAACACATTTTTATGTTCAGTAACTTTTTTTCTGATAATTGTGCTGTTTGTGAGGTGACAATATGGTACAGCGCGTGCGCTTTGCTTGCTGGATAACTCAGGCTACAGACACACACTCAGATTATGTAATACTTATTGCTTTCCAAGGCAACAGTACTTACACAAATGCACATCAGTGCTATATTATATTCAGATTTTCTGTCATGTTTGTGGTTTTCTTCAGTCCCTCCAGGCAGTGCCAGGATATTACCTTGAAGTACCCCATGCCCAAATCATTTCATGCCCATTACAATGTACTATTGACTATTGTTTTGCCATTCAACTCTGTTAGGCTGATCTTCTAACAGCATCATTAAAAATAAACTGGGATTCTTTGGCTTAACTTTAGCCTTGAAGCTTGAAGTTTAACTAAATAATGTTTAAAAGTTCAGTTTCTGTTTCTCTGGGAACATGTTGCTTACCCACTTTAAAAGACAAGTTAGTAATGCTGTTTAAGGAAATAGTTATAATGAGCTATATTTTGACATTTGTTCAAAACACATAAATACATTCTGTAGGCAAAATGCATAGTTTTTTAAATGTTAAAAGCAAGTGGTACAATGCAACTGGAACCACAGTACTTGAAAAAATAATTTTTTAATTCTTCTTCAACATATGTGTCAGCAAGATTCAGATAATGCAAAGCTTTTTCAAGTACAAAGCTCTAAAGCCTTCTCAAATCTAACACAGTGCTTAAGAGAGAGTCTTTAAAAGTTACAGTAAACATTAGCATATAGTGCACAATGCTGTCTCATTTTGGAGCCCTTGAAATACAGTTTGGACCCATTGACAGTTTTGCACAAGTGACAGTCAGTACTACGAATGTAGTGCTTTTGACTTGCCACTTGATGTTCTGGGTCTCATTTCATGGCCCTACCATAGTTGAGAGTAGGAATGCAGTTACTGGAAGTAAAAACTTGTAGTGCACTCTAGCCAGTGTGGCTGTACAAGACGCTTATGGATTCCGAACAGTGAACCGCATTAGATACTATTAAGCCCCAGACCTGTGCACTATTTTTCATGTGCAACATTTTCCAGTTTTCACTCACATGCTGGCTGAGGTTGCTGGGTCATTCTGTTGAGTTTGTTACCGGCAGTTTGTGGACATGTAAATAGTAACAGTTTCCATTCAATCTGCAAGGTAGATTGATAGTGAATAAATGACCATTGTAGTCTTTGGGGTGTTACACTGTGTTGACTGGTAAATACACAAGAATGTCAGAAAATATGTAACAAATGCTTTTTTTGAACTGTGAATTTTTATTTGCCTTCAGTGTACAGTACAAAGAAGTTAAAAAAGACCTGCATGTTGAGAAATTTATTCTGATCTTGATGTATAAATTTCATATGGTTACATGTCAGACCTGTACTTAGTCACCGTTGACATGTCAGCATATGTGCCACAATGGCACCAAAGATTGTATCTCACTGTACAGCAAATCAGTATGAAGTATCTACAGGTAGGAGGTGACAGCTTGCTTCATGTTGGTGTCATTGTCGGCTGCAAATCATATGCCAGTCAGCCCTGTCTTAAGTGATCTAGAGATGGAAA
>Ga0209755_10009958_pt1 | contig 9999 bp, 11 predicted proteins | sample TergutCo191P1_FD_187301 | JGI IMG/M metagenome (GOLD analysis project Ga0209755, IMG submission 187301) | Cornitermes sp. P1 segment gut microbial communities from Petit-Saut dam, French Guiana - Co191P1 (SPAdes) (version 2) | ecosystem: Host-associated > Arthropoda: Insects > Digestive system >...
GCTTGTCAGCGTCAATCCGGCAACGCCGCCCGCCATTACCGCAACGCCGATCTTAAAAATTCTGCTGTCCGCGAACCTGTACATGAGGGCGAGAATGAGTATCAGTAACAGGCCGGGAGTTTCCCTGAAAAATTCAACTATTCCCCGTTCAAACGGAGTAATAAAGATTATTTCCGCAAGATAGTTATCCTGAATACCGCGGTATAACCCGAAGGAAATCCCGAAAAGGATCAGGACGCTCAAAAAACGCCCTACCTTCGCGTCGGCGCGGTAAGTGTTGTCAATGAATTTAGGCCGTTTTGCCCCATTATTATCAGTCATATTTACCTTTATTCAATATTATCATTAATTGTAATTTATGCCGAGATGTCCAGTTCCCGTTTTATCCGTTCCGCAGTTTCTTTTTCTTCCGCGCATTCCATCCATTTAACATCAGGAATACCGGCGAAAAAAACGATCTGCCGTTTCGCGTAACGGCGGCTGTTTTGGGCGACAAGGTTTTTTACTCCTTCAATGTCCCGCGAGAGATTCCATGCGCCGGGATTTTCTATGTCTTCAATAAAAAATTCGCGGTATCCAATTGCGCGAAGTCCGGGATCATTTGGCGTGTAACCGGCTTCGTAAAGAGCGCGTACTTCTTCTGCAAGTCCCTGGCTGAACATGGCTTCGCAGCGCCGGTTTATGCGGCTGTACAGTTCATCGCGCGGGCGCGAAAGGCCGATTGTGATAAAGCGGAAACGTTTTTCCTCATTGCTCCGCATCGGGTTTGCTTCATAAGCGGAAAGCGCTTTTCCTGACAGGCGGTAAACTTCAAGAGCGCGAAGCAGACGGTATTCGTCGTTAATGTGAATGCGTCCCGCGCTTACCGGATCGCAGGCGGCCAGTTCTTTCATAAGAGATACGGCTCCCTTTTCCTGAAGATCGAGTTTTAGCTGTCCGCGGATTTGCGCGTCAGACGGAGGCGCTTCGCTCAATCCAAGAATCAGGTTTTTGAGGTAAAAGCCGGTCCCTCCCGAGACAACAGGCAGACAGCCCCGGTCTGCTATTTGCAGACAGGCTTCTTCGGCAAGGCGGACAAAATCGCCCGCGTTAAACTGCTGCGAAGGATCGCGGATATCGATTAAATGGTGGGGCAGGAGAGCCCGCTCCTGAGGGGAAGGTTTTGCTGTGCCAATGTCCATGCCGCGGTATACCTGCATGGAGTCGGCTGAGACTATTTCGGCCTTTTTTTCTCCGCAGACGGCTCTTTTCGGGGAATTAAAAAGTTCATGGAGTATTCCTGTTTTACCTGAAGCTGTAGGCCCGAAAATGACCAGAACCGGGATTTTATTGGGCATCAAGCCTGAATTCGACTTCCTCGGTGAATATCTGTCTTGCGGCGAGGGAAACTACCTTGCCGTCATTGTATTCAATTTCGGGGTCTCTCAGCATGGAAAGCTGGTAACTTCTGCGTGAAGCCGCTGTGGTGATCTCGTACATGTTTTCATCGTATTCGATAAGTTCTTCCAATGGAAATATCATAATACTACAGCGTAGCGGATTATTTAATCTTATGCAATAGCCAAAAACAGGACGCTAACCTCTCAGCATTGAAATAATTCTTCCAGGTAAACAGCCATCCCCTCTTCGGTATTGGATCCGTAAACAAAGTCTGCCGCATCGCGGATTTTTTCTCTTGCGTTCGCGGGAGCGGCAGAGAAACCGGCTTCGGCGAACATTGATAAATCATTTTCCTCGTCGCCGAAAGCGATTACTTCTTTGGGGTTTAACCCTCTGTGCCGCATTGCAGTTTTAAGACCTTCACCCTTTGATACGCCGTTATTCAGCACTTCCAGAAAAGTCGGGTAACTGCGTATCACGCTGATTTGGTCATTGAACCTGTCAAACATTCTTTTACGGATTTCGTCATGCAAAGAAGGATCGGCAATGAACATCCCCTTGATGCAGCCTTTAAGATCCGGCATTACGGCGACGCATTTCAGGTCTTTTACGACAGGAACAATGCCCGTGTGTTTATGATAATACTCCGCTTCCGGTCCGTACTTGTCAATTAAAAGCGCTTCCCATTTTTGGTTCGGATCCTCTTTTCCCGTTTCCGGTGAAATGCCGGCGGGGAGATAAATCTGGTAATGAATTCCCAAATCGCGCGCGATATCCGCTCCGTAATCGGCAACGTCAAGGCCGATTAAATTCGTGAATAATACTTTCCCGGAAGGGACATCGGCGACTTCCGCGCCGTTAAAGAATACCATCGGTCCCTGCGCTCCGAGCGCGCTTCTGAACTTTTCTGACGCCTCAATTGCCCTTCCCGTCGCGATAATGATCTGCATGCCGCGGGAAATCAGGGTTTTTACGCAATTTTTAGTCCGTTCTCCCAAAACGGCTTCCGGCAGCAGCATGGTGCCGTCAAGATCAACCGCAAGACCTTTAATCGTATTAGGATTTAATTTCTTAGTCATATAGGAAGTATAGCGATTTAAAGCCGAAATGGGCAATATGCCGGGAATTTTGATATTCTTTATTATTCATGAAATAAATTGTATATTGGTTTTGGATACGCTAAAATTATATTTAGCGGGCCGCGGAGGATTGAAATAAAGGTGGAAACCAGGGATATCAGCCAGTTAAATTCCGAATTTTTGCACGAATCGGATGAATTGGCGCGTCACCACCTGAGAAGTCATCTTTTAAATACGGTGAATTCCGTCGCCGCCACGCTTCTTCAGTCGGACTCGGAAGAATTTGACAGCACCATCCAGCGCTGCCTTGAAATGATGGGAACATCTGTAAGCGCCGACCGCGTTTATATCTGGAGAAACCACTTTGTCGAAGACGAATTGCACTGTACTCAGCTGTATGAATGGTCCGAAGGAGCCGAACCCCAGCAGAGCAACGAGTACACGATAGATATTCCTTATAATGAAAATATGCCCGGCTGGGAGGATAAACTTTCAACAGGGTTTTGCATTAACGGTCTTGTCCGCGAAATGGACGCTTCGGCGCAGGCTCAGCTTTCTCCGCAGGGAATCCTGTCCATCCTTGTTGTGCCGGTTTTTTTAAAGGAAAAATTCTGGGGCTTTGTGGGATTTGACGACTGCCATAAAGAGCGAATCTTTACAAACGATGAAGAATCCATACTTCGTTCGGGAAGCCTCCTTCTGGCCCATGCTCTGCTGCGCAATGACCTTACCATGAACCTGCGTTTTACGGCTTGCGAGCTGGAAGCCGCTCTTGAAAAAGCGCAGACCGCCATCCGCGCGAAAAGTAATTTTCTTTCCAACATGAGCCATGAAATGCGCACTCCCATGAACGCGATCATCGGCATGACCAGAATTGGCAAATCGTCGGATGACGCCGCCAAAAAGGATTACGCGTTTGAAAAAATCGAAGGCGCTTCGAATCATCTTTTGGGTTTTGTCAACGATGTTCTTGACATGTCAAAAATTGAAGCCGGGCAGTTTGACATGTACTTCAGCGAATTTGATTTTGAGCAGATGCTGAACAAGGCGGTTAATATTACCCGTTTTTGCATTGATGAAAAACGTCATCACTTTACCTTTTATATTGATCCCAGCATTCCGCGCGTTTTAATAGGCGATGAACGCCGGCTGACGCAGGTGATTTCTAATCTGCTTACAAATGCGGCCAAATTCACTCCGGCGCAGGGTTCTGTATGGCTGACTGCGAATTTAATTCTCTGTGAAAATGATTTATATACTATAAGGGTCGAAGTAAAAGACAATGGAATTGGAATATCTCCCGATCAGCAGGAGCGGCTGTTTTTTTTATTCGAACAAGCGGAGAACAGCATTTCGCGCAAATACGGCGGCACGGGTCTTGGGCTCGCGATATGCAGGCAGATTGTAGAAAAGATGAGCGGCAGAATTTGGGTAGAATCGGAGCAGGGTAAAGGTTCAAGTTTTATTTTTACCGTAAAATTAAAACCCGGCTGCGGAGATCAGCGTTATGCGCATTCGTATACTGCGCGCAAATACGCCATCGGTTCTGAACAGGCTGACGCGGAACGTGATTTCGCGGATTCTGATCCGGCGGGCGGTAATATTCCGGCCGGCGCCGGACAGGAGTCTTTTGAAATATCTTCCCTGAAAAAATTCAAAATTCTTCTTGCCGAAGACGTTGAAATCAACAGGGAGATTGTTCTCTCGCTTCTTGAACCCACGGAAATTGTAATTGAGTGCGCGGTCAACGGAGACGAAGCTGTTAAAATGTTCTGCGCGTCTCCGGAAAACTACGATATGATTTTTATGGACATGCAGATGCCGCAGATGGACGGTCTTGAAGCGACGCGCAGAATCCGCGAATCGGAAGTCAAATTTGAAGACCGGAATGTCAGCCGCAGACAGATACCGATAATAGCCATGACAGCTAACGTTTTCAGGGAAGATATTGACAAATGCCTGGAAGCCGGAATGAATGACCATATCGGAAAGCCTCTTGATTTCCGGGAATTAATTGAAATTTTAAGGCATTATCTTTTTATATAGGCAGCGCCAGCACTGAAATGCCGCATATCAGAATCGCACTGCCGGCAAGAGCGTGCGCGTATCTTTCCAGTCTGCTGAATCTAATCAGCTGAAAGCCCTTTAAGCCAATCAGTGTCATCAGCAGCATTATGGATATTGTGCAAACGGAAAAACTTAATGTGACAAGAACCAGAGTAAAGATATCCATGTTCGCCGCCGGATACATTAAAAGCGGGATTAAAGGCTCGCACGGTCCCAAAATAAAGAAAATAAAAAGTCCCCAGAATACGCTGCCGTTTCTTTTTGATGGAAGTTCCGGTTCATCATGCCCGTGAACGGTGATTTGCCCGTCCTTTCCCGCGTGAGTATGCGTTTTGTTTTTGGCCGCGGATCTTATGCCGTAGATCGCGTAAATCAACCCAAACGCAATCAGAGCGTATGTGGCGACAGTTCCGCGCTTGTCTTCAATGTCAACTAACGATGTGACTCCGGCGGACAGCGCGACTCCGGCAAAGCCGAGAATGACGGATCCCAGCACGTGTCCGAACCCGCACAATAAAACGACGTATATGGTTTTTTTAAGACTCCATCTGTTGGCTCTGCTGAGAGCGACAAATGGCACATAATGATCTACGCCGATAAGCGTATGGATAAGCGCGATTGTTATGGATGTTCCGAGCAGAATTCCCGTCTGTGCCATTGTTCAATCATATACGCATTTTAAAAGAAAGTAAATGATTCGCGGTTGAATTTTATTTCCCGCAAGCGGCGATCATTTCATGAACCGCCGCGCCCGCAAGAACCGCAAGATCCTCGGCGGTGAACCATGTTTTCGCGTTTTTATCAAAAAGGATATTTCCGTCTGGAGGGAATTCCTCGCATCCCTCCCAGACAATAAATGTAAGCGGAATGCGCGGCAGAACGTTTATCGTAACGGAGGCGTCGCCCATATCCGCCGCTTTTCCTCCCAGGGCGGCTCCGGTTTCAATAAGCCTTTGCGGCTGTTTTCCAAAGAAGCCCGCGAGAGGAAGAACGGCGCGTTTATAAAAATTGGGTTCGTAGAAAAGCGCAGGGGCAATTTCTCTGTAGGCGATTAATTTTTTCGTTTCATTTATTGAACCGTCCGCGGTAAGGTAATGGAGCAGGAGAATTTTCAAAGTTATATCAGCGCCGGAAAGAGCTGTTTCCCTGTTGAACCAGGGAATGAAATAATCCCCGTTTTCGTAACGCGCGCCGCATTTATCGCAGACTGTGTCTGCTGATAACTGCGAAAGACGCTGCTGGGCGATAGTTAACGCGGCATCATAAGGCATTGCTGACCTCTTTCAATTGTTTTTTTTTAAGTTAATGATATAATAGTATATCCTGGAGGAAAAATGGCAAGAAAAAAAATTACGGAAGCATTAAAGGCTGGAAAAATTCTTGTCTCTGACGGTGCATGGGGCACTTTTATGCACAAGAAAGGCTTAAAACCGGGCGAATGTCCCGAGCTCTGGTGCATAGAAAGGTCATCTGATATTTTTAATATAGCGCAGTCATATATAGAAGCGGGAGCGGACATGATTGAAACTGACAGTTTTGGAGGAAGCTGTTTTAAACTTGCGCATTACGGGCTTGCGGAAAGAGCGGCGGAAATTAACGAAGCCGCCGCGGGAATTTCGCGCCGTGCTGCAGGTGATGACAAATGGGTAATAGCGTCCATCGGCCCTACAGGGAAAATGCTGGTCACGGAAGAAGTGACGGAACTGGAGCTTTATGAGGCGTTTAAAACGCAGGCAATCGCTTTTGAAAAAGGCGGCGCGGACGCTGCGTGCATCGAAACGATGAGCGATATCGAAGAAGCATGCCAGGCGGTTAAAGCTGTTAAAGAAAATACGAAACTGGAAGTTATCTGCACATTCACTTTTGAGAAAACCGTTCAGGGTGAGTACAGGACAATGATGGGCGCAGACCTTGTATCGGCGATGAACGCCGTTATAGCGGCGGGCGCGGATATAGCGGGAGCCAACTGCGGAAACGGTATTGAGAGAATGATCGAAATTGTCAGCCAGATGAGAGCAGCTAACAAGAACATTCCGCTCCTTGTTCACGCTAACGCCGGACTTCCTAAAATTGAAGGCGGAAAAACAGTCTTCCCGGAAACTCCGCAGGACATGGCGGCTCTTGCGCCCAAACTTGCCGCTGCCGGAGCGAACATTATCGGCGGCTGCTGCGGAACAACGCCGGAACATATCAGGGCAATCAGGGAGAGTTTATCATGATTAAAACAAAATTTCTTTCAACAGCAATCGGTTCAATGCCCTTTGAAGATCCGTCCTACGCGGTTGAAGTTTCCTTAAAGTCGATGGATGCGCCAATCTGGCCTCAGCTTCCGCGTCTTGGATTATTGGAGCAGATGGAAGTTCAATATTCGGAAAATATTCCCTGCGCTGTGGTGGACGCGCAAAAGAACCGCATGTTCTTTCAGACTGATGTTGACTATTCGGAAAAATTCGGCGAGTTCTACGAGGCCTACATGACCGCATCGGATGAAGGCGGCACAAAAGATTTTTCTTCGATGGCGATAAGCGAAAAATACTCGAAAGGAATTTACGCGCTGTTGGGTAAATTGAAAGAAAAAGGCGGACTGCCCTGGCTGAAAGTCCAGTCTACAGGGCCTGTCACTTTCGCGCTTTCAATTACGGATGAAAATAAACGCGCCATGTACTACAACGAAGAATTCCGCGATGTTATTGTAAAGGCGATTTCCATGAAGAGCCGCTGGCAGATACAGCAGTTTAAGCCATTCGCAGATAACATTATCTGTTTTATTGACGAACCGATCTTGTCGGCATTCGGAAGCTCGACCTATGTTTCTGTAAAACGCGAAGATGTTGTGGGCATTCTTAATGAAGTTATCGAGGCAATTCATGCTGAAGGAGGCATCGCCGGTATTCACTGCTGCGGAAATACAGAGTGGAGCATTTTGATTGACTCGGGCGTTGACATCGTAAACTTTGATGCTTTTGAATACGGCGATACAATCGCCATTTATGCCGACAGCGTAAAGAAACATCTTGAAAGAGGCGGCGTATTGGCGTGGGGCGTTGTTCCCACTTCGGAAAAAATCAGGGAACAGACAGTTGAAACTCTGGAAGCCCATCTGGAAAAATTAATGGACAATCTTGCTTCCAAAGGCATAGATAAAAATCTTATAATTGAACAGGCGATTATTACTCCTTCCTGCGGAACCGGTACGTTAGCTGTCAATGACGCGGGAAAAGTTTTTTCGCTCATGGCGGATTTTACCAAACGAATGAAAGAGAAATACAGGTTTTTATGAAAATCGCGGTTTCTGGAAAAGGCGGTGTTGGCAAGTCTACCATTGCCGCCGCCATTGCTCTAACTCTTGCAAAAAAAGGGCAGAAGGTTCTCGCTCTTGACGCGGATCCTGACGCCAACCTTGCCGCCGGACTTGGCATTCCGGACAATGTAAAAATTACGCCAGTCTCAAAAGAAATTGAACTTATTGAGGAACGGACCGGCGCTAAAGTGGAGCAGTACGGGCAAATTTTCAAATTGAATCCCGAAGTAGGCGATGTCGCAGAGAAGCTCGCGTTTTCACATAACGGCGTTGAACTTCTTGTGCTTGGAGCGGTAAAGCGCGGCGGCGGCGGCTGTGCCTGCCCGGAAAATATTTTTATAAAAGCTCTTGTGAGCGATCTTGTGCTGTATAAGAACGAAACTTTAATAATGGACATGGAAGCCGGAATTGAGCACCTTGGCAGGGCGACGGCATGCGGCGTTGATGTGATGATAATTGTGGCAGAACCCGGTCAGCGTTCGCTTGACTGCGCGAAAACGATTATTAAAATGTCAGAAGAAATCGGTTTAAATAAATTTGTTATTGTCGGGAATAAAATTAAAAATGAAGATGATAAAAGATATATAACGGAAGAGATCACACAGAGGAATGCAAATGAAGAAATATTTTTCCTTCCCTATTCTGAACAGATCAGAAACAGCGACAGGGACGGGGTGTCGGCGCTTGACGGAATGAATGACGGGGAAAAAGAAGTAATAGAAAAATTGATTGAAAAGATCATGTGCTTTTAGGTTTATTCGTCATTTATCTGAAAGATCATCGCTGTAACTGCCAATAAATGCCGTAAAAGAGAGGAAGGTATTGTTTCTATAAATTTAAAATTACGGGCATTGTAATCAATCGTTACCAGTTGATCCAAAAGTACGCTGCCTGAAGTTTTTGTTTTTTGCAGTGGGATGTACAATGGATATTTGCGTTCTGTATTGGAGATTGGAGCAAAAACGGCTATGTTTGCATAATCGCTGACTATTTTATTTGAAAGGCAAATGTAAGGTCTAAAACCAGCCTGTTCATGCCCTTTTTTTGGGTCAAGGTTGATTTTGATAATATCACCTTGTAAAGGAATCTTTTTTACCATTTTTCGTTTCCTGCAGGCGTTGCCGGGTTGAGTAATGTTGTTTTGAAAGATTCGCCTGAGTAATCCTTAAATAAATATTCTAAAGTTCCTTTTTTTGGAGAAGGAGTTTTTGTGATTATTATCTTGTCATCGCTTGTTTCCAAATATACTTTATCATTGGAAACCAGATGCATTTCTTTCATTATTTTTGATGGTATTCGTAAGGCATGACTATTGCCCCATTTTGTTATTAACGCCTGTGTCATATATTCTCCTTAATAAAAAGTATATACGATATGTAGATACAAATCAATAGAAGAGAGAAGTAAAAATGAACAGGTTTCTAGTTGATTAATACATAAGACATTACATACATATTATCATCTACAAACAGTCTGAACGGCTCAATATTGAGAGCTTTTGCTTGTTTTCCACTAGAGCCATAGACGGAACACGGCTGTTTATCTCAATTTCGCCTGTATAACTGTCGATGTTACAAGCATTTCTGCCAGTTTCATCCGCGAAATTCGGCGTTTTTTGCGGTATTTCTTCATAGAGGGCAGCCCTGTAATGGCAGACACTATAATGTCCACAGACGGTAATTCATTAACATTAAGTTATACAACAACCGTTCAAGGAGTAATGACGCATAACTTATGAAGACGGTGAAGCGCAAAAGGCACAGAGGTATTTGCGGCCAATCTTTTGTGCCTTAGTGTGATACTCTTCTTTTTACCACTCCAGGTTTCGGTGTCTTTAACAGATGCCATGTAACTCTGTGGACTCTATGAAAAAAAAATATTAAACTACAACCATGGGCAAGTTAATCGCTATAACGGGGAAAGGCGGCGTAGGCAAGACGACAATCAGTGCGCTGCTGGTTAAATGTTTTCTGGAGAGCGGGAAGACTCCCGTGCTTGCGATAGACGCGGATCCCAACAGCTGTCTTGACGCTGCGTTAGGTGTAACTGTCAAAGACACAATCGGCAGGGCGCGGGAAGACGCTCGCGCGGCGGCCGGAAAGAACGCCGGTATTTCAACAAGGGAACTTTTAAGGTTAAAAATAGAGCAGGGGCTTGTGGAAGCAAAGGGGT
>Ga0209755_10009959_pt1 | contig 9998 bp, 4 predicted proteins | sample TergutCo191P1_FD_187301 | JGI IMG/M metagenome (GOLD analysis project Ga0209755, IMG submission 187301) | Cornitermes sp. P1 segment gut microbial communities from Petit-Saut dam, French Guiana - Co191P1 (SPAdes) (version 2) | ecosystem: Host-associated > Arthropoda: Insects > Digestive system >...
CTGTGGTACTCAAAATTAAAATAACTCCCATCAGTAAAAATAATGTTAACCTGTTGTTTTTCATGGGCTTATTTTACCATACATATATTATGGGGTCTAGGGGCAAAATTCCTGGAATTTACCGGTTTTTATACAGAAAATATTATTCCTTTATCTTTTTATGCTATATTTTAACATTTTTTTTCTTGTTTTCTTATAAATTTCGATAGATAATAAAATATTAATTCAAAGAGGGAGGATTTTATGAAAAAAACGATTAAAAAAATCGCCTTGGTTTTAGTTTTGCTCATGCTTGCAAACTCTTTTTCCGGTTGTTTTACCATGTGGGCATTTGAACAACAGGAAATTGGAACCTGGGTTTTAATTTTTCCTATTCCGCTTTTCCCCGCTCTGGATATCGTTACAGCTCCCATCCAATTGACAGTTTATCTTATTGAATTGAATCTATCTAAGGAATTAAAGCAAAAAGCTTTAAATATGGACAGTATGGACACTTTTTCTACTGATAAAATTATGATTCCCCGGTCAAATTTAATTTCGTTGTCAAATAAAATAAACTCCCTGCCGGAAGAAAAAATTACCGCTTTTACAAATACTGTAAATTCACTTTCGGAAACAGAGATTACAGCCATAATCAAAGCTATTAATAATTTGTCTGAAGAAGAAATTATTTCTTCTATCGAGATATTGAATTCTTTGCCGGACGAAACGCTTATTGCCGTGATGAATAATTCGCGGTATACCGAATTTCGTCAAATGAATTAAAGGAGAAAATAATGAAAATGAATATTAAATTTTTAATAGCTTTAACCTTCGCTCTTTTTTTTATTTTTGGATGCGGCAGCACCAGTCCAAATTTTACTCCTTATTCATTTGTAGGAGATGACCCTGAAAATCTTGCAGCCACAGTATATTTTGAACGCAATATAAGACTGGTTGATTTTGAAGGAATCGGATTTTCCGAAGGACAATTCTGGCCTACTGTTAAACTGCCCGCGGGGAGATCAATGGATTTAAGAGTATATATTTATTGGGAAGCAGACGCTCCCGGAACAAGAAGAAGAGGAATATTTAAATGTCCGCCGCTGGAATCCGGCAGCGAATACCGCATAAGTTTTAATTTTAAGTCCAGTGGCATGTTTATTAAAAGACCCAGAGACGGCTACTCAATTGTTTTAGAAAAAAAAAGAGACCCGGGGAAAATATCTCGTTACGACAAAGTAATTACTCAGGTAATATCGCCTTTGTCAAAATGAATAGCCGCTGAAGGCATATAGCAGATAGAACAGCTTGATTACTCAATTGTATAAGTGATCATTTCCTCTTCGCTGCCGTTTTCTACATATAAGGTATTTAACCCTTTTACACGAGGAAGAAAAAATTTAAAGGGACGGTTAACGCTGAATGTCCTGTTGTTATGCGTTACGTGCAATTCATCGCCCGCGCCGCCGATTACCTCTACCGGTATTTCATCTATGCCTATACCACTGCTTGACAGATACGCAAAACCATCCCGCGGATTTATTATCTCAAGCGGACGCGAAGAATAATCAAGAGAACCCTGCCTTGTTGACGCGGTAAACCAGGATTGATATTCCGCGGGATAAAATGTTTCGCTTCTTCCATTTACAATTCTGTGCCAGGTACATTCTTTTCTGTCTTCATTGTCCTGAACATATTCGTTAATAACAGAAAGGCACGCATTCCCCGGATCCATCCCTGAGACAGCGCAGATTTTTTTTATTTTCCATTCATTAGGCAAAGGAAAATCAGGAGCTGAATTAGAAGCTGTGCCATGCAAAACATTGAGCGTATTTCTGACAATTGCCGCAGGAATTGAGCTTCCTGTTTTATCTAAAACTGTTTCTCCTGAGAAATTTCCCATCCATACTCCTGCGGAATATTTCATTGTGGCACCCAATGCTACAATACTCTGGTATTGATTCGCGGTTCCTGTTTTAAAAATTGCCGGAAAAGCAGTACGCAAATTTCTTCCGGTTCCAAAGGCAAGAACCCGCGCGCTTGAGTCCGATAAAAACGAGCAGATTAATCTTGCCGTATCCTCCTCGTATATTCTGTTTTTCTTTTTATTCATTAATTGTTCTTTATTCTCTGTTACCTGCCATGTAAGCGGCAAGAAAACGCCGTCGCGCGGAAAAACGCTGAAGGCTCTTACGAGTTCAAAGAGGCTTACAGGAGCATTCCCGAGCGCAAGCCCAAGACCTGCGTCTTCCGCCGTTTCTTTAATTGAATCAAACTTAAGGTCGAGCAGCTTTTGCGTATAATTGCGCACGCTTAACCTGTAGAGCAAATATACTGCAGGAATATTTAGACTTGACGCAAGGGAATACCTAAACAATATAGGACCATTAAAACGATTATTAAAATTTTGAGGAAAATAAACTTCGCTTTCGCCGAAGGTCATAGGCACATCCGCAAGAACACTGGAAGGATAAAAACCTTTTTCTAGCGCCATCGCATACAAAAAAGGCTTCATGCTGCTGCCCGGTTGATTCAAGGTAAGCACTCCGTCAATTTGCCCGGAGTCTCCCCTGTTAAAAAAATCCGCGCTTCCAACCCACGCTAGAATCTCACCGGTTTCGTTATCAATAACAATAGCGGAACCGTTTGTAAGCCTTGATAAATAATACACCGCTACGTTTCCGGCAATCGCGTTTTCAATATATTTTTGCAAAGCAAGATCGACAGAAAGACGCACTTCGTTCATAGGTTTTTTAATTTGAGAGCTTACATAGCGAATAAAATGCGGCATTTCAAATGGATATTGAAAGCGGCGCGCGGAAGAAAGAGCAAAATTAAAATCATTTTCGTTTGCCTGCGTTAGAAGCGGCCATTTTTTTGCCAATTTTTTATTATTTTTAAATCTTGTTTGTAATTGCATTGCGGCATCTATGCAATTCCGCGGGTTTTCTATCGGGCTGTAAAAGTTCGGGCGCCTTGGAATAACAGCAAGGCAAAAAGTTTGTGCGGGAGAAAGCATACTTATATCACTCGCGAAAAAATTACGCGCCGCGGAAGCCGCGCCTTCTGAATTAAAACCAAAGGGGAGTGAATTAATGTACATTTCAAGTATTTGCTTTTTAGAAAACCGCACTTCCAAGCGCAGCGCGTTAAAGGCTTCGATTATTTTTGTGCCGATAGTTTGCGCGCGCGGCAGATGACTTTTATCTGAAATAATGCGGGCAAGCTGCATTGTAATTGTAGAAGCGCCGCTTACCCTCCTTCCTTTGGAAATATTCTGAGACAAGGCTCTAAAAAGCGAAAAAAAATCAACACCGATGTGGCTGTAAAAGCGTCTATCTTCCGCGAAAATAAAAACATCTTTTAACTGCTCAGGTATCTCATTTGGTTTTTCACGCCGCAGCCCGTCGGCAAGAGGCGTTATCTGCAGCAGCTCACCATAACGGTCGTAGTAGCGCACACTGTAAGGCCTCGATTTAAACGCTTTTAAATCAGAGTACGGAGAAAACCGCAGAAATAACCAAGTTGTTAAAAATACAGCAGCCGCAATTAATGCGGCTTTATAAACAACCTTCAATTTTTACTCAATTGTGTAAATTAAACCTTTGGTTCTGCCGAAAATTTCCGGCTCGTACATACACTCAGCCTGCACAGGCGGAGTTGGGTACACTCCCCTTCTTGCTGTGCGGAAAAGGAAACTTACTGATGTTTCTCCTTTGTAAAACCTGTCCCAGAAATATTGAATCTCATTGTCATAAATAACCTGATGACTGAGCCATGAACTATTTCTTTCCCATGCTTCATCATTTCTACCAGAGTCTCCTATGCCTTCATAAGAAGCGGTTGTAACAAACGCCATGTCCAGTATCTCCGCTCCCGAAGGAACAGGCGCGCGAAGAGCGAGATAAGTGCGATCCCTTGTGCTGGATACGCGCAATCTAGCGCGGTATGTCTTTCCGCTTTGAAGCGCGGATCCTTTTATTTCTGCATCCGTGCTGACATCATGAATACTTATAAAAACTCCAATGCCTTCGTCGCGGAAAGACTGAAGCTCTGACGGCACCGCGTAACTTAACGACGCGGTGTAGTAAAGATTGCCTCTTCCGTTACGTGTAAAGTTCAACTGCTGCATTCTGTCTTTTACAAGATTTGAAAGAGCCGCATCGCTAAAGGCAAATGTTTTTGTTACAGGTTTCGCGCCAAGACCTTTAAAGCTGCCTTGCAAAAGTTCCGCTGTTCCCAGCGTAATTGTTCCCCTAACGTCAATATTTGTAAGATTTTCCGCTCTTATTAGCGCGTCTACCGCCGAAAGAACGCGGACTGTCACAGCAGTGCTTGTCCAATAGCTTTTTTTATTCGCTCTTTGCGTTTCCAGAAGCGTAAAGAGTAAACGCGTATTTATATCGTCTCCGGGAAATTGCTGCGCGAAAAATTGCAGAGTAAGAGCAAGCTGTTCAATATCTGTGCCGTAATAATTCCAGCGGTTTTTTTCTAAAGGATCGGTTATGTCAGCTCCCCTTGTTGTCATGCGCACAAGGTTGCGCAGACGCTGTGCGGTGTTAGCGGCTTCGCTGTTACGTCCAAGCTCCCGATACGCCATTCCGGCGAAAGAAAGCACACAAGCGTCAACATTATCTCGGCTTAAAATTTCCGTTAAACGGGAAGCGTCAACTCTTTCGCCTAAAAGAGCGAAAACATAAAGCATATATGACTGCAAATAAGATTGGTAAACATAATCGCTGTTATTTGAGCGGTAAGCCTGTAAGGCTTGATACTCGCGGTTTAAATATTCAACCAGCTTCGCAGTGTTAAGCGAAGACGGCACTCTTAGATTTTTCGATTTGGCTATAGCGATAATATGCGCTATACGCAGAGTAACATAAAAATCCGCTCTGTAGCCTGACGGCCAATACGGAAAGCCGCCATTGGAAAGCTGAACTTGCCCCCACGATCTCATTTCGCTTTCTACAACTTTACGCGGATTTTTAACATCGCTTTTAATGCTTAAAGCGTCCAGATATTCGCCAAAAACGACAAGCGGCATAATGGCAGAGCTTCTCTGCTCCATACAGCCGTAAGGATAACGGAAAAGATAATCTATAGAAGAATCCAAAAGGCTTAAACGAGTGGCATCCAAAGTCAGGCTAAGGCTTCCAACCCCGTTATCCGCGAACGACGGCAAAACCAGTCCTTCGCTTGCGCTCGCTTCTGTAATTGTACCTGTTGTTGTTACCGTTTCCATTATAATCGGGTGTTCAATTATCATTTCGCGGATTAATCTTTCGTTTAGAACTTCTGAGTTTACAGTAAAGTTTAAAGTAATATTACCCTGTCTTACAGCCGCTACGTCAAAATAAACGACTGTGTTTTCGCCGCTCTTTACCGTCACGCGCCGTTCCGCTGTTCCGTCAACAAAAGCCTGCCCTGCTGTTTTTGATAAACCGCTTTCTTCATCGTCCGCCAGAGGCGCGCCAACGTTAAGTTTTACAGTTACCGCGTGAGAAGTCGAATCCAGGTTAGTTATAAGCACCCCCGCTTCCGCAGTATCGCGCTCACGCATTCGGCGCGGCACTACTTCCCTTACGTTAATTTTATTTTGAGCGGCAATTTCGCTTTCTTTAAGGGCGAATAAATCACCGGTAACGCCGAACACCGTTACCCTGTATGTTGTAAGATTGTCAGGCAGTTTAAATTTGCACGTAACCTTGCCGCTAGCGTCGGTAATAAGCATTGGCTCAAAAACAGCGGTTGGGTTAAAGTCTTTGCGCTCTTCCAATTTACTGTCTTCCGAATCTCCGCCCATTCTGTCTTTTACATTGTAAGTAACGGGATCCATCAGCATGGAGCGCGAATCTCCGCCGGCGACAGAAAGCGGAAACAGGTAATCGGCGTAAAAATGATTAATAGGATCCGGAACTCGGTAATTTATAAGATCTAAAACACCCCTGTCTACCGCCATTAAGGCAAGCTCAGCTTCGGCGAGAGGCCTTCCATCCTTTGTCGCAGTTAAAACCATTGTAACTTCATCACCGGGGCGGTAAGTTTTTTTATCGGCTTGTACGCTGACAGAAAAAGCCTTAACGCGCGGATTTATATTAACACGCGTTACGCCAAAATATCCCTTTGGTTTGTCTAAATCGCTGTCTCCGTATTCATGGGTCGGAGAACCCGGGCGCACCGAATAAGAAGAAACGGAAACGTAAACAACCGGCACAAAGTTACGCGCGATTGGAATTTCCAGAACAGAAACCGATTCTTTTATATGACGAACTTCTTCAGAAAAAATTCCTTCTCTTTCCACTGTAATAAGATAATAACCTTCTGGCAGGGCGCTCTGCAATAAAATCTTAGCTGTATCTCCTGGTTCGTAAATTTCCTGATCCGGAACAAGGCGAAGTTCATCAGAATTATTCATGTTCCAGTAACCGCCGTAACCGGAAACATAAAAACTTCTTTCTGTCATGGCGATTCTGCCTTCTCTGTCTTTTGATGAAACTCTTAATATATGGTAGCCTGCCGCTGACGGTTTTACTTTTATAGTGCCTCCGGAATTTTGAATATTAATCATCTGTACGCTGTCTGTAACCTGAGTGCTTGTATATTCTTCGTTGATATAACCGCCAACTCCTCTTTGCTGAATACGGCGCCATTCTTCCCTTAGAAGTTCTACTTTTAACTGCCTTGCGCCTTCTCCGGTTCTGAGAAAAAGACTGTTATCTGTCGTTTTTTCTCCCGCGGTATTTACCGTAATATAATTGCAGCTAAACTCCTGCCCGGTTTTTATAAAACCGCTTGAGCTTCTGTTTAATCCGATATAAAAAGAAGCAGGATGCGCCATTACAGCCCTATTCGCGGTTACCATCTGGTTACTAATATCTGTTACTCTCGCTTCCGCGGAGTATACATAAGGCGCTCCTGTAATTTTACTTCCGCCTGTCGTTCTGCTTATAGTGGCAGTACCATTACCGCTTAACACTCCTTCTTCGGAACCAATATATCTTTTACTGTCCCAGCCGCGCATAGGTCCAAAAACAAATTCACTGTTAGCTGATCCTCTGGGACTAAAATTACCCATCTCTTCATACCAGTCGCCTTCCCATGACGCACCAGCGAGACTTCCGCCCGATAAATAACTTGCTCTAAGCGTTAAACTAATATCGTCACCTAATATAACTGCCTCAGGAGGTGAAGAAAGATTTGCCTGGAATTTTAATCTTTCAAAATACGCTATTGTTATTGGAACACTGGAAACAATTTGATTTATTTCTGTTGTTCCGTTCGCTCTTCTGTACACAAGCCTGTATGAACCCGGTTCCAGATCGTCAGGAATATTCAAACTCCCGTAGAAACTTCCGGATTCTGTAGTCTTTTCGTTTTGGAACGCTATCTTTTTTGGTCTATACGAATTCTCTTCCAGAGAAACGATATAATCACTGTTATAAACGGCATAAATTCCAAGTACCTTGGAACGATCTACGCCGCGGAAGGTAATCGTCTCGCCGGGTTTGTAAAGACCCCTGTCAGAAAACATAAACGCGTACGGCGTAATTTCCTCGGCAGTAAACGGCGAATTTGTATTTACGCTGAAGCGCCACATGTTATGCGAAGAAACGCTGAATATTGCCTTGTCTCCGTCTTTATCCGCCATTATATAAGGCGATCTGTTATAATTATTCTGAATTGTATTATTTCTGAGTACTCCCGACTCCATATTAAGAATAGCAAGACCATTTTTATCTGTAATTGCCTGAGCGTATGCTTCGAGATCATCTAAATCAAAAGAATTGTCAACAGAAGAATTCCTTAGTAATCTAACTCTCGCGCCCTCAACAGGTTTTCCTGTAGACAGACTTGTAACAAACGCCGCGGCTTTATTAAAACCGTAACGCACTGTCATTCCAAGGTCTGTTACCTGAATATATTGCTGATACTCATAATTATAGGATCCCGGTCTATAAGTTCCATCTCCGGTCCATTCTCTGGAAAGCAGCGTTATATTAGTTTTAAAACCGACAAAACCTTTTCCCTGACTGTTTAAAAACGGTTTTAAATCAATTTGTTCAAAATATTTTGCATTTGTGTCACCGGGTTTAAGCTGAAAAAGAGTCGGATTATTTAAGCGCCTTGAGCGGTACGCCTCATAATCGTTGGAAAAAAGAAAGGGATTTTTTTCTGCAGACAGCAGATAATATGAATTATTAATATTATTCGCGTATTCAAAAAGATAACGGGGAGGAAACTGCGCTTCCAGCATAACCTGCGATCTGTAATCCAAAACGCCGACATTCCCGACAGGCGGCGGCTCCTCAGGCATTGTAATTTCGCATGTATAAGGGCTTCTCAATTTTCTGTCATATATATCCGTGATATTCGTATTAACATTTATTTTAAAACGATCTCCGTAATTTACAGGAAGATTTAAAATTCTTATAACATTGGAATATACTTCTATGTTGTCTTTATTAATATTCATACGGGGTTCTGTGCTGACATTTCCAAGCACGGTGCTTTCGTTCAAATCGTGAGAAAATTCGATTTCGACTAAATTCGCGTATCTTCCGTAGGCAGATCTTCTGTCATAATCTCTTACAGTAAAAGGACCGGGTGTTCTAAAGCTGTAAGTCTGATCCGTTTCTGTACCGCGCGTTCCGCCTGAGGATTTCGCGTCCTTTTTTAAAGTAATTTTTATTTGGGTCTCAAAAGGGATTGTATCTGCTAGCTCTGCGATTAGCTTATACTGATCCTCCTGCTTTAGCGTAAATTTTCTAGGGGTGTTTCCGACGATGATTTCAATATATTGATTAATATCCGCAGCCTGAACAGGATAATTAAAAAGCAAGCTGATTTTTTTTGCGGCTTCCGGCGGCACATTATCGTTATTAAAATAAATATTAGACTTTGTTCTGAATTCCTCACCGGGCGTTACAGACCTTATACGCAGCGTCTCTGTAAAAAAATTAAAAACCCTCGTACCCGAAATTGCGTTACCGCTCAACGATTTTACGTTAGCTGCAACAGTAATTGTATATGTCTGCTGGCTCTGGCATGGTTCCTCTCCTTCAAAACTTAAAAAACTTGTTCCATACCAGCGAAAGTTCCCTTTAATCGCCGGGCTTATGCTGACAAAAGGAGATGTTGATCTCTGCTCGCCTAAACTGGCAAGCGGTATCATGGGCTGAGAGAAAATAACATAAATTGACGGGCGCTGCACAGAAGAAGTAAATTCACCCCTTGGTCCCCAATCAATAACAGTAAGCGGTTCCTTTGCTCCCTGGATTTGCCCCTGTGCGCCTTGCTCCTGCGCGGCTCGAATCTCGGCGATTTTCGCGGCTTCTTTAGCGGGATCAAAATAAACGGTTTTATAATCGGATAACTTGCGTAAGCCCCCGCCAACAACGTTTCCCTTTCCTGAACCGGAACTTGAGCCTGATAAATCAGAAGCGCTTAGTGTTTCGGCTTCATTAACAGGCTCCGCTTTTAAAGGACGATAATCAAGATTAAACGCCGCTTCTATCGCGTAATTATTTACATATGCGATTATCGCGTCCCTGGAATTATTGTATTCTGAATCTGTATACATACTCGCGTTGGCATATCTTGTAAAATCTTCATGTTTGTTTTTTTCGCAGGCAGTAAACAGAAATAGTATTAAAAATGATAAGAAAACGGCTGATTTTTTCATTATAATCTCCTGATACGGAGATTATAGCATATTATTATTTTAAAATATAGGCGGATTCAAGCTGCCTCGCCCGTTATAAACACGCCCATGTCCAATGGTATAATTAAGAAAATTGAGGTATAATTGCGGAAGGCGTGCGGAAATATGAATACGGTTAATTTAATTATTTGGATTTTTGTTTACAGTGTCTGCCTTGCTCATATCGCGTTATTCGCGGTTATATATTCAAAACACAGGCATAAAATAGAGCTGTTTTATTTAATTGTATTAATAAACCTGTTTTTGCTTGCGGTAATGGTAATGTTATCGCTTGTATTGGATATTAAAAATATTA
>Ga0209755_10009960_pt1 | contig 9998 bp, 1 predicted proteins | sample TergutCo191P1_FD_187301 | JGI IMG/M metagenome (GOLD analysis project Ga0209755, IMG submission 187301) | Cornitermes sp. P1 segment gut microbial communities from Petit-Saut dam, French Guiana - Co191P1 (SPAdes) (version 2) | ecosystem: Host-associated > Arthropoda: Insects > Digestive system >...
GAGACATAAGTGTTTGGTATTTGATGTATTTTATGACTTTTCCCCGCAAGGTATGGTCACTCTGACTAGCTTTGACTGTATGGAATTTATGTGACTATGTATGTATGATCTCATTTACTTTCAGAGACATTACAACTTCCAGAGGTGGTAATTTGTTTCTTGGTGGCTCTGATCCAAAGCATTATAATGGAAGCTTTACTTATGTGCCTGTTACACGTAAAATCTATTGGCAGTTTCATATGGATAGGTAAGAATGTAGTTTGTGCTGATACTCATAACTAAGAATTATGATTTTTGTGTAATTGTTTATTATTAGTATATGTTTATTGTAGGGGTTGTGTAGTATGTATAGCCATTTTTTCCTCATTGAAATGTTGTGTGTCTTCAAGTATAAGTATACAGAATGTACACTATGTAGACTATATTCCTTCTGCCCGTGAGTATCCTGTTTCACCATTACTCTATTATTACTTTTGTTTTAGTGAGGAACACTGCGAAACTGACTTTTAAGTACCATCATGTGTTTCATATAGTTGGAATGGCGAAGATAAATACAGAATTCTTAGAATGAAAGGAAGCAATGCATTCATGTAAATAATTGTTGTTTGGAGACAGTTTTTTGTTCAAAAGGCAAGTGAGACAATTTAATGGTGACAGTGGGCTTGGAAACGTTTGTAAAAAAATTCTTTAGTTTAGAAAAATTTATAGTTGTCAATCATTTGCACTAACTGAACACTTAAAAAACCCTACAGTAAGTCCTTATTTCATAAAAATTGTATGTTGTAAGTGCAGGCAACTGAAAAATAAAGCATGGGTAGAAATGTTAATTTTGTGAAATGAATTCAGTAGCTGCTACACTTTAAAGTGGCCAGGTGGAATCGTTTGTAATTGCAGAAATAGTGTCAATACAAATCTCTTCTTACTGAGTAAGTAGGTTTGTGATGCTGAATTATTATGATGAATGGTTTACTGTATCTGTATTTTGTGTATTCCAATATGGTAGATGGAATCTAGATAATTCCTCAGAAAGAGAAGCAGTCAGTAGGTAAAGGTTTCTAATAATCATGGACAAATCACTGTGACTGAAGGAATCTGCATATTTGATAGTAAAGAATGTTTTACATAACTATGGGAGCCTGGTAAAAATGATTTTGGATTGTCGTCAAAATTGGAAAGGTAATTAGGATTTTTTTAAAAAAAAAAAGGTCATTTTGTATTTGTTAAATATCTTCATTTGCAGAGTGGATGTGGTAGTGGCAGTTCACACAGCATTATCATTCTGTGAAAACGGATGCGAGACGATTATTGACACGGGCACCTCCACAATTTCTGTACCGCGTAAAGATATAGGAAAAATCAATGAACTAATCATGGCAGACTCTGTAATGTTTGGTCGGTATAAGGTACAGTACTGCTTGAAAACTCTGTATACTTAGTGTTGACAGCTGCAGTACAATTACATTCTTATATGAAGTACAGTCTTGTGTTTATTATTTTGCCTGTGGTATTTATATTTTGAATGCTAGAAAGAGAAAATAAATTATCTCTATCATCCTCCTATGTTTGAATTTTCCCATACATACATTTATCTGTTTATGTGTTCACTCCAAGGAGGTCTTTCTGCCATAGACTGTTCTTTTTTTATTCCATATTTTCTGATATTTGTTCTTTACATGTTTGTGTTTTCCCTTTGTTATTTCTGTTCAATGCCAGTCCAAATGGTATGCATGAATTTGTTCACCTCAGGACTGTCTGTATGTTGTCAGTCTCATTTATACAGAATACATTACTATTTTATGGTTAGGGCATGGTTATTATATTGCTTTGGGAAATGTGTTTGCTATGTGAAAATAAAAATATTACTATTGTCAGCCTTTTAATCCATGTTTTATATGTGATGTCTTTACATTAGTACTTAATGGAATGATTGGCTGATCCAGGGTATTCTGTGCAAGAGGTGCAGCAGCAGGTTCGGAAGAGTCTTATTCTATTGATTTTCTGATGGTTTATTATTCATGCTTCTTTGATACCTTAAATGTTTTAGGTACCATGTAACCTGATCAATAAGTTACCAGACTTCAACTTTGTCATCTCTGGGAAGAATTTCACAATGAAAGGGAGAGATTATGTTCAGCAGGTAATTACAGCAGCATCTTTATTACAGATTTGTTTTTGTGATGTGTAATTATAGCTGCATATTTTTTATGGGTCTCATTGTTCTTTAATTATGGAGGGTACCTAATGAAATGTTCATTGCCTTTCAGAATAAATGTTACAGTTCAGTTACTGATGGTTACATAGTTTCTTTGCTGGTGAAGGGAATATTTTTCTTGCCAGCAGTAAGGGAAGGCAAGTAACAGTGGGATATGTAATGTGTGTGTAAAGCATAGGTAAAGCAATCCCTGTACAGGCACCAAGGTTTCCAGGAGGTTGAGGCTCCCAGATTTCATGACAGTTGGCACATGAAGGTAGTAAGGTCCTCAGCCTTATGCACCAGCTGCCTTTACTCCCAGGAAATACTCCTGGTACTCATTTCTGTTAGAGGCTGATTCAACCCCAGGGCCATAGTATGGCTGGAAGGATTATGTCAATGTAAAATGCCAGTGACACTATCGGGGATTGAACCCGTGACCTTATTGCTTGTAGCACAGTGCCACCATATGCCCCATAATGTGTATTTTTTATTATTTTTCACACTTCCTTGGTTTGTTCATTGCACTTACAATCTGTGATTCATATGGGAAGGAACCACCATATAGCTTGTTAAAATGAATTCCCAGTGTCCAAGAAACATATTATATTTATTTATGTACTTATTGCTACCATATCTAATAGCTCGATGCATGGTTATGGATTATTAAAAAAGAAAGTATGACGGGAGTAAAAAATTAGTGTCTTCTGGTAGAAACGTATCAGAAGAAGCTGCTGCCTGTATCTTTCAGCTGAACCCTGCAAGAAGGTAGCAGTTTGCTCTGAAATGTTAACAGGTTTGTAGCAGACTGTATGATGACGTATTTCATATGACTGTAAATTTCAGTATGCTGTGAGAACCAGAGATCTCATACATGAAGACAGTTATTTGTAGAAAGGGTAAAAATTCTGTAAATTACCCAGTGTTATACTTCTCCCATGTGGCCTACAGTGTGTGTTGAGCTGGTGTATGACTTAGCTGTATGTGTACTGGCTGCAGCCTGGTGGTATGCTAATGAGATGATTCGCATGCATGTAAAATAACATGTTGCAGTTTGTATAATGCATATTCTTGAGAGTACAAAGTAGTGTGTAACCATACGCTTTACATTATCTAATCCATGATATACAAATCAATCACACACATGTGTGATCCTTCAACCATAATTTCCTTGCTGAACTTGCGTGGCTTCAGTATAGTGCGGTTTGCCATGCTATTTACATCGTGACACATTCTCTTGGTATGTATTCCACTGACTCCTGTTTTATCTCCCTGTTATACTGGCTTGTAATTAAATGTATTGTTACACCCACATATTCCTTTTATTTCAGGGTGGTGAATTACTGCCTGAAACCTGTGTAACCCTCTAATCAAACATCAACACATTCTTATTAGAAATACTTATTTTTAGACATTTTTAAAGTATGGGTTCCTGTAATTTTCATTTTATATCCGTAGATTCTTTCTAATACTTCTATTATTTCATTTCATACTCTATAAGGTATCTTCCGTCTGTATATTACCTCCCTGAAGATGGTAACGTGGTTGGCTGAAACATGTAGGAGGTCATTGTGTATATAGACTAATTTCAATATACTTCTGTGTATTTTATCTTTATCGTTGTACGGTGCATTTCGTAGAATCATTTAATTAGCATACCAACTAATGAACATACATAAAATTTCACATTAAAACACTTAAAATCGCTCCAACATGTTTTGATCCTAAGATCATCTTCAGGGAGCTACACTGTTCCTTGCTAAAGTCACATTTTTAAAAACATTCACTGATTACATCCTTGTTAATATAAGGAAGTAACAGTGAATGTTTTTAAAAATGTGACTTTAGCAAGGAACAGTGTAGCTTCCTGAAGATGATCTTAGGATCGAAACATGTTGGAGCGATTTTAAGTGTTTTAATGTGAAATTTTATGTATGTGCATTAGTTGGTAAAATGATTCTGTGTATTTGTTGGTTCTGTTATTGTGTATAGTGTTTAACCATGCTTGTTTTCCCACAGTTGCTCTTAACTGAAATATTCTCTGTTTGCAGGTTTCACTTTTTGGTGCATCCATTTGCTTATCAGCATTTGTTGAATTTGATGGTTTGTACGGTTATGAATGGGCTTTGGGGGCTTCGTTTATTTCCCAGTACTACACTGAATTTGATTTGGGTAACAACCGTATAGGGTTTGCAGTAGCCAACGAGTGATTTTTGGCAGTACCAGCAGTACTTTCTCACACCTGAACTGACATCAGCACTTGTTATTCCTAAGAATAAATGCTGGGTTAACACTTCACATTGTTTAATGTTTTTGGTTTATACTTTATGACTAATGTTTATTACACTATAATCAGGTTTGTTACAAGTTTTATAAGGTTTAGTGAAATAAGCTGCATTTGATTATTACTTGAATATATGTAATTTGACTGTATTTCATTACATTTTTGTGGCATTTTCAGTAAGGGGAATTGCATTTGTTCTAGCAGGGTTCAGTGTGTGTTTACAATATGAGATTTGAGCTCACCCATGATATGTGTGCATTAAGGATGCTGGAATATATTTCGTTATAGCTGATAATCATCAACCCTCGACAGTTATACACCAAAAAGAAAGTTTTTCGCAAGTACCATGAGTTTGTTTTTCAAACCAGGAGATAGATTTTCATTTAAAAAGTTGTAAGGTAATTTGGATTGAGGAATTGCTTGTCACTTACCATTTCACTGTGGTAAGTAACAACAGTGTGATTTCATGGTGTGATATAACAAAAGGCCAATAACATATGTGTAGTAACAGGTTTGAGGTATATTTGGAATATTGTGAAATTCATATTTAGGCCAGTCACAGGCTTTACATACGTAAAAATTTTTAAAGCATTTTATCAGTGGCTAGGCACCATGTCTGTACTGCAGTGGCTCTAAACTTCCAACAGTTTTCAAGCTGACAGGGAGTAACTGCTTTAAGAAAATTTAACCAGCATATAGTGGAACCATTGTGTAAAGCATTGCTACTGACAAAAAATTGCTATCTGAGAGTATTCAAAAGTCAGTGCATACATTTTTTGTATTTGTGAATACCACAGTCTCCTTCAAGCAGGTAAACATTGTGCAGGCAGTACTTAATTAATATTGCCCCAAACAACATTGTTTTTAGTGTGGATGAGAAAAACCAGCTAGATGTCACTTTTTGTATTCTTTATTTCTCTTCTAATAGTTGCTCAACATGTTTCGGGCAACCAGGTAGTGCGTCCATCTACGCACTACCTGCCAACCGGTCTTGACAACCTTCCCGCAGCCACGGCACATACCAACACGAGGCTATAACATCACGCATTCGTCAGCTCCTGACGATGGGCACATAGTTGCCAGAAACATAAAAAGTGACAACTAGTTGGTTTTTCTTATCCACGCTGAATTACGATGCACGGTCAACCACACATCAGATTAACATTGTTTTTCTTTAACTGACAAAGAATCCTGATGAACGGTTTAGTGAACAGTACTAGACTCAACAGTAACGTAGTTTTCACTGGCTGGTGGCAGATCTTCAGCAGCCAGACTCTAGGCTTTTTTTTAATTAATGTGAGGGGATAAGAATCTGTCTTACATTGCTTTGCTCTTTGGTGACTGGTGTGATTTTCAGGAATGTAGCCTTAACATTAAATCTGGACTTAGAAGTGCTTGACTGCATATTGTTTTATTGGTAATTTCATATGCACAGTGCTCACCCATTTGGTTGCATGAGGCTTTCTGTGACCCTAAAAAGGCAAACAAACCAAAACTGCTGAAAGAGTTAAACAATACTGTAATGTGATAAGCACTTGAAATAAAACTTTGAATATGAGAAAATGTGCACTTAACAGCCAAAACTTACTATCCATTTATCCCATATTAATGTACCCTTTCCAACAAGTACCCAATGGCCATGCCAGTTTAAAACACTGGATCTCACCATTCCCATAGATGATGAGGGTGAGCAGAAGCAAAACCTCAGGATTGTGAGTTTAATAACAGTAGTACTTCCAAATGAACATGGCCAGTATAATAATGTATTGCAAAATGCAGTGCTTTTTGGAAGAATATTCCTGTATGGGATGTGTTTATCATCATGAGCTGAATAACCTTTGATAGACCTTGGCTGCTTCAGTAGTTTTCCATCCCCCACCACGTGTTTAACACCAGCATTTGCCGGAGTCGGTTACACAATCCAACCATCATGATTTTGGTCGCCCAGCTTTTTTGTGACTGGGAGTGTGTTGTACATACATGGAAATGTACTTCCAGGTCCAGCAGCCAGTGATGTACATTCCATTATTTACAGTCTGCTAATAAATATATCCTGATCCTGAAAAGAAATTGTGGTATGTGGGTATGACAAACAAAAGGCTTGACCTGCGTTATTATAGGGGAAAGAGTACCTGATGTTAGGTGTGGTCGTTTCCCTTAAAGTTGGTGATAAAGTGTGGGTCATCATCTTGAATTCATACATGATTTTTTAATTGGAACATACATAGCTGAAAGAAACTGTTGAGCCAACCCAACATATATGTTGCTGAGGTATCAAAGAGTAGATGAAAAAGAGGGCAGAGCACCTGTGGCAGTTACAGTGTGTTCATTGTGCCTGTGAAAAATTCCATATGGGCTCGGGCAGAGTTATGATCAAACGTGTAAAGTAATGCTGATTAACCATGCCATGAAAATGCAGTACAAATATTCCAGGTGTCAAAAGCAAATATCTTAAGGGTGAAGGCAATGTAAGGAGAAGCTGATAAACGCAGAGTAGCACTTTCTCACTGGACACAAGCGTACCATTTTCAGAAATGTGTACGTCGTTGGTTGTGGCTTAAATATGAAAACTGTGAAACAAAAAAATATAAAGCACAGCAACATGCTGCGTAACACATGATGTGATATGAATGCAAGACCAATACAGATAGGTGTTTGATACACGGGAACAGGTACCGTTTTGGCGTAGAAATTCAATTTGCCAGAAACTGACAGCAGACTGCAAGCGAGTTGTTGCTTATCAGCGACGTGTGATATGACGGCAAAATGAGTGGTTGCATTGCAAGGCAAATAGCAGATGCTGATGAAAAATCAGTACTTTTATATGCTACCAAATTATACTGTTGTACGATCCCGTAAAAATTGTGACGATTTAAAAACATCAGGTAATAAAAAAATATGGGATGACTATCACTTTGTAGCGTGTTTTTGGCGTTCGCTGTTGTAACCGGCTGCATGTTTATCCGTGATGACTTGTCAGTAATGTTTATTGGCTTAGGTCTACCTGGCTCCTTCCTTAAATAACATGATTGGCAGATGACGAAATTGACAACAAATTTTAATATTTTACATTCACAAGGTAAAGTTCGTAAAATGTAAATATGAACCACTGAAACGTACGTCAACACTCGTTCTATAGTCATCGAAAAACAGTAAATAGATTTTTTCCGATGCTCACTCCGGGGCCAATCGCGTGACCGTGTCTCACACACAAATCATCAAATTGAGTTCTGACTACACGTTTTAGCATAGATAGTACGGCTGTGTCAGCGAGAAGGTTTATTGTGATTGTATGCGTTTAATATAACTTGGATTGTGACTAAATGTGGCAACAAGTTTCCTATTTTTAAGCACGAACTGATGTAATTGACGATAAACCTTATCGTTACGTGAAATTTGTATTTGAGAGGTGTCTTGTTCGGAGAAAATGATCCGTATAGGATTGATTGTGCTGTTGGTGGCAGCTTGCAGTAGTGAATTTGTTCGGTTAGTTGTACCTGTAACCGTACTGTTGTTATGTGTATTTATGTACTGCATAGAACGCGGGATATGTATTTTCCTGCTTTCGTGAGAGTACATGGTTTTACTGATTTAATATTTAATGCGGTACTAAAGGTTATGTTTGTTAAATGCATGTGTTGGTAGGGCTCTCAGCGGGAAGGTGCTGTTGAATACGAAATTGATCTTTTCTTCAATATCGAAGAACCAAAACAAGGCTAGCCTTGCCTCCAGCAAAACAAAATCGTTTGTTCTACGTGTTATTTTACACAAGAATTAAATTTTATTGAATACAGTATGAATTATAATCAAAACGAGGTAATTACCGTTTTATGAGAGAGGATAATGTTATAGCCCTGTAAAGTAGTGCTTTGGACTGTTTATTTTTGCGTGGGCTGCAAATTTTGAGCAAAGTCCGGCCTTTGTATAGGAGTCAGCCTCATCTTCATCCTCAAATGTAGAGTGCAAAACAGTTTATAAGACTGGAATGGCGGACTTTATAACTAGCTTTGACTACACTGGCCCCTTTCATCCTCTAGTGAAATTGTATCGTCCATTTATGGAAAGAAGTGCATATGCTGTTCATTTATCATAATCACACATACGTGATTCTTATACTTAACTTTCACTTTATCCAAAATTTGGTATGGTCATGCAGATGATATTCTGTATTAATTAGTAAAACTAACTACGCCAGACCTGGAATATTGTACTGCTGAATTCAGATTAGCCCATTTTCTGCCACAGGTCATACAGTTACTTGCATATTAACATGCATTGCATTCTGGCTTAAAATACTGGTACTTGATTCTTTACTTAAGTGTAAGGAGCCTGTCATATGTGTTTTGGGGGAACATATTTGGCTGTGTGGTGACTAAAAGAATGTATTCTTTGCCTTACTAGGACTGCCATTGAAGCATTTGGAATGCTTCCTTTTAAATGGCCAGTTTCCACCCCCATAGCCACCTATTACCCAGCAATAACTTAATCTTCATTGTAGTGACAAAGTTCCTGTCAGGAGCCAGCAGATGGCAGATTATGTAGGTGTGATCTATCTATGATTTTCACTTAATATGCAGTACAGGGAAGTCTGATCTGTGATCCAGGTGTTCTGTTTTCTTACCATTATTGTAATTTGTCTGTAGTATATTTTATAAAAATGAATGCAGGTAACTCTATTGTCAGATCTGGTGCAGGTGACTTTAGTATCTTGAATTATGACTGTCATTGTCAACATTTTAAGTTACACGTGGTACCTGGATGTTTATACTTGGCATTTGATGGTCATTCTCACTCTCTTCTTATTTGTGTCCATTAGCCCATGAAAATGCACTGTAGTTAGAATTAATGCTTCTCCTAACCCACAGCTAACTTTTATATGTATAAAAGCTCTGGGTTAGGAGAAGCATGAACTCATTAACTACAATGCATTTTCATATTCTAATGGACACACATAAGAAAAGTGTGAGAAAGGTTTCTTAACTTACATTAATTTTATTCAGTGGAAGAGTATTTAGAATACATTTTTAATTAAGAATCATGGTTTCTGTATAGGGATCAATGAAAGTGTATTTGTAACTCATCTCTGATAATTTTAAATTGTATAGTATATAAGTGTTGTATACTTGAAATATATTTTAATATAAACTGCTCTTTAGCAACAACAAGAATGATAATTAACATGTATGATAAGAAGCTGTTTTGTATTAGATATATTTATAACAATATGACAATTTCTTTATCCTTAAGGTTTTTGTAACCTAATTTGGATCTGTGGAATGTGAAAACAAACAAACTGTTGACAGTGACAGTCATAATTCAAGATACTGAAGTCAGGTGCACCAGATCTGACAATACAGTTACGTGCATTCATTTTTATAAAATACATTACAGACAAATTATATATATATATATATATTTTTGATACTTATTAATAAACAGCCCCTAATACATACTAAGCTCTTTGAAGAGCTGATTATGTGTATGGAGTGTCAAGTGTGTTGATTTGAATAAACAGTCTAAGAC
>Ga0209755_10009961_pt1 | contig 9997 bp, 9 predicted proteins | sample TergutCo191P1_FD_187301 | JGI IMG/M metagenome (GOLD analysis project Ga0209755, IMG submission 187301) | Cornitermes sp. P1 segment gut microbial communities from Petit-Saut dam, French Guiana - Co191P1 (SPAdes) (version 2) | ecosystem: Host-associated > Arthropoda: Insects > Digestive system >...
ATCATCGCAAGCAGGCATAAAATACGGCCGATTGACATCGGCGTTCTTTTTTCCGCCGGAATTACGCGAATTAAAGTTTACTCAAAACCAAAAATCGCGGTTATTCCGACAGGCGATGAAATAATTGACGCGCCGCGCTTATCCGCAAAAGACAGCACTAAAGAAGGCGCGATTATTGAATCAAACTCGCGAATGTTTGAAGCTCTTGTTTCAAACGCCGGAGGCAAAGCGGTACGCTTCGCTCCGGCTGCGGATGATTTTGAAAAATTAAAAGAAATTATTTTAAAGGCTGTGAATGATTTTGATATGGTATTGATAAACGCCGGATCAAGCGCGGGGAGAGAAGACTATACGGTTCAGGTGTTACGCGAAATAGGAGAAGTAATTGTTCACGGAGTCGCGATGAAACCGGGAAAGCCGGTGATACTCGCGAAAGTAAAGGGAAAACCCGTAATCGGGACACCCGGATATCCTGTATCCGCGTATTTATCTTATGAAATATTTGCTTCTCCTGTGATTTCCGCTCTTTCGGGAAATATTCTTAATGAACAAAGGATAATAAACAACGAGAAAAGAATCGAGGCGATAATAACAAGGCGGATTGTTTCTTCGTTGAAACACCGCGAATATGTGCGCGTAAAGGTTGGACGCGTAAACGGCAGTCTTGTCGCTTCTCCGCTTGCGAGAGGCGCCGGAGCGGCGATGTCTCTTGTCAGAGCAGACGGTTTTTGTGTGATTGATCAGCAAAGTGAAGGCGTTGAAGCGGGAGAAAAGATACAAATAGAACTTTTCCGCTCCATAGAAGAAATTGATCGCACGCTTGTTTCAATAGGAAGCCACGATCTTATTCTTGATGTAATTGCCGATATGATGTCGTTTAACGGAGACGCTTCTCTTTCAAGCGCTCATTTGGGAAGTCTTGCAGGTCTTACAGCTCTATATAGAGGCGAATGTCATATCGCTCCGATTCATCTGTTAGATGAAGAGACAGGTTTTTATAATACCGGCTGGCTTAAAAAAACAATGAACTCGAACATTATGTTAGGTGAACAATTTACGCCTAACAAGAAGTCGCTAAGTGATGTTTGTTTAATTAAAGGCGTGGGGAGAGTTCAGGGGTTAATCGTTCAGAAAGGCAATCCTTTAAAAATTAATTCGCTCTCCGATATTTGCCGATGCCGTTTCATAAATCGTCAGAGAGGAGCGGGAACACGGATATTACTTGATTATTTGTTAAAAAAAGAGGGAATTGATACCGCTGGCATTGACGGTTATACAAGAGAATCCGCTACTCACATGGCGGTCGCGGCTGCTGTTCAAAGCGGAAGCGCGGACGCCGGTATGGGAATCGCCTCCGCCGCAAAAGCGCTCGATCTGGATTTTATTCCTATGGGGGAAGAAGAATATGACTTTGCAATTTTTTCGGAAACGCTTAAAATGAAAGAGATGAAAATATTTATTGATATTTTAAAAAGTAAAGAATTTCACAGAAAACTCGCTGAGTTAGGAAGTCCGTTAAAAGCGTATACATGGGAAAACACCGGAGAAATAATAAAGATTTAAGATAAATGTATATGTTGATTTGTCAGATTTATTTAAAAGGAGAATATTATGTCAAATGACTTTAATCATTTTGATTCACAGGGAAACGCAATCATGGTTGATGTTTCGCAAAAGGAAGTAACCTCGCGTACCGCTGTAGCGAAAGGTGAAATAACAATGAATGTAGAATCAATACTGGCAGTAATAAACGGAACAGCGGAAAAAGGTGATGTTCTTGGTGTCGCGCGTATCGGCGGAATCATGGCGGTTAAAAAATGCGCGGAACTTATTCCTCTGTGTCATCCGCTCAATATTAACAAGTGTTCAATTGATTTCAATATTGATGATAGCAATAATAAAATTGAATGTATATGTGATGTGAAACTTTCCGGCAGGACCGGAGCGGAAATGGAAGCGCTTACGGGCGTGTCTGTCGCTCTGCTTACGATTTACGATATGTGCAAATCACTGGATAAATCTATGGTAATTAACAATATACGCCTGCATGAAAAGAGCGGCGGTAAAAGCGGACATTACATTGAAAAAGAAAAATAATAACCGGGAAAATTATGTTAATTGATTCTTTTGGCAGAACCATTAATTATCTGCGTGTCAGTATTACAGACAGATGCAACCTTAGATGTTTATACTGTATGCCGCCTGAAGGAGTTGAGTGGAAACATCATAACAGTATACTGACATTTGAAGAAATTATCCGTATTGTAAAAATAATAACAGATTTAGGAATACGCAATGTAAAAGTAACCGGCGGAGAGCCTTTTTTACGCAGAGGAATTTCATCTTTATTAAAGCGGTTAAAAATAATTAATGGAATTGAAAAAATAACGCTGACGACAAACGGTATTTTGTTAGGTGAATATTTAAATGAAACTGAGACAGAAGAATCGCCTGCGCTTCCTGACGGTGTTAATATAAGTCTTGACGCGTTAGAAGGCGAATGTTACGGATTTATTACAGGCAGTGATAACAAAAAAAATCTTAACACGGATATAAAGATCATCCTGCGGAACATTGATCGTCTTCTTGAAAAAAAAGTTAAGGTAAAAATAAATTGTGTTCCTGTGCGTAATGTAAATGAAAAAGAGATAATCCCAATTGCGGCGCTGGCGAAAGATAAAAACATTACCGTGCGTTTTATCGAACTTATGCCGATAGGATGCGCCGCGAATTATCAATATGTAAAAGGCGATGAAGCGGCGGAGAAAATCGAAAAAGCGTTTGGTATGCTTTCTCCCGGCGCCGAGGCGGCGGGAAACGGTCCTGCGGTTTATTACAGTCTTGCTGGTTTCAAAGGCAAGATCGGTTTTATTAACGCTGTTACCAGCGGTTTCTGCGATTCTTGCAATCGCTTGCGTCTAACATCTGAAGGTTTCCTGAAACTATGCCTCTCTAATAACGCAGGTCTTGATTTGAGACAAATGCTTCGTTCGGGCGTAAAAGATAACGATATCTCGCAAGCAATTATAAATATTGTAAAACAAAAACCAAAGAATCATACGCTTTCTGATATTTACAGTTCGCAAGAGGAAAATAAAGAAAGTATGTCAAAAATCGGCGGATAAAAATAAAAAATAATGATATAATACTATTATGGGAAAAATACTTGCAATCTGCGTAAGCAAAAAAAAAGGCACGCCGAAAAAAAGCGTAAAAGAGGTTGAATTCGTCGCGGGTCATGGTATAAAAGGCGACGCTCACGCGGGAGAATGGCACAGGCAGGTGAGTCTTCTTTCATCTCAAAAGATCGAAGAATTCCGCGCTAAAGGCGCAAATGTTAATGACGGTGACTTCGGCGAAAATCTTATAATAGACGGAATCGATTTGCGTTCTCTTCCGGTGGGGACTTTATTAAAATGCGGAGAAGTAATTTTTGAGATAACTCAAATAGGAAAGGAATGTCACAATCAAAGCGCGGGAAACTCTGTTTCGGGTTGTACAATTTATAAAACAATGGGCGACTGTATTATGCCGCGCGAAGGAGTGTTCGCGAAAGTAATACGCGGCGGTTTTATCGCTGCCGGAGATGAAATAACCCAAACCTTTGGTTCGGAGGACAGAGAAAAATTAACAGTAAAAAATAGAGAGCCGGAAATATCTTATAGTGTTTGGATTGTTACGGCGAGTGATAGAGGATTTAAAGGAGAGCGGGAAGATCTTAGCGGTAAAGTGATTCGTGAGATTGCGCAAAACGCCGGCTATATTGTCGCGGGTTACACTCTGTTAGCCGACAACAAGAATAAAATAAAAAAAGAACTTAAAAGAATTTGTGATAAAAAAATCGCGAACCTTATTCTTACGACCGGCGGCACAGGTTTATCTCCGCGCGATTGTATGCCGGAAGCGACAATGGAAGCCGCGAATAAGCTTGTGCCGGGCATTGCTGAAGCGATGCGGGCGAACGGTATGGCAATAACAAAACGCGCGATGCTAAGCCGTTCTGCCGCGGCTATTAGGGGCAGCTCTCTTATTATCAATCTTCCCGGAAGCCCGAAAGCGGTTCGTGAAAATTTGGAATTTATAATCGGCGATCTGCGGCACGCTCTTGATATACTTACGGGAAAAGCGGAGGAGTGCGCGTCAAAAGTATGAAATATCCGTTAATTTTTGTTCACGGAATTATCGCTCATGACAGAGCTAAATATTTTAGTTTCTGGGGAAGAATTCCAAATATTCTCAAAGAAAAGGGCATTCCGGTTTATTTCGGCAATACCGATTCGTGGGGCACTTATGAATCAAACGCGAAATTATTAAAGGAAAATATTGAAAAAGTATTGATTGAAAATAAAACGGAAAAAGTAAATTTAATAGCTCATTCAAAAGGAGCGATCGATTCGCGTTTCCTTATTTGGAATTATAATTTCGGAGATAAAGTCGCGAGTTTAACTTCGTTATCATCTCCGCATCAGGGTTCGGAATTAGCGGATTTGTTTTTTAATAAAAAGTATTTTCATACTAAGATAACAAGAAAAGCGCTTGATATTTTCGGTAAATTATACGGTGATTTAAATCCTGATTTTTACAGCGTGATTAATCAATTAACCACAAAAACAATGAAAGAATTTAATGAAAGTATAAAAATGGATAAGAACGTTTATTTTCAAAGTTTATATACAACAATGAAGAATCGTTTTGATGATTTTATGTTTTATAACAGTTATTGTTATTTAAAAAAAGAAGCCGGAGAAAATGACGGCATGGTTTGCGAATATTCTTCAAATTGGGGAGATAATGTAAGAAAAATAGACGGCGGAATATCTCATGCGGAAATATTGGATTATAAAAAGAGAGATATTTCGGGAGTTGATATAAGAGCCGTTTATTTAAACATAGCGGAAGATTTAACTCAGAAAGGTTTTTAAAAGGTAAAACTAATTAGCCGCGTTTTTTCAGTTTCATTCGATGACGCCGCTAATATATCTCTGTTCCGAAAAAATCTTCGCCTCTTAAAATCTTACCGAGATTGTTAAGATCTTTTCCGCCTGCGCAGATTACTTTTAATCCTATTTTCTGAGCGTGATTGCTTGCGACAGGATCGAAAGGAACATTTTTTCCGGGTGTCCATTCATCGCCGATAATTTCGCGGAAATCCGCCCACGTGATCTTATCGATAGGTTTCGCGTCCGGGTTTGTTTTAGGATCCGCCGTGTAAACTTTTTCGATGTTTGAAAGATTGATTACCATATCGGCTCCGAATCTTTCGGCTAACAAAACAGCGTCATAATCCGTGGAAAAACCCGGTTTCCATCCTGCCGCGACAAGAACGCGTCCTGTTAATGGATTTACTTCTAACGGATTTGTTACTACTTCCTGACTGCACCATTCGCGCATAACAGCTTTTACAAGCTGAGCGTTAAGACGCGTTGCCATTATGCCGATCCAGTCGGCTGCCTGTCGGCAAGCTTCATCGTCCTTGAAAGAGTCAGATGAAACTTCGCGGTACGCGCTTTGATAACGCCGCGCGGGAGCGCCGCCGCCTACGACAAAAATAAAATGCCGGTTCGCGTCTTCATCAATAAACGATCGAATCAATTCTAAAAATTTTTTTAGAAAATCCGTATCAACATCGTTAGGCGCGACAATTGAGCCGCCAAGTGAAATTACCGTTACCATCTTTTACCTCATTGATGCGTATAAATACCGCTGATTGTTATGTCTCCCCAAAAACTTGAATACGATTCAAGTCCTCCTGTCGCTTCTTCCCAAATATTTTGAATCGAATACGACGGCTTATGAGAAACCAGCCTTCCTCGATTTTCCATTTGTGAAAGAGTCAACTCTCCTCTGGAAAACGCGATGCGCGTGTTATCAATATTTCCAAAGTAGTAGTTAATTATATCCTGCTTTGCGGTTTCACGCAAAGAAGAATTTTCAATCGTTACAGCTCCTGATCCCATTGCCGGATCAACGGGAATCCAGCCGAAATTGTCAATCCAGAATTCCGTCCAATAATGGCGGAAAGTCTGACCGTTACGATCGATTAAAACTCCGGCGATTGGAACGCAAGGCACTCTCGCCGCGCGCGCCATCGCGGTAAAAAGAAGCGCGGCGGCATAAGGATCTGACCGGCGTATTTCAAGCGTGTCGACAACTTTTGTACCGGCAGGTAAATATTCAACTATGCTGATATTTCTGATCATCCAGTCATATATCAATCTTGCTTTTGTGTAGGGATTTTGTTCTCTGCCTACAATCGAATTGACAATTGTTTTCAGCGTTATGTTGTCGCTTGGAATTAATTCGGAACTTTGAGTATGCGCCGCGTAAAAAGCGGACGCGTTCTGATCCGATTTAACATTGGCAGGTCTCATTGTTGTTTCAACTTCATAAACTTCAACACGATAGGAAAGAGTAATTGATTGATTTGTTCCCGCTCCGAGATTGTCTATTTTAAAAAGACCGATCCCTCTGTGGTTTTCCATATAAGGATCGGAACTTCGATTTATAAGAGTGATATTTCTCTGCGAAGAAGATGTGACAGGTTTTGGAATCCATAAATAAAGAGCGTTAGGTTTTGTCGCCGCAATAACTCTGATATCGACAGAATAACTTACGGTGTAACTGCGTTTATCCCTGAATTTTTTTGTGCCAGGTTTTCCGCTTACTTCAAAAAAAACAGGACGAGATCTTCCATGAGGAGTTTCCACTTCAATGTTGCCGCTGACAGCTCCGTCCGGCAGACGAACGCGGATTTCTCTCGAACTCCATGACTCATAACCTAATTCCGTTTCTGACGCTTCGATAAACTCCGGCTCTCTTACGACATAAGGATTGACATGTCCGGAATCGTAATCCCACGAAAAGTAAACACCTGACGCCGCCTGTAATGAATTTTCACGTGTTATGCCAAAATTATTTCCGGTAATGGTTATCAAAGTTCCAGGCGTTCCCGTCTGCGGATTTACCGATGTAATTCTCGGCTGCAATCCCAATTCCTCTCCTTCGGCAGGGCGGGGAACAATCGCCGAATTGGAAAAAAGCACGCCATTGCTTTTTTTTCCGTTCGCGTGCACATAGACAAGTCCCGACTCTCCAAGTTCCGGAATTCTGATAATAATTATATCATTCTGCCACGAATGATAGGACGAATTAGTCGGCGCGACTCCGGCGATTGTCACATAAGATTCATCGCGGGATGATCCGAAATTGCTTCCCTTAAGAGTTACGATCTCTCCCATTCTCCCGATTTTAGGATCGATAGAAGTTATCACGGGAGACCTCCCGCTGCATGACATTAAAATGATAATTAAACACGAAGCGCACAAAAACCACGAACTTTTACTTCGAAGCTTTCTTGTTGTTCGCGCGCACGCTAATAGCGCATACCGGATGTATGAGAGTTCGTGTTGGTTCGTGATAGAATTCTTAATTCTCATTATTTGTTTTGTCGGACGCTTCCCTGTATGGATTTACTTTTAAAATAATTTCGATCGATGATGATGACGATGATTCGGTTTCACCTAACGGAAAGAAAAGAATCGGTTCGTTAAATTCAAAAGGAATTGTTTGAATTGATGTGTAATAACTAAATCCCTGATCCGAATCTTTTATGCCAATCTGCACCTGAGAAAAAAGAACGTTTCCGCTGCGGCGGATAAAAGGAGTGAATTGCACGGCTACAACTAAATTCGCGCCTTCAAGCCGGATGCTGACAGGATTTCCCGGCATCGTTATTTTTTGATGAGTTTCATTCCATGTTACAACATTTTCGCTTTCCAATACCCGCGCGTTAATATCCAGTACAAGCGCGCGCCTCCGCAGTTCCGGTATCACTTTGTCTTTGTCCGATGACGGCTGACGATCCTGAGCGAATAGAACGCCCGCGCTTACAATGACAAATACGCTGACAAGGAAAATGGAACGCGTCATCTATCGTTGTCTCCTTTTTCGCTGCTGCTGACGGTCTGAGAAATCCGCGGCTCTGATTATCGCGGGTTCGCCCGACCTTGAAAAGTTTTTACTTTCCGGCAATTGCAAAATAATGATATTCGCGCCTGTATTTTGCGGCGCAAGGTATTGAAGAATTCCGCTCATATCCGCGGCAGGCACAATCCCCTGGATTTCATCAATTTTTTCCATCTCAGCCGCAAGAACATGATTCGATCGATCGATAGAAAGCGGCTGAGTTTCGCCGCGCTTCGCGTCCGCGATCGTCGATTGACCTTTCGCGCCTGGACCGTTCAGCCAAAAAACCGCGAACAGTAAGACAATAACCGCGGCGACGGCAGCCGCCGGCAACGGAACGGAAAGTTTGCGCTGCCATAAATTTAATCGATGTGACTGAAGGGAGCGCCGCCTATAACCCTGTCTTGCTTCTATTTTCTCCCAAACTTTTTCTTTTGATCTTTGCAGTTCATCTTCGGTATAGGTGCGCGGTTCCGCCGGTTCATCAACTACGCGTTCAATAAAAGTACGCGTTAAGGTTTTGTCCTCTTTAAACAAATCCTGAAGCCGCTTGAAATTATCAAACTTATCCTTGCAGGAAGGACAATGCGAAAAATGCTCTTGCATTTTCTCTTTCCATGGAGACGGTAACTCGCCATCCAGGTAAATTGAAAGGAGTTGTGGATCAGGACACATTCATTTCACCTCAAGTTTACTTTCGCTGAACAATCTGTTCGCTGCCGTTGGTTCGTTCCGGAGAGCCGTTGTCGATTGTTTGCAAAATAGCAGACAATCTCTCGCGGGCTCTGAATACCCGGACTTTTACATTTCCTTCGCTAATGCCAAGTACTCTGCCAATTTCTTTGTAATTCATATCAGCATACTCTTTCAGTATCAACACAATCTTTAGATTTTCAGGCAGTTTATCAAGGGCGATTTTCACTTCTTCGCTTGTTTCTTTTTTTACAAGCAATCCCTCTCCGGTTTCAACCTGTCTGTAATCCTCTTTGAAAGCGCGCTGATACGCTTTGCGTTCTCTTTCTTTACGTTTAGCGTAATTTAACGCGGCGTTTTTTACAACACGAATCAGCCAGTATTTCGCCTCTTCAGGATTCGGAAAAACCATGTTTTTTTCATAAAGTCTGAAAAAACTATCCTGACAAAGATCCTCCGCGGCTTCCGCGCTGTTTGTAACCCTGTAAGCTACCCTGAATAAAATTTGAAAGGTCGAGTCGTAGAGACGGCGGAAACTCCGGTTGAACTCCGCGGTGTCGACATTTGACGCTGTTCCCGGGCTGTTAACTACGGCTTGTTCGTCCGCCTGCGTCTGCTGCTTCAATTGAGTTCGCCGTTTCTGCCGGTCATCTTCCAATTTACCTTCCATATTATTAAACAAGCTTTTTCCTCAATTGTTACAATCAGTTTCAGGAACACAGACATCAAATTACCCGTGGGAAACTTAGTTGGATGCCCCGCGTTTCCATGTTGTTTCCGCAGGACTGTCTTCCAGTATTATACCACGATCCTTCAAATTTTGTCTTATTTTATCTGCCGTTGCAAAATCTTTTGCTTTTTTCGCTTCAGATCTTTTGATAATCAGTTCCTCGATTTCTTTTGATAAATCTTCATCCTCGCCGCTGTTTGCGTTATTTTTCAGCGCTTCTTCCAGCCCAAGCCCCAAAATGCTGTCCATATCGAAAACGGCGGAGAGCGCCTGTTCGGTCGCCGGTCCGTCACGCAGCAACCCCCACAATTCAGCCAGCGCTCTCGGCGTATTTAGATCATCCTCAATTGCCTTATTAAACGCTTCAAGGTATTTTTTTATTACATCATCATATTCTCTCTGCGAACTCTGCGAACTCGCGAACCGAAGGTTCGACGCCTCTGCGTGAGGAAATTTGGTTTTGAGTTTATCGATTAAAGACTTGCGCGAATTTTGCGCTCCTTTCAAACTTTCCATAGAAAATTGAAGCTGGCTTCTGTAATGTCCGCCGAGTAAAAAATACCGGTAATCAAGCGGATCGAAACCTTCGTCGACAAGATTTTGCAAAGT
>Ga0209755_10009962_pt1 | contig 9997 bp, 8 predicted proteins | sample TergutCo191P1_FD_187301 | JGI IMG/M metagenome (GOLD analysis project Ga0209755, IMG submission 187301) | Cornitermes sp. P1 segment gut microbial communities from Petit-Saut dam, French Guiana - Co191P1 (SPAdes) (version 2) | ecosystem: Host-associated > Arthropoda: Insects > Digestive system >...
CAACCTTAATATACCCCGCTATGTAGACACCTTTGAGGCAGAAGAACCCATTGACATTGCAGCACTAAGCCGTGAAATGACCGAACTCAACAACAAGCTAAAAGAAACCGAAGCAGAATTTTTGGGGCTGCTGGAGCAGCTTGCTGTGACAGATGATACAAGGGACATTGTGGAAGCGACGAAGCGGATATTTGGGGGTATATAATTATGGATAAAAATAATTTGCAATATCAAATTTACAAGCTGGATAATGAAAATGAAATAAATGCACTTGTAAAAGATGAAACAATTTGGCTGACACAAAAGGCAATGAGTGAGTTGTTTGACGTTGATAGAACGTCCATTTCTCGACATCTAAAAAATATTTTTGAAAGTGGCGAACTACTAGAAGAAGTGGTTAGTGCAGAAATTGCACATACCACTCAACACGGTGCATTGTCTGATAAAACACAGACTAAGCCTGTAAAATTTTATAGCCTTGATGCCATTATCTCTGTAGGCTATCGTGTAAACTCTCTCAAAGCTACACGCTTTAGACAGTGGGCAACCAAAATATTACGAGAGTTTATGACAAAGGGTTTTGTATTGGATGATGAACGCTTAAAGCAAGGCGAAACAGTATTTGGCAAAGATTTTTTCAAAGAGCTTTTAGAGCGTGTACGCTCTATCCGCACCAGCGAACGCCGCATATGGCTACAAATAACAGATGTTTTTGCCGAGATAAGTGCCGATTATGACAAGGATAGCCCTGTTACACGAGACTTTTATGCCATGGTACAAAATAAATTCCATTTTGCAATAACAGGGCATACGGCGGCAGAGATAATCCATGAACGTGCAGACAGCAACCTCGACAACATGGGTTTAGTCACTTGGAAAAACTCTCCCGATGGCCGAATCCTCAAGGGTGATGTGTCTGTCGCCAAAAATTACTTGAACGAGCAGGAGATACGCCGATTAGAAAGAAGTGTATCCGGCTTTTTTGACTATGTTGAAGACTTGATTGAAGATGAAGTTCTGCTAAAAATGGAAGACTTTGCAGCAAGCATTGATGAGTTCCTAAAATTCCGCAGATACAAAATTCTGATTGGCAGGGGCAAGATGTCAATGTTGGAGGCAAAAGAAAAAGCCCATAACGAGTATGCCATTTTCAATAAAACGCAAAAAATCAACTCTGACTTTGAAAAACAGATTGCACGGACGCATGGGCGAGCAGCTACCGAAGGTAGCAACAAGGCAAAGATAGGGCGTGAGGTGAAAAGCGATGGCGACTGATAAAAACGCTGTGCCTGAAATCAGGTTCAAGGGGTTTACTGACGCTTGGGTTCTGCGGAGGTTAGGGGATGCTGTTGAGAAACAAAAATCCTATTCGCTATCTCGTGACGTGGAAACTACAGATACGACAGGCTACCGATATATTCATTATGGGGACATTCACAAGCAAGTAGCTGATATTATAACGCATGATGAACAACTACCGATGATTAAAGCTGGCGATTATATTCCCATCGTTCAAGGTGATTTAGTCTTAGCAGATGCCTCTGAAGATTATACAGGAATTGCAGAGCCGTGTGTCGTTTTGCACACACCTAACGATAAAATTGTCGCAGGATTGCATACCATAGCAATACGCCCCATAGACACTAACTCATTATTTCTATACCACCTTTTTCATACCGATGGGTTCAAAAAATTTGGCGGACACGTTGGCACAGGGTTAAAAGTATTTGGAATAACTTTTACAAATTTGGCTAAATACGATATGAACATTCCCACACTCCCTGAGCAAACCTCCATCGGCACATTCTTCCGCACGTTGGATAGCTGTATAGAAATCAATCAGCGTAAGCATGATAATTTGAAAAAATTAAAAGCGGCTTACTTGCAACAGATGTTCCCGCAAGCGGGTGAGAGTGTACCACGAGTTAGGTTTGAGGGATTTACAGGGGAGTGGACTACCGTTAAGTTGGGAGATGTGGTCGAAAAGCTCAAATCTTATTCACTATCAAGAGATGTTGAAACTAAAGATATGACTGGCTACAGATATATCCATTATGGTGACATCCATAAACAAGTGGCAGATATTATATCAAGTGATGAACAGCTACCACGGATAAAGATTGGTGATTATATACCACTCCAGCAATATGACTTGGTGTTGGCAGATGCCTCTGAAGATTATGTTGGAATTGCCGAGCCTTGCATTATCCTTCACGATCCGAAAGAAAGACTTGTTGCAGGTTTGCACACAATCGCTATCAGACCAATTGGTACGGATTCGCTATTCCTTTATCATTTGTTCCATACTGATGGTTTTAGAAAGTTTGGCGGCTTTGTGGGAACTGGTTTGAAAGTGTTTGGAATAACATTTACCAATCTATCCAAATATGAGATGGGATTACCGAGTCTTGAAGAACAAACCGCCATCGGCGAGTTTTTTCACAAGCTCGACACCCAAATCATTACACATGAACAGAAAATAGAACAAGCTAAACAGCTAAAAGCGGCATACTTGCAAAAGATGTTTGTCTAACAATGCGGACAGATGTGGGAGGCCACAATGAAAAAATGCCCAAAATGCGGATACAATCCGCCCAAGAAAGCAAAATTAGATACACACACATTGTACGGCACAGAAAAACTCCAATATGCTTTAGATAATTTTGCTGGAATCCTTAAAAATGTTGAATACTTTGAGCACAATTATGAGCAGATTAAAACCCAGCTAACTGATTTTGTCCAATTGGCCTTAACGGGCTATTTTACAGCACTAGGCTCACTGATTAGAAACCGAGATGGAATGGACTACACTAAGATATTCGAGCTATGTGATTTGTTGTTGAAAAAAAACGTGAATTATCCTAAGCAAAACGAAGCATTAAAACATAACATTGACGTTTTGAGAGAATGGGAAGCATCCCTAAAGTATGAAATGAAACATATCCTCGAAGTCAGAGATAAATACTTTGCCCATATAGATTTTGTGGATATGAATTTTTTAATTGAATCTTTTGCAAACAAGGATACAACAAAGCAAAATGATTTATCAAAATTCTTTAGGTCACTTATCGACACGGCCCAAGACTACTCGTTTTCGGTTTGCAAAGAGTATGCCAAGAAAAATGGCAATTAAAAATTACAGACGTTCAAACGGCGCAAATGCGCCGTTTGTGCTATCATAGTAACACTAAGTGTTGAATAATTTTGTCATTATCTTGGTTCTCCAATTCCTGAATTATGTGCAAATACGTTTCTTGTGTAGTGGTTATACTGGAATGCCCTAGCCTCTTTGCAATACTAGCAATTGACACGCCGGCAAAAATCAGAAGTGATGCGTGGGTATGCCGCAAACAATGCACAGAAATGGTTGGTACTTCTGCTCTTTTGCATAGAGTTTGAAGGCGTGAGTTTATTGTGGAGTTAAAAACTCTGCCCTTAACAAAAATAGGCTCACCTCCAGCCAAGCCGCTTGTCAAAATTGCAAATTGTCCGCATAGTTTAGAATCTATTTGTAAAGTTCGCTTTGACGATAAATTTTTTGTATCACCAAAGCGGCCGTCCAAACTTTTATAGTCCCATGATTTTGTTATTTTAATTTTCTGCTGTTCAAAGTCAAAGTCTTGTGGGGTTAGTGCCAACGCTTCCGAAAACCGCAAGCCCGTCTTTGCTACAAGCAAAACAAACCAATCCCAACTTGGTTCGTTTTGCAATGTCAGAGATGCAAGCAAGGTTTCGAGTTGGTGCTGGCTCAAAAATTTAGGCTTTTTATTAGCAGGTGCTTTGCCTTTGATAACGACCTTCCGGGTTGGGTCTGACTTTAGTAGCCCATCGTCGATAGCGTCCATAATAGCACTTTTCAAATGGTGGTGAAAGTCCATTGTGGTTTGCCGCTCATGAGTTAGGGCGTAGTTGTTTATCAATAGTTGGTAGCTGCGCTTGTCCAGTTCACAAAGTTTTAGCGTTGGCATAAGTTCGGTAAGCCGCCGCAATGTCATTAAGTATTTTTGGTATGTGACGGGACGTACTGCACCCTGTTTGTATAGTACAATCCAATCGGCAAAATACTCATGAAAATACTGCGAACCCTCTTTTATTGTGTGCATTAAAAAAACCTCCTAAAATAATTTTGGCAAGAATGTGCCATTATCATTATGCAGGAGGTTTATTGTATTTAGGTTATCATATGAACATTTTTTGTAGGTAAGCCGCCTTTAGTTGCTTTAACCGCTCTATTTTGTCGGCTTGTGCAGTTATTTGTGTGTCGAGGTTACGGAAGAAATTGCCTATGGAGGTTTGTTCTTTGGTGTTTTTTGGCACAACTAAAATGGTTTTGAAAAAATCTGAGGTCGAAATGTTAAGCAATCCATGATTTCTTGCTCCTTCGGCTGCGTACTTAATAATCTCTGTATGCCATTTATCTGTTTCATAATACTGTACAAGAAAATCAGACTCTATAGCTATTGGCTTGAAAACTATATATAGAACAGACAAAACACCCATATCATACCTGTCTAATCTCTTTACCGCACCCCATGGATAGCCATTAGAATAACTTTTATTATACGCAAATTCACCATTCATGATGAGGAAGTAACCACTCACATCTCTACTTGCAACTTGTTTGTCAAAAAAATCTGTTTGGTCAATAAGACCATGCTGAGCTGATATGGTTAAAGGTAAGCCGCTTTCAAGGTTTGTATTTTTTCGGGTTACTCTCTCGGCAATTTCACCAAGCGCAACTTCCTCCCACTCCCCACTAAACCCCTCAAACCTAACCCGTGGCACGCTTTCCCCAGCCTGTGGGAACATCTGTTGCAGGTAAGCAGCCTTTAATTTCTTTAGGCAATCATGCTTACGCTGATTGATTTCTATACAGCTATCCAATGTGCGGAAGAAGTTGCCAATGGCCGTTTGTTCCTCTTTTGATTCAGGAATTTTCAACGCTTTACTCAACAATTCATCTTTTGTAATTCCTTTTATTGATGTACCTTGAACGGTGTGAAGCTCTTTTTGCAATTTTGTATACAAAGCGTAGGCTCCAAACCAAATATCAATATTCAAATCAGAGAGTGATAAGAAATCTTGGCTGGTCGAAAAATTATGCGAAATAACACTCAATTTACCTACACCAACCCTTGTAACTATTGCTATCGAGTTTGCAGGTATTAGTTTTGCCGAAGAGTTTCTTACTCCCATGTTAGTAATATGCTTGCGGAGATTTGCGCCGGTTATGTCATGCTCTGTTATATCAGAGCTTTGTAGCCAAGGTATATCACCATTCCAGTAATCCCTGTTTGTCGTGCTTGGAGTTCCACCACCAAAGTAAGTACCAGCGACACTCTCAGCTGTTCGCAGAACCCAAGCGTTAGTTATTCTGTTCTTTGAATGAGGTCGTGGGAGGCAGAGCCACCGCCAAGCCTACCACAACCACCGCAATAGTGAAGCCAATTTTGCCATAAAATGTTTAGTATTATCAATGCTCGCAAGTCTTAATTTTACTGCTTTTGCCAGTAATATGCCACGTTGCCAATACAACACCCATGGCGCAACTAACCTATTTTTATTCACAGATTCACCTATAAGGCTAGGCTACAATGTACATGGTCATGTTAGAAATAGGGATTCACATCCAATAACAAACAATCCCGACAGAGGTTGGCAATTCCTCTACCGGGATTGTTATTTGCAATAAAATAATACATATGATAAGCGTAAAGGCAATAACTATGACGAATAACAAGTCGTTGTTGTTTTGTTTCTGATATTTTCTTGATGTTACCCATTCACACATACGCTGTACAGGGTGGCATTGTACTAACTACCACGAAATTTCCATATATGTGAAGGTTGGATTGGTATAATGCAGCACACGCAGTGTGCGCCCCTCAAACTACCAAGAGTTGCAGGCATCCCCTACCCCGCTGCGCGCATGTTTCTTGCGGTATGGGTTCAGCCTTCAAAGCAATTTGTTATATCAATCCGGGGGGTTAAGTCTTGAGGTAAACCTTCATGCAGTAGGTATCAACAGGGACGGTTATGCTCAGGGATGGAGCTACCATTTGCAGCCAGAGCCGTTTAAGGAGGGTACTGTAAGTGGTGAACTTCTTGACTTAAAAACAGTATAAACCCTATCTGTGTCAAAGTACATTGAACCATTCTAAGAATTTGTCAAAATAAAAACCCATGCCGTGTGGCTTAGTTACAGGGCTTGCAGGCAATTGGCTATGTATCGGCAATATAATTCCATAAACTGGCAAAAGATTTCGTCAGCTTATGCTTACATAAATCCAATCTCGACAAAAATTATTTCACTTTGCACCAAACACCTGTTTTTCGACACAGCTTTTACTAAATATTTTGACGGGAAAAGAATTTTGCCAATATTCGCTAAATTCATTCCCCGACTTTTTACGCATGATAAAATTGGTAAAAATTAGAAAAGGATGTGCTTGCTATGACTTTTGCCACAAACGAAATTTTTACACTGCCACTGGATGCAGTAAAGCCCAACCCATATCAGCCACGCCGTATTTTTGACCAAAACGGGTTGGACGAGCTTGCGGCTTCCATTAAAGAATATGGCGTTTTGCAGCCAATTAGCGTGCGCCATATGGGAAGCGGGTATGAACTTGTTGCGGGCGAAAGGCGTTTGCGTGCAAGCAAACAGGCCGGAATGGAAAGCATACCGGCCATTTTGGTGGACATAACCGACACCGACAGTGCTGTGATTGCCATTATCGAAAACCTGCAACGCAGAGATTTGCATTTTTTTGAAGAAGCCGAGGGTTTCCGAAACCTAATGTACGACTATGCCTTTACCCAAGACGAACTTGCGGCCAAAGTTGGCAAAAACCAGTCTACCGTGGCCAACAAACTACGCATATTAAAGTTGCCGCGCCGTTTGCAAAAATTGATAATTGCCAACAACCTAACAGAACGCCACGCCCGTGCACTACTTAGGCTAAACTGCGAAAATATGCAGGAAAAAGTGCTTGAAAAAATTGTAACAGGCGAACTTAATGTGCGCAAAACAGAAGAGCTTATAGAAAATATGGTGGCAGCAAACGAGCCAAAAAGCAAATCCGCCACCCTGCCATTTAAGATGTATGTACGTGACATACGCATTTTAACAAACTCTATAAAAGAAGATTTGGAAATGATGCGCATGTCCGGAATGGACACAAAATTTGATATGGCCGAAACATCTACAGGGTACGAGATTAGCATAAAGTTAGACTATGTAAAAAGCACTAACATTGCAAAGCGAAACGTAGTTTAATTATTTACAATTGGTATAGAACATAGGCGGCTTTGCCGCTGTGTTTACCGCAAGGCGCGGCGAAACTGCGGAGCAGTTTCCCAGCATAAAACAAAGGCTCGTGCACCGGAAGCATGAGCCTTTGTTTTTGCCAAAATTATTTCACTATAATATCTCCGGTTTGTCGCTTGGTACAAACTTGAACACAATGGCCGCACCTACAAATAGTATCGCAATTCCTGCAATGCCGTAGTGCGACTGCCCTGTAACAAGTGCAATTACGCCAAAAATCGCAGTGCCCAGTACCGAAGCAAAGCGGCTGCACACATTGTAAAACCCAAAGTATTCGTTAGATTTTTCTTTTGGGATAATGCGCCCAAAGTACGAGCGAGACAATGCTTGAATACCGCCCTGTGCCGTACCTACCAGCATTGCCAAAGCCCAAAACATAGCCGTAAGAGTGCCAATTTCCCGCTCGGGGCTCATAAACAAGGCAATTGTGCAAACAACACAATAGGTAAATATTGCAAAGTATATCATACTTTTTGCGCCATATTTTTGCGACAGCTTGCCATAAATAACCGCAAAAGGCATGGCAACAAACTGCGTTACCAACAGCACCAAGAGCAGTGTAATTGCGCTTAGCCCAATATCCGTACCATAAGCAATTGCCATACGGATAATAGACCCTACGCCATCACTGTACAAGAAAAACGCAACAAGGAAAATAAGAATATGCTTTTGTGTAGCAATTTCTTTGGCAATTGTCCAAATCCGCACAAAACTTTTACGCACATACTGCGGCTCTTGATCTATCCCATATTTTTGGTGGACATTTTTCATAAACGGCCACATGAAAATTAGCCACCACACCACCGCAATAATAAATGCAATACGGTAGGCAAGCATAATATCCATGCCAATTACATCCAGTTCAACCAGCAAAACCAGCGGGATAGAAATAATAAACGGCAGTGCCCCGCCAATATACCCAAAGGCAAACCCCAAGCTGGAAACCCAATTCATCCGTTTATTGTCCGTTACATCAATCAAGAACGCATCATAAATTTTGGTGTTACCGGCGTACCCTACAGACGAAATAATAAATATCACCAAAATTACTACCCACCATCGCTCCGGTACAAAGGCAAGGCCAAACGTTCCCACAAGCCCCATAACGGCAAAAAGGGTGAAAAGTATTTTCTTCTTACCCTTATAGCCCGACAGCGTGCCGATAACGGGTGCAAGTAAGCCCACAATAATCATACCTATGGTGTTGCTGAAGGCATAGTATGCAGTTGCGTCTGTGCTATTTATCCCATGCCGTTCTGCGGCTTCAAGAAAAAACATGGAAAAAATAACGCTCATTACAATCATTACATATGACTGGCTTGCCCAATCATACAAAACCCAGCTAAATTCTTCTTTGGTCAAATCTTTCTTAAATGGAATCCAAGACCGTTTTGGATTGTCTTCTGTTTGCATGAGTACACTCTCCCCTATTCTCTGTCAGTTACAACTATCCCGGCTCCATTGCAGGCAACCCCTAATGCTTAAAATGCCTCACACCTGTAAACACCATGGCAATGCCATGCTTGTCCGCCGCCTCAATAGACAGTTTGTCGTTTATAGACCCGCCGGGCTGGATAATTTCTGCAATGCCGTTTGCGGCGCAAAGTTCTACCACATCTGCAAAGGGGAATAATGCGTCTGACGCAAGAACGGCACCTTTTGCGCCCTCCCCTGCCCTGGCCACTGCCGCTTCGGCCGCCCAAATTCGGCTAACCTCACCACCGCCAATGCCAAGGGTAACGCCGTCTTTTGCCACAACAATGGCGTTGGACTTCACGTGTTTTACTACTTTCATGGCAAAAATAAGGTCGCTAAGTTTTTGGGGCGTTTTTTGTGTTACCACTGTGCGGGTTTCGTTTTCAATGTCAGTCGATTCGATTTTCGAATCAACTGAATTTCCGCTGTCAGCTTCTTGCAGCAAAATGCCACCGCCCACACTCTTACATTCCAATATTGCCGATGCAGGTTTTTCTGATATTGTTGGCAACGCCAAAAGCCGCAAATTCTTTTTCTTTGTCAGCACGGCAAGTGCCGCCGGGCTAAAACTTGGCGCAATTATAACTTCCAGAAAAATTTCGTGCATTTTCTTTGCCGTGGCTTCGTCAATTTCACGGTTGACGCAAATTATCCCGCCAAAAATAGACTGCGGGTCGCAATCATGGGCGGCGGTGTATGCCGCAAGCACAGTGTCACCCACGGCAACGCCGCAAGGGGTAGCATGTTTTACTGCAACACACACGGCTTCTGCATCAAATTCCCGTGTAACTGCAAGTGCCGCATGGGCGTCTGCAATGTTATTGAAAGAAAGCGGCTTGCCATGCAACAATTCCGCCGCCTCTATACCGCCGTATTTTTGCTGCGGCCATGTATAATACGCCGCTTGCTGGTGCGGGTTTTCGCCATAGCGCATGGGGGTATCGTGCTTGTCAAATGTTAACGTTAGCGTATCGGGGAACTGGCCGGGAGCGGCAATTTCACGCAAATATTCTGCAATATAGGCATCATACGCCGCTGTGTACGCAAAAGCCTGCGCCGCCATACGAAAGCGGTACGGCTCGTCCAAGTTGCCTTGGGCAATGCGCTGTGTAAGCTCCGCATATTCAGCCGGGTTTGTTACAACCGTTACATATTTATGGTTTTTGGCGGCGGCACGTATCATAGACGGCC
>Ga0209755_10009963_pt1 | contig 9997 bp, 11 predicted proteins | sample TergutCo191P1_FD_187301 | JGI IMG/M metagenome (GOLD analysis project Ga0209755, IMG submission 187301) | Cornitermes sp. P1 segment gut microbial communities from Petit-Saut dam, French Guiana - Co191P1 (SPAdes) (version 2) | ecosystem: Host-associated > Arthropoda: Insects > Digestive system >...
CCTGATCTCCTGTAAGACCGGAACCTCTGGGCGGAAGGATGGTAATGCTCCTTCCCCTGCCTCCGTCTCCGATCCAACTCCGTGAGACCTACTGCTGACCTTGCTGTTGTTGGGATTGCCCCTGCGAATGTTGCAGTAGTTGTAACTGCAAGCGTTGAGCCTGCCACTGCTGGTTCTGCCACGGTTGTTTCTGCACATACTGAACCTGCTGTGGTATTCCTGTGGAAGAACAACTAAAAATGAACAATAGGAATAATGAGATTACAGAATTAAAAAATTTACTCATGTTTATAGTCCTTATTACCAGGGTGTTTTTCTGATTATTAGCAATCAGTTAATATTCCATTATATTAGCAAATTGAGCATTGTCAAGAGGGTATGAAATAATATGTTCTAATAGCTAATATGCAGTTAAAAACCATTTTTATCCAAAATTTACGAGAAAATCGAAAACTTAAAAAAATTTCACAAATGGCCCTTGCCGAGAAATGCGGCACTTCCACTGCTTATATAGGTCAAATTGAAATCGGGAAGAGATTCCCTTCTTTGAATATGATTGAGAAGATTGCAATAGCTTTACAGATAAAACCATATCTTCTTTTTTATGATGAGTCAGATGATATAAATAAAATCGTAATGAAAAAACAGTTATCAGAAAAAAAGAAAACCATTCCCGATTCAACTAAAGACGAACTTATCAAGGATCTTACCGCCGCTGTCCATAGGATTGTAAAACGAGTCAAATGATATTAATGATGCCTGAATAATTCAGGATTTTAGTGGCTAGTTCAATTCCTGATAAACCTAAATTTCATTGATATTTCCTGCGCGATCAATTCCCCAAAACTTAACCGCAAGCCCTTGTACCGGAGGGGAAGCTCGCGCTGCGCACTCGGCAGGGGGTTCCGGCTGACATTCAATAACGGCGAACGTGGAACCTGCCCTGCTGCGTGCCTGGGAGATGCTGCCGGGATTAATCAGAAAAATGCGCTTGTCCGATGTACTGTGCGGTATCTGCGCATATTCAAGAACAGGCACGTGGAGATGCCCAAAAAGAACGGCATTGGCACCATTGCTAACCGCTGCGGCAATAAGCCGGTCAAAGCCATTGTAAAGGCTATAGCGATGCCCATGGCACAAAAAAAAACGATTGCCGCCAAAGTCAAAGACATCGGCTTCGGGTGCGGGATAAAACGAATCGTTGTTTCCCCGGACTTTTTTCCATTCTCCGGAAAAAACGGCTTCCGCCTGTGCCACTGATAAATCGTGCAAACCATCGCCCAAAAAAACAGCAGCTTCAATTACTCCCCCAGCTTGCCTGGAAGCAGCCCATCGCAAAACGCTTTTTAATGCGGAAACATTGCCATGGGTATCGGAAAGCACCAGAAGCCTTTTTGCCTCCATTATGGCAATCTGCTCGCGATTGCGTCAATAAATTCCCAGGAATTAAGAACCTTTACCGGAGCCGTACCGCAAGTTACATTGCTTGGAAAGTGGGCAATGCGGGCAAGATCCCCGGTCATTTCGCCCGCTTCAATGGTTGCGATGGTTGCCGATTCAAGTTTTTGCGCAAAGGCGGCAAGATCGGGGGTATTGTCCAGGCTGGCGCGTTTTGCCAATGCGCCGGTCCACGCAAAAATTAACGCAACGGGGTTAGTGCTGGTCTTCTCGCCTTTTTGCCAGCGGTAGTAGTGCTTCTGCACAGTGCCGTGCGCCGCTTCGTACTCAAATGCGCCGGAAGGGGACACCAAAACGCTGGTCATCATGGCAAGGCTTCCCGAAGCGCTGGCTATCATGTCGCTCTGCACATCGCCGTCGTAGTTTTTGCAAGCCCAGAGAAAGCCGCCTTCGCCGCTGACCACCCGCGATACCGCATCGTCAATCAGCGTATAAAAATAGCTGATTCCGGCATCGGCACATTTTTCCTTATATTCGCTTTCGTAAACCTCGCTAAAAATCGCCTTGAAACGGCCGTCGTAGGTTTTGGAAATGGTATCCTTTGTCGCAAACCAGATCGGCGTTTTTTCCTTTATCGCATAGATAAAACAGGCACGGGCAAAACTCCGTATTGATTCGTCAAGGTTGTGCATCCCCTGCGCTATGCCCGGACCCTTCATGTCAGCAACAGTGATCTTCTGCGGGGGTGATCCGTCTGTGGGCGTAAACACAAGCTCTAGCTTTCCTGCCGATGGGATCGCCATTTCCGCCGCCTTGTACACATCGCCGTAGGCATGTCTCCCGATGATAATGGGCTTCTTCCAGCACGATACCGTCGGCTGTACGCACGATACGGAAATTGGCTTGCGGAATACCGTGCCGTCAAGAATCGCCCTGATGGTGGCGTTGGGGCTGGGAAACAGGTTGTTCAGCTTATATTCTTCCTTGCGGGCGGCATTGCTGGTAATGGTGGCGCATTTAACCCCCACGCCCAGCCGCAAAATTGCCTGTGCCGATTGGCTGGTAACCTCGTCGTTGGTAGCTTCCCGGTTCATCAACCCCAGATCGTAATATTCGGTTTTAATATCCACAAATGGGATTAACAATTTTTCCTTCACCACTGCCCAGAGGATTCTGGTCATTTCATCGCCGTCAAGTTCGGCGATGGGGTTAATCATTTTAATGCGATCTGGCATACTAAGGCCATAAAGTGCTTGCTGTTTTCTGATCGGATTTCCGCCAGAACTGGCTTCTGCCAATGCCCAACCCGATTTCGCCGCGCATCTCCAGCGTATCCTGCTGGAAGCTTGTCCTGCCCGATTTGCTCCCGGCTGGACGGAAGATGATCTTGCACTTATATACATTGCCGTCTTCCGGGTTTACAACGCTGCCGTTGCTCCATTCTCCTGCCTTGTCCAAAGTAAGCCCATAAATCCAGGGGGTTCCGTCAACAGCCATTTGACTTACCTTGCCGGCAACGGGAAAGCCCGGATAAGAGTCCTTGCACTTGCTTGCCTTTATTCCCGGAAAATCAGTCGCTGAAGACAGAAGCTTGCCGAACAATTTTCCGTCCTGCTGATAGATATGCCATCCAGCGGTTACCTTGTTTGTTTTCTCATCGACACTTAGCCAATAGCCTTCCACCGGGTCTGCGGCAAAACAGAAACCTGCGGCAAGAGAAAACACGAAAAAGAAAGCGAACCATTTTTTCATACTATTCCTCCTTATGGTATATTTATGCTTAATTTACCGTCATTATTGCGGGTTGCAATTTTTCTGAAGTACTCAAAGTACTGTTTATCCATAAACGCGATATGAGACAGAATCCAGTCCCTGAGAAATCTGGTAAAAGTAAAAAGGGTGTACCGTTTTCCGGATTCGTATTCACGGATGTTTTCAACAACGGCAAGCACAAAATTGTCATGTTCCTTTTTGTGCTCGGCAAAGCCGGGAAATTTTGTGGCAAGTATAATTTTTTCTTCTGTGGCAAAATGGAATTTGACATAGTTGACCGCTTCCTGAATAACCTTGTTGAAATATTCGCGTTCCTGTGCCCCATTGCCGGTAGCATGCTTAAACATATCATTGACCAAATCCACAAGCCCTTTGTGCTGATCGTCAATAACCTTCACCCCGCACATCAGCTTATTATTCCAGGTAACCAATTCCGTATTATTCTGCATAACTTCCTTCCCCAAAACAAAAAAATCACTCAGCGTTAAAAACAGGTTCCATCTCAACCGACAAGCCTTCCAGCACCGTTACAGGCACCGCATCATTTTTACTATATGTTTTACTTGCCATGTATTTTCCATTAAAAAGATACACGGTAAGATTCTTGTGTTCGCCATTGACAACCCAATACTCACGCACCCCCGCATCACGGTAAAGCTCGAATTTTCGCTGCATTTCAACCGCAGTATTCGACATTGACAAAATTTCAATAACCAAATCGGGAGCGCCCCGCCCTCCTTCCTTACCGCGTTTGTTTTTATCGCATATAACCGTAAGGTCCGGCTGCACTACGGTGTCATCGCTTTCGTCTTCCTCATAAAAAAGCCGCACATCAAAGGGAGCAGGATAAACCCTGTACGGCTTGCCAACCAGGAAATTGGCAAATTGCCTGGTTAACTCAGCTAATATAGCCTGATGATAAACACTGGGGGCAGCCATAGCATAGGCTTCGCCATAAATTATCTCGTAACGTTCGCCCGGCTTTAGTTCCCAAGCCTTGTAATCGGCATAGGTCCAGGGCGGGTATGCTTCCTCCTTCAGCACTGCATTTGACATAGGGACATAGTAAACTATAATTTGCATTTAGTCAATATCGGGCAAACCACCATATAACCGACAAATCAGAACTTGAAAGATTGACAAACTTCTCCTATAATGCAATCAGCGGTTATAAGAGTTATGAAAACCATCAGAACAGCGTTATTGTGTACTGTTATTTTTTTTAGTATTTGCACTGCCTGTACGAAAAAAGAACTGATACAGCAGCCGGGAACGGTTTTATTTGCCGATTCAACCGGAAGGCAGGTAGCGGTTCCAAATGCCATCAACAGGGTTGTGCCGGCTGGAACCAATGTATTTGCCGCCGGATCATTTCAGGCTGAAGCCCTGGACATGATGACGCATAACATAGCTGCAGTTAAAACCGTTTCTGCCATAGTTACCACAGGGGATAATAATGTTTACAAAAAAACGCCATGACGGAACATATCTGGGGGATTTGCATTTTTTCACGCAGATGCTGCCGTATCTCATGCCAACGCGGAAAGACGCAGTTATTTATTTTGAAACAGAATTTGATGTAACCAATACGCTTAAATATATCCGCAGAAGAAGGAGAGAGGAGGATGGATTAAAAATCAGCCTGTTTTACCTAATTCTGTATGCCTCTGTCAGGGCAATTGTGCAAAGGCCAAAAATGAACCGGTTTGTTTCAGGGCACCGGTATTATCAGCGAAACCGCATTATTTTCAATTTTGTGGTTAAACGCGAGATGAGCGACGAAGGCGAAGAAGTCAATCTAACCATGTCTTTTGCGCCGCTTTTAACGCTCAAAGAATTCTGTGATATAATAAACAATCGCATTTTAACAATCAAAAACGGCTCACAAACCGATTCGGAAAAGATCAATTCCTTTTTTACAAAATTACCCCGTTTTATAGTAAGATTCGCGGTTTGGTTCCTCAAATATCTTGATTATCACAACGGGCTTCCAAAATCGGTAACTGATTCACTGCCGTTCTGGTGTTCCATATTTTTTACCAATGTCGGCAGCGTCGGAATAGATGCCCCGTTTCATCATAATTTTGAAATAGGCAACTGCGGCATTTTTTGCGCCATAGGAAAAGTCCGTAAAGTAAACTGCGTTAATCTTGACGGAACAGTAGAAAGGCGCGATAAAATCAAGATCACCTTTACCTACGATGACCGAATAACAGACGGCATTTACTGCGCCCGCGCAATAGACATGATAAAAGACCTTGTTGAAAAGCCCGAAAAACTCGAAGTTCCGCCGGATTTCTCACCGGAACAACTGAACAAACTGGGACTTAAAAAAGAACAAAGTTAATGTAACTAAATGCCCAGATTGTTATCATTGTTCACTGTCCCCAACCTTTCGGTGCAAGGTCTTTCTCCCAATGCCCAGCGATTCGGCTGCTTTGCTTTTATTGCCTTTGTGAAAGTTGATAACGCCCCGGATGATAATTTTTTCCGCTTCTTCAAGGCTGCAATTCAGGGGGACGCGCACCCAATCCTCGCTGCCGGACGATTGCAGCGCCGGGGGCAGGTCTTCTTCGCAGATAAGGTTCTTGTTGCACATAACAACAGCGCTTTCAATGCAGTTCTGCAACTCGCGGATATTGCCGGGCCAGTCGTATGCATACAGGCGGGAAAATGCTTTCTCGTGAATGCCTTCAACTATTTTGCCGTTTTCGGCTGCAAATTTTTTAAGGAAACTTGCGGTTATTATGGGAATGTCATCCTTTCGCTCGCGCAGGGGCGGGACATGGATGCTTACTACATTAAGGCGGAAATACAAATCCTCACGGAAATTGCCTTTTTCTATTTCATCTTTAAGGTCTTTATTGGTAGCGGCAACAATGCGAACGTCGGTTTCGATGGTTTCTTCTCCGCCAACCCGTTCAAATTCGCGCTCCTGTAAAACCCGCAGCAGCTTTATCTGAATATTCTGATCTATCTCCCCTATTTCATCGAGAAACAGGGTTCCCCCGTTGGCAAGCTCAAAACGGCCCCGCCGCCGCGACACAGCGCCGGTAAAAGCCCCTTTCTCATGCCCGAACAGTTCGCTTTCCAGGATGCCGGAAGAAAGCGCGGCGCAATTTACCTTGATCAGGGGGTTGCCCTTGCGCGGCGAAAATTCATGGATGGCGTCTGCAATGAGTTCCTTGCCAACGCCGGATTCTCCGGTTATTAAAATTGATGCCCTGGTTGGGGCAACGCGGCTTACCGTATCCAGAAGTTTTCGCATGATAGGGGATTTGCCAACCATGTTTTTCGCCAGTCGGCTGCGTTCAAGATCGGCTTCTATATCGCGGTTCCGCAGAACCAGTTCCCTATTTTCAAGGGCGCGTTTTATCAGCAGGGAAAGGCGATCCAGGTTGACCGGCTTGGTCAGGAAATCCCATGCGCCTTCGCGCATGGCGCTTACCGCAGTTTCCACCGATCCATGCCCGGTTAAAATGATTACCGGAAAGCCGGGGGTCTCGGCTAAAATGCGGCGCATCAATTCAGTGCCGTCCATGCCGGACATCTTTAAATCGGTAATGACCAAATCGATGTCGCCTTTGCCAAAAAGTTTCCAGCCTTCATCACCGCTGGCAGCGCAGGCGGTAACGTAACCGTCCATTTCCAGAGAAGCGGCAATTCCTTCGCGGATATTTTTTTCATCATCAACAACAAGAATTTTAAATTTCATGGAAGCTCCGGATTGTTAAATGCAATTAAGCGCTTTTCTTTCTGATACACAGGCAGGCTTATTTCAAAATTGCTGCCCTCCCCTTCCCGCGATTCTACCGATAACTCACCCCGGTGTTCCCTGATGATCTTAAAGACAAGGGTAAGCCCCAAACCTGTTCCGTTATCCATGGTGGTAAAGTACGGTTCAAATATTTTTTTAAGGTTTTCCTCGCTAATCCCGATGCCGGTATCGCAAACGCTTATCAGAATCTCGGTATCCGATCTCATGGTGGCGATTGTTAAAACACCGCCGTTAGGCATCGCCGCCTGGGCGTTTTTGATTAGGTTAAGCAGAGCCTGTTTCAAACAGCGCTCATCGACAAGCACGGGGGGAAGGTTTTCGTCAAGTTCAAGCAGCAGATGGATATGTGACAGATCAAGTTCCGCTTTTATAAATTCGGCAAGCTCGGCAATGATGGTATTGACGTTTCCCTCGCGCAATACGAGGGGCATGGGGCGCACCGCAAACAAAAAATCAACGACAATGTGATTCAGGCGATCAACTTCTTCGTTTATTATCCCAAGGTATTTGTCAACCAGCTCAAAAGCTTCCTTCGGAAGCCCGGACTGTTTGTTTTTGGCAAATGTTTTTTGCATTAATTGGAGTTGTATTGATATGGAACCCAGCGGGTTTTTTATCTCATGGGCAACGCCGGCGGCGAGCGTAGTAAGGCTGGCAAGGTTCTCGGCACGGCGCAGCCGCACTTCCCTGTTCCGCTTCTCGGTTATATCTTCCAGATAAACAAGGGAACCGCTTATCCGGTTCATGTCCACCAGCGGATACACGCTGATCGAAAGCAGACGGGTATGTCCCTGCGCCGCAATATCCATCTCGCGATCCAGTACGTTATCGCCGCTGAGGAGCGTCTGTTCAAAAAAAGCGGCTATGGATTCGTCGTGGACTAGTTTCCATAGGGGGCTGGTGTCCGAATAACCTAGCGGCAGCAGGCGCAGCGCCGATTTGTTTGCCTTAATCAATAGGTGCTTTTCATCACAAACCAATATGCCCGAAGGCAGCGAATCCAGCACTGTTTCCAGCCTGAGAATTTCATCCGACGCGGAGGCAAACAGCTCCCGGCTCTGCTGCGCGGTAAATCTTTCAATTTTGCTGAGAGCGCGCCGGTAAAAACCGCTCATTTCCAATTAACCTCTATTTTTTAATGCCGCCAAATCTTCCCTGAGTTTATTGAACAATAATTCCAGAGCAAGTTCGGGCTTTTGGTTCCATACGCTACAGGATTCCTGGGCTTCCCCAATAAACTTGCGCCATATATCATTGCAGGCGATAAGCCCATAGGAGGATTCCGCAAGCTGCTGTTTAAGCGCCCATGATACCAGATCAAGAATCATGGCGAGAAAACGGGGAAACGATCGCCCTTCAAAATTCCCGCTGCGTAAAAGCAGCACCGCAATTACCTCTTTTGCGTCAGACAGGCGTTCAAACCCGGCAGCTTCGGCGATTGGTGCGCAATAGCTGCCAAGCGCCTTCAGCGTTACAGACATTGCGGCAATTCCCCGGCTTTTTGCGGAAACAGCGGCGGAACGCGAGACTGCAGCGATAAAAAACGCCGCCAGGGGAAGGAGTTTTTCCGATGGTTGGGGGAGAAACGAATCGAGGTACGCTTCCAGGCAGGATTCGGTTTTTGCTGAAGGCTTCTTTTCCAAAAATGCGGTATCCCTGAAAACCCTGCGGATAATTTCCTGTTCCTCTGATATGGCGCGCGCCACAAAACGGTACGGGCGCAGCCGCGAAAGAACCGTCGGAATAAGGGATTCCTTCCGCCGCACCGTAAGGATAAAACTTATCGATTCGGGAGGCTCTTCAAGCAGTTTGAGCAAAGAATTGCGCGCTTCGTCTTTCATGCGATCGGCATTTTCTATGATCAGCGTTTTGCGCTTCCCCGATGACGACAGGCGGCTCCAATATGCTGCCTTGCGAATTTGGGCAATAGAAATAAATTCGCCCATGCACTCGTCCTCAAGCTTAAATGCGTTTCTAACCAGTGAATCGGTGAGTTTTTCCAAAGCGGGGATATCCGGCGACACATTCTCGGCAAGCGATTCAAATTCGTCAAGCCCCTCTTCCAGGGACAGCAGGACGGACAGGGGATTAACCCTGCCCGATTTCGATTCGTATTCCCAAACAGCGGGCGCGAAACGCGCCAATAATTTTCTCAGCGAGCGGATAAACAGAGAACGCCCCGGCGGCGATGTTGTATCCCGGAGGAATGCAGCCTGGGACGCGGCTATTTCCGCAGCAAAATTGCGGGGCCCAATCATGGCAAGGTCGGGGTGGATCAATAGCCGGTGCCGTTCACAGGATGTGCAGGTGCATTTCCAGGGCGCATTGTCATTTTCGCAGGACAGGGCACGCGCCGTTTCCATAGCCGCGCTTCCTTTCCCCGAAGCCGCCGGCCCAAAAAACAGCATTGAGGGGGCAAGCCTGTTTTGGCGTATATCAGCCTTTAGCTGATCTGTTACCGCCTGTGCAATAATATTCTCAAACACCGTTGAAAATCTCCCCCGGCGTATCGAGCCGGAATCCTCCGCCAGGCCTGACCGCTTGCAGGAGGTCAGGTTTGGTTCCCCTCTGGATAATCATTTCCAGCGGCTCTTTTTTATCTCCCATAATCAGCGGCAAAAGAATTTCCGCGCAGAAACTCTTTCCCAGAACAATGGCGGGATCAATAAAGGGCTGGACACTGATGACAAAAATGACAAGGCAGACAATGACGATTCCCTGAGCGCAGCCAAACAAAAAGCCCATGAGCCGATCAAAACCGCCAAGCCGAATCCCTTCGATTATGTTTTTCAATGCCATTTCAATTATTTTTATAACCGCAAACACAATGAAAAAAATGATGACAAAACTGATAATTTCAGGCAATATTTTTTGATCGGGGATAAACTGTTCCCGAATAAACACCGCACCCTGCCTGAAAAAAAGAATGGCAAGCAGCAAAGCAAGGGTACAGAGAAAAGCACAGGCGAACGCCCCCTCACATGTGAAGAGGAAGATGCTCTCCGCACACCTCAGCACCGAGCTCCGTGAACAGTACGGAGTGCGCAC
>Ga0209755_10009964_pt1 | contig 9995 bp, 5 predicted proteins | sample TergutCo191P1_FD_187301 | JGI IMG/M metagenome (GOLD analysis project Ga0209755, IMG submission 187301) | Cornitermes sp. P1 segment gut microbial communities from Petit-Saut dam, French Guiana - Co191P1 (SPAdes) (version 2) | ecosystem: Host-associated > Arthropoda: Insects > Digestive system >...
CTTATCAAAGTAGTATGAAACCACAGTAAGCAGATTCACGAAATTGTTTTGCAGCCCACCCAGAATAGCTAAACGATCAAAATTTTTATCACAACCAATATGTTGAGAAACAATGATCTTTTTTTATCAGAAGCACCATCCTCATCACATAGTTCCAAACTGATAAGAATTCAATAATCCTATTATGAACAGTACAATATTTACATTTCTTGTTCTTTGTCATGGCTACCACCAATGGCTAAAACTGAATATTACCACCTTCTGGGATTAGACATCATGTAGTTTAGTAGAAATACTCTTACGATTGAGAAGAATTTGCTGCCTACATCTTTTGGGTGGTTTGGCATAACTTACTGCCTCCATCTTCAGGGAGGAACCACAAAGAGATAGGCAGCAAGTTCCTCCAAAACACCAGTAAATTTCTGTCAGACTACAGCATGTTACATCCAACAAGATAGTAATTTTCAGAGTTACCAGTGCACAAACCCAAAATCTTACACTGGTCAATAATGATAACCAATTTAACTTTATTTATCTCATAACTAAAAATTCCAAACTGTACAGCATTTCAAAATAATTTTCTGAATAACTACACATACAAGTCAACTGGTCATGAAATTCTATGGTTTTTTAAGGAGCATAAAGCTCATCACAACATTCACAAAATCCCAACATTGGGCCTATTCTGAGCCAGATTTACCCAGTCCTTACCTTCAAACATTCCCTCCCATTAATGCCTAAATCTCCAAAACGGTCTCTTCCCTTGACCTACTCCAACTACAAATGTAGGTATTTACTGTCCCTGTAGGCATGCTGGACCCTTCCTGTTTCAACTGCTTTTATTTGATCATCCTAGTTATATAAAGCAAAGAATATCAACGATGAATTTTACAATTATGTAACTTTCTGTAACCCCATTTCTCTGTTACTGCCCCTTATTCACATGCAAATATTCTCAGCCAATTCTTCAATAATCTTCAGCAATGTGAATTACAGACACACTCAAACAAATTATTTATCCATGGTCTTCTGTGGCAGCTCACGCTGTGCAAATTAGTTTTGTAATGAAAGTTTTTCATCATGTGTGTGTGTGGCATAAATACAATTTTGGCACAGTGGAACAATACTATATACTACTATATACTATATATAAGATACTGGAAGCCTGGACATAGAAAAATGTTGTAAGTTTCTAATCTACACAACTAAATATGACACAAGAAGCATCAGGTGTTGTGTGTCAGGCTGTAAAGTTTTAGAAGTAATGTTTACCACGACGTACACATTCTCACCAGTCACAGCGCAAACGTACGCCTATGACAATCATTCTGAATGACATACCTTCTGAATGACATACCTTGCACACTGATTAGAATGACAGCAGACAGTCCAGAACCAATGCCATTGACAGCCTCACACAAATAATAACCTTCATTTGTTTTCTGAATATTGTTAATAGTTAGAGTTCCATCTTCCACCTTGATGTTAGGGTTGTTCGGCTTCAGATCTTTGTAGTCACCTGGTGTGTCCCCTGCAACATTTTACAGTAACATAACTAGTTCAAATTTCACTATGTTATAAACAAACTATGCTACTACTACAGTGATTTTGAAAAGTCAGTTTCTCTACACAAGCTACACTTAAATACAAAATGTTTACATAGGAACAATCAGCCATCTTCAAACTCTACTTCCTCTCTCTTTAGAACATGCATGCACATGTGTGTGTATATACACACACACTCAATCACATTCGTGCATGCACACAAATAAGGATGTAAACTGGTTTATGGGAAACCATAAACAATCTGAAAACTGCGGCTCAATCTTGTAGTCTCGCAGTTTTTTGCAGTTATTTAAAAATACCAATGACAGTACGTTTCTTACCAGCAGCCCTCTTCCACGTGACCTGGGGCCTTGGGAAACCATCAGCTTTGCATTCAACTTTGGCATCACTGCCTTGAGCAAATGCTTTGTCAGTTGGTTCCAGGATCCACCGTGGTGGCACTGCAGGAAAAATACAATCTCCAATCAGTTACAGACGGTGACCCTCCGACTTTAATTGCTTGTCAATGCTAATCAATTTAATGAAAACGAATTCTTTGCAAATAAAAAACTTGAAATAATTACTGTATTAAAATAAAAATTTGTGACATGCACTGTCACAACACAGCAGACCTCAAGTAAATACCTGTTTGGCCATGTACATAGGAAAAAATAAATACAACTGGCACATTGGTGAATATAAAACTGACTGGCTGCAATGACGGACAAAATCTGTTATGGCCTTTTTTGTGTGTGCAGAACATTTCAGTTTAGAATAATCTCATGAAGGGAATATTTAAAAATATATTAAAAAAAGTTTCAGATTTTATTTAAGATATTCAAAAGCAAAATAATCACACAACAGGTACAAAATTTTATAATAACTTAAACTGATCACTTCTGACAACTTTTCAGAATTTATGATAATATCTGGTGGTTATATACTTGAGAACTGCTGTATCAGAACTTCTGACAGACTGAGAATTTAAGTTTTACTTCATTCAAAAATGCAAACTGTTCTGCAATTTTACTACTAAATTTGGAAAAAAAGTTGCCTTAAAACTAGTTCCATTTTATCTCCTTATTGCAGGAAATAATCAAGAAATATGCCAACTTGTACAGTCAAATAACTATTTTTCAAACTTACAAACTCCTACTATCAATAACCTTGTGTAGTAGATGTCAGTAACAGCTCTGAATTATTTCCAGTCATAATGACATGGTACCATAACTAATATACATGACAACCTGGACTGGAAGAAAGTGGCCAGTTTGTAAGATTATATAAGAATGTTGTACCAACTGCAAAGAAGTTAATGAATGACAGCAGCAGATGACTTAAATAGGGCTAGTTGGGAAGAAGACATCATAACGTATCTGAAGGTATAATCCTGGCATTTGTGTTGAAAAGCAGAGGCAATCAGGAAGATTCTTCTGTCAAGACAGCAGATAAGGATTTAACCTTGACTTGGCAATGTTTAATTATCCATTTCCTGACTTGTAATCTCACATACATTAAAAAATTAATGAAACTACATAACTGAACTTACTTTAACATTCCTTTACATCTATACCTTTACTATTTTCCATTCTATTCCTGCAGTTGCATTAAAAACAAAATTATACAATTTAATATCACACATCACTGAAATTATTTCTTATGCAAATGTTGCTCTATTCACGGTATCAAACTAAAACTCTACCCATTCATGTTCATGGTAACAGGCTACTTCACACAAAAAATGAACACGTCATGCGTCTTCTTTGACTGCTAGTTAAAATTTTAGACCATCATTCCTTACAGGAAAGTGTAATGGAACTTCATGACAAAGGGCAGGGTAATGGTTTCAAACTTCAGCCACCAGGGGCACTGTTTTAGACACAAATATCACCTTCTGTGGGCCTAAAGAATGGTGAAATGTAAGTGTATCTTACTCAGCAGTGCACCACAATAACCCAACCCAGAGTTGGTTCTTTCATAATTGAGTCAACCCAATAAAAAAAATATCCTAGCTTGTTATGACAAAATGCCTTTTCTCATCAACTCAACTACTTGGCTCACAAGGTGACTGGCGCCAACTTGAGGAAGTGGGCAAAGAACTTCACATTATAAATTCAGAGCTGCTGACATCAAATAAGAAAAACAGCTGTAAGGCAATATACACATACAAATACCTCATTTAAAAATAATTTGAGTACTTGAATTAACTACTTCCTGGAATAAGGAGACATCAATATACACATCTGCATAGCAAAATCTCTTGTATAGTTTTAAAAGGAAGCTGACAATATAATACCTGTAATGAAAGCTACTAGGTGCAATAATATAAGCTCTGTACGGGAGCAAAAATACCCACAGCAAGATGGAAGAATTTTTTAAAATGAGATTACATACTTTGACAGTGTTTTCTGTCAACCAGAGGTTAATCTAAAGAGGCCACACTTGCACACAACATTATTAAATTTATATAATAATGCACTTGCTTGCATGCATGATTTGCCATGGTATAATACAGGGCTGAAAGTTGTCCCAGTGAATGTCTGTTAGCAATGTAACCTATTGTCATGTCATCAATAATGGTATTTTGGAGAAACCTCACAGCAGAGTACAAGAACATCCATTTTGCATTATGCCACCACAACAAAAAAATTATTCAATGTGTGAAAAAGAAAAGGTGATTTTTAACAATACAGGTTTCTTTGCATCCACCAGATTCTCTGCAGTGAGATTTTCTTTGCATTTTTTTTTTAAATACTTTTCAGCAAATATCAATTTGGTCCTGGCGCTGTCATCTACCTCATCAAAATACCTAACAAAAACTATGTTTCCAAGCACAAGAGATTTTGCTATAAACATTGAAACACAGCAACATAAATTAACAAGTGAACAATTTTGTACAGAAAGGTGCAGCTCCACTTGTTGGTAACAAGTTTATGCTCATGTGTATTTAAATGTTTAACCATCAGCTGTGTAACTCTTGGTTTCTCAAGGACTCTGTGAAGCAAAATTAGTTCAAAAATGCTATAAATGATGGGTTCAATAATTCTTTTTGCCAAAATATTTGGTATGACTTCCTAATTTAACAAATGGCAAGAAACCATTATCAGATTTGCTCTTGGAGCTACTCCCTTCTTGCACAAAACTTGAAATTGATAATGGTGTACCTACAGATATCCCCATTGACTCAGCTGCAGCAATGGTGTGTATTTTCTCAAGCAGCCCCCAAGGCAATTTACAAATGCAAGCTCCAAAACAGTTCTTGTCTAGATAGTTATCTAAACATGCTGATTTTTTATGACACCTTGAGATATAACCACCTGAGATTCACTTGCATAACACATTTGACCTTTCATTAGGCCAAATGATATTACTGCAACCTAAGATTGTCACATTCTGAACAGTGACGTGGAACATGATTTTGTGATTGTAAAATGGGTCTGACAACCCGCTACTGTAATATATTTGGTGGGGGAGGGGAGCCAAACACCAACTGCAATTCACATTCTTTTCGAAATTTGAATTGTTATTTCAGAACAAAAGTCAGAGCAAGATCTGCGCAGATCCTCGAAATGTCACAATGGCCACTTTATACCAGAATGTTTAACAGCGACATTTCAACCACACGAGACTAAGATTTCTCCCACATCACATGTAACAGTCAACTACTTTATGAAATTAAAATTTGGTGACATCATAAATGTCTGCAAATTCCTGCTTTCAAGGTTTATGTAAATAAATATGGTACAGTTCCAACTCATATTGTGTGCTAGAAAAATGTATCTCAGTTTGCAACTGATTTCTACCAGCTACATTGCAGTACGTATTCCAGGTGATGCTCATAGACAATCAGAACCAAATGAACTGCCAAGCTTCTGCCATACCTGACCAAATTCACACATATGACAGATCTACACAACTTCCAATAAAATTCCTTGTCATTAGCATCTAACTTGCTTCAGCTATACAGTATTTTAACCATCAGAGGAATTAAAAAGTTGTTCATCTGTGAAGCCTCTCAATTGTTATATTTAGCTTATGGATAATGCAACAAATTCATAGATGAGTCAGGAAACTATTTACTTTATGTTGCTACCATTAAAGATGGAGGAACCTAGAAACAGAGAATAGAAACATGTGATCTCAGGCTTCTGCTGCAGTATACATGACATGTGCACCCTGTTGGAATTTTATGTATCATGGAATGGTAGCTTCTTACTGGCATTTCAGAACAGCCTGACTGATTGACCCTTGAAGATGGGACTGATGGTTTGTCCCATAACATCAGTAAGAAACTACCATTCCACACTGCATAAAATTCCAAAACGGCACAGATCTCAGAAACCAGAAAGTATATATCACAAAGTTGTAAATTCAACAACAGAAAGAGACAGATGCACAGTACAGAAATATAGGTGTCTCATAGGCACATACTGAAAGCACTATAATTTTTTTTTTATTTCATGATTCCTTGCCAAGTGCAGAAGTAATAATGTTCACTGCAGGAGAATTAGGAATGACAAATTGAGAAGCAAGATGAAAGACACATGGACAGTAAATTTTAAGGAACTGAAGACAATTCAATGACCAGTTATCCTTGTCTGTCCCCAGCTCCAGACTGTAAATTGTGAACCTCCACATGTGAAACAGGAGCTCACTGATTCTCATCATGTTTTCTGCTCCCAGCCTTGTGGAATAACTTCCCAGTGTTGCAACAGTCATGCCATTCTCACCTGTATGGGGAAACTGAGAAGTACGATTATGGTGGTGACACATCCTTGCTCTTAACAGGACTGGAACCCACAAACTACAAAGTTAAGACTAAAGCATCATTCTTTAACAGCTGCACAACTCCAGGGTAACAACAGCAGTCACTGACAGATACATACTAAGGGAAACAGCCATTCCTCTCAAGACAGCTAGAAGCCTGCCTAGGAATCAAAGCAGACTCCAAAGTGCCAGCAGTACCCAAACCTGCTTTGTTCCTCAGGTATATTCAAATGCCCAGTGACAAGAACCAGCTTTTTATAATGTACAGTACAAAACAGAAATCCTTTCCTATTGCATCTAGACACAGCAGTCTAACTCTGCACAACAAGTCTGACACAGCAGGCATCCCTTGATGTTACAAAATAAAGACAGCGTCAAACAGCTGATATATCCACAAAACGTATAACAGTAAGCTTGGCAGTACAATATTTAATACATTTACAACTTTAACAAAAGTCTTTGTTTTTGTGGTTTATTTTACAGTAATGTCAGTATAACAGACAATGTAGTGTTAAAACATGTTTTAAATTGCACATCTTTAACTGTAACATGAAATTAACAGTGTTTAGTAGAGGAATTTTTAAAATCTAAAAATATGAACACGCAGCTTCAATGCAAGAACAGACAGCTTCGGTTTAATTCTGAATAGCCATCACTCCAAATATGAGTGGTGACCCTTGCTGCGATAAACCCAGAAGAATGCTGTAAATTCAGATACCTGCAGACACCAAAGCATCAGAATATGTCTCATAGGGGGACCAGACATGACTGCATAACTATGCACTGTAAATATTAATAACATGATGCAATAAATAATTTTATTAATAAAAACAAACATTTAATTTTTTTTTGTGATATAACTGTGAGTTTATTTCATTTATCCTTTGCTAAAAATTCATTACATTATGGGAAAATATGACATGCCTCATCAGTGCAACTTAGCAGCTCCAGTTACCAGCTGTCATATGGAATATTTACAACAGCCTAAGCAATAAGTCTCAGAATAAGTCCATGAACTGACATTAAGTCTCTACATGTCCAAATTTAAAAGGTACGAAAAAAAGTAATTTAGACACAGCAGTCACCTGAAACACTTGCATTTCAACAAAAAGCTGAGCTCAAAAACCACAACAGACGACACATACTCCGCTCACAAACAATTCACGTTTACTGGCTTAGCTTTTATGACACAGAGGTTCAAACCCGCCTTCTTGTATGTCATAAGCATAAACTAGTAAGAGTATTTAAACAAACGGGCCTACAAGCATTGCAACAGAGTATGCTCAAGGTTACTGGACCAGACACATAAAGCACACTGCAGACTGAAAAATATTTGTGTAATAGATACTAACAGTCATAATATCTTAGCAAATTTAATACACATTTAAATTTAATTCATATTTTATATTTATATTAAACACAGCTGTGTTTGGGGAAGAGCTAGTTCATACAAAGCTTCTGAGGTTTTACTTCCATAAGACAAGGGTATGCAAAGAACTGTAGCATCATAAGGTACATCCAATACACCATTGCTGCATAAATACATTACAATCTGTAACTACATCACCATCAGGTTCACACTCCTTAATCTTATAGTGCATATAGCACATAGTGTATACACATGCATGTACAATCACAGAACTATTGGTGCTAACAAAGGAAAAAATAACAGAAATTAAGAACCAAGCCAAAATTAAGAGAAAAGCATGCAGAGTGCCAAGCCACAAGTCTCAACATGAGAGAACCAGTAGCTTGTTTCAACAGGAAAAGAATAAATAAATAAATAAATAAAACCTAAATTAACAAACTCAACTCAGAAGGGCAGTAGTTGGGAAGGAGTGGAAAGCCTACCCAAACCTATATCCAGGCACATTTCCATAGGTTGGGCAAAGGATCAGGCAGGAGTGTGCTCTGGATTGCAACCTACTGATGATGATAAGGATGATGATGAAAGCCAAATGACAGAAGCATATGGTTGACACGCAACAGACGATGTTGAGCTGAGGAAGATCGGCACAGTGCGCTAGAATATTCGAGTTGGAGAGGCAGTTTCTGCAGCACCAGATCTAACCACAACAGCCAACTGAATTACGCTACCAAACAAAACCCCACCAGGGTAATGCATAGCACTCATTGCTATCTCACAAATAACATTATCAACCAGAATTTTCCCAGCAAATAATGTATCCACACTCACCGCTAATCACATAAATCTATCCTATAATTCCCATGACAACCCATTGGAATTTTAGCAACAATAAAGCAATTATGACTGCTCTCAGTCCACTATAAGCAACAACAGTAAAGAGCCAGGTGCCAGACTCCAGTGTTCTTCACAAATGTAAACATGCTCCCTGTCATCAACTAGGCCACAACAACACAGAAATAAATGCACACATATATCCATGCTCCTTCTGGGATGTGAACCCAAAACACAGTGGTCAAAGAAACAGTCAAATTCATAAGGATAAACTAATTACAGAATCAAAAATACTGGCAAAATGTCCTATCCTTAGAATTTTTTTTGAAAGACTAAACAACCAATCAACCAACCAACTAACTAACTATCCTTGCCTGGCAATGAAATGATGTTGAGTGTGACACAAAAACACATCACACATAAAATACAAAAAAACTCTTCAACTTGTGACAGGGATCACCCAAAATTTTCTATTATATTATGACATTAGAACCGGGTTCTAATGATAATATTAGAATAAAATATTTATCAAATGATTACAAGTACATTACTTAGCACACAACAGAAGTGTCAGCCACAGTATATAAAGTACTATGTAATACTCAAGTTTGCAACAAAGATAAAGCAATTTGTATTAACATGTGAATTAGCTTAAGTCCAAAATTTCAAAATAAAGTCAACAATACTTCTATTACGCCTACCGTAAGGTACCGAAATATGTGTCTTGATGCTTCTTGTTTAACCCCTACCACACCGCCACAATGACAGTGCCAGTGAGGCAGGCCTGCCATGATCTGGTCTCACCAATGTTCACATTTCTTTCCTTTCTTAATGTTTTATTTTGCAATCCTGTCATATATTCAAGACTTCATAGCATAGATGGCAGACGAGTGAATGTGAATATGGAGCATTGTTACAATAATACTGACATGGAAAACTGGCACATATGAAAAAAAAAAAACCTGTCCCAGTGCCACTCTGTCCACCATATACCCCACACAGACCGGTCTGGGATCGAACCTAGGCCCCCATGTAGAAGCTGTGACCAACTATCTGAGCAATGGCATGGTCATAGATGGCTTTATATTGCAAATAATTCAAATATCTGACAACAGCAAAATATTTTGTTTTTGGCACTTCTTATTTTGGGCACAGAGGTCTCCTGTGTCCTCAGTTTCTTAGAAACAGCCTGAAAATTCTTGTACGTGTAAAACCCCTAAGCTGTAAGTATGGTAGAACCGTTATTCCCATCTGATGGAGACACTTTTATCAATATCTGGGAGGGGGTACAGATTTGAATACCATTATCTGTTTTCAATTATGCCCACGATTCAACTTAACAGTACACAACTGAAACCAAGATGTCAGTTCATTCAATTAGTGACCAGGACAACATATCAAAGTGGTTCAGTTAGACAAGTACTACGAAAACAACTTTGCAAATATTTCTCATGCATGAGAAACAGTAAGAAAAATCAAAACC
>Ga0209755_10009965_pt1 | contig 9995 bp, 9 predicted proteins | sample TergutCo191P1_FD_187301 | JGI IMG/M metagenome (GOLD analysis project Ga0209755, IMG submission 187301) | Cornitermes sp. P1 segment gut microbial communities from Petit-Saut dam, French Guiana - Co191P1 (SPAdes) (version 2) | ecosystem: Host-associated > Arthropoda: Insects > Digestive system >...
TTTGTGAGTTTAACAGGAGAGCTTGATCAAATGACTGCTGATCAAGTGAAATTGAGATTGATGACTGCTATGATAGCACATGAGATTAAGCATATTGTATTTAATTTAAAGGAATTAACTTTTATGGATTCTTCTGGTATCGGAATTATTTTGGGACGCTATAATCAAGTGAAAGAAGCAGGTGGCAAAGTATTTGTTGTTGGCATGAATCCGACTGTTGATAAGGTATTTCATCTATCAGGGTTAAATCAACTAATTACTGTGATTGATGATGAGCAACAGATGATGCATATTTTAGAGGAGGCGATTTAGATGAAAAATGAAATTCAAGCGACATTTCCAGCTTTAATAGAAAATGCAAGTTTAGCAAGATTAATTGTCATGGGTGTTTTAGCGCCGCTAGATGTGGATACACAACAGTTAACAGAGATTAAAACGGTCGTATCAGAGGCTGTCACGAATGCGATTATTCATGGTTATGAAGGCAATCCAAGTGGTTTAATTGAATTACATATTACACTAGATGAGAAACATTTAGCAGTAACGGTTAAAGATAATGGCATTGGAATTGATGATGTAGAACTCGCATTACAGCCGCTGTTTACAACGAAGGCAGAAGAAGAGCGTAGTGGCCTTGGTTTTATGATTATGGAATCCTTTACTGATGAATTCAAAGTCGTTTCAGCACCTGGCGTTGGGACAACTGTCACATTTGAGCGAGAGATTGTGTAATGAATATCATTTTACCTGTTTTTCTCATCTGTTTGCTCGCTAATAAGCAAATAAGAATCGCCTTATATGTGATTTTGCATGAAAGAGGAGACAAATCAGGCAGGGGGTAAGTAAAAAAATGAAAAAAGAAGAAATCCACAAACTGATCGCCAAAGCCCAAGAAAAAGATTCTGACTCACTTGATAAACTGGTTCATTCACATATTGATTTGGTTTGGTCTGTTGTTCATCGTTTCAAAACTATGGGAGGCGATATTGATGACCTTTTTCAAGTCGGTTGCATCGGACTTTTAAAAGCAATAGAAGGCTTTAATGCCTCTTTTGATACAACCCTAACGACCTATGCTGTCCCATTAATTATCGGAGAAATCAAGGCCTATTTAAGATCATTAACACCGGTAAAGGTGAGTCGACAAGTTAAAATGAATGCGTATAAAATTTCCATCGCAAAAGACGACTTAACAAAAGAATTAGGTCGTGAACCAACAGTGAAAGAATTGGCAAATCTGACAGAATTAGAAGAAGAACATGTCATCCTAGCCCTAAATGCACCAACACAAGCCATCTCCTTAGATTACACGGAAGAAGGTGATGCCCCATTATTTGAGCGTTTGAAAGATCATGATGAAAAAATCTTCGATGAGCGAGTCGTTTTAAAAGAATTAGTCGGTGAGATTGGTAAAAAAGAGCAGACACTTATTTATTTACGTTATGATTTGGGATTAACACAGTCAGAAGTCGCTAGACGATTGTCCATGAATCAAGTGGCTGTTTCTCGTTTAGAGAAGAAAATTTTGAAAGAATTGAAATTGAAGATGAGTTGACTTTATAATAAAAAAATAATTCGAATTGTCTACAGTCGAATTATTTTTTTATTTGATTACGATAATTTGTCGGTGTCACACCTGTTAATTTTTTAAAAGTTGCACTGAAATGATTGTGATTGTTAAAGCCGACTGCCATTGAAATGTCAATAATTGAATCATCAGTTTCTTCAAGAAGTGTTTTACTTTCATTGATGCGAACTTTATTTAAATATTGACTAAATGTCATGTTAGTCTGGTTTTTAAATAATACACAGAAATAACACATATTCAAATTCAAATAATCACATAATTGCAGTAAATTGATGGATTCGTGATAGTTGTCATGGATATATTGGATTCCCTTAGAAATGTGAGGATTTGCCTCGATTGTACTTGCGATATTTTTTTTAACAATCGAAATAAATAATTCTTCAAAATAGGGCGTTAAATGATGCGGGCGATAGGTGATTTCATCGTCTTCTTGTGAGGACTGATAAGCACCAATTAAAAAGAAACCTGTTTGATGGGAAGATTCGTTAAAAGGAAGAATAATATAATGATACTGATCATCAATGGTAAAACTTGTTGTAGCGTTGGGATTTAACCCTTCAATTTCAAAATCAGGAATCTGTAAAGCCATTCCCATTGAGTCAACCTGATTGAGTTGGTCGTCTAGAAATTGAATAGGAAGATGTGTGCAGTGATAAAAATCTGACAAAATTTCTTTAATAATACTCATAATGTGTACTCCTTTTAACTTGTTTCTGTCGTTTTATTCTCATAAGCAAGTAGGGTAAATGTAAAGCAAACGCCATTTTCAATATTTTTAACTGAAATCTGACCGTCTAATGCTAAGATGATCTCTTTTGTAATTGAAAGTCCTAAACCAGTATTTCCACCTGCGCCTTTGTAAAAACGTTCGAATAAATGTGGCAAATCTGCTTCATCGACATGCTTGCCATCATTAGCAATGCTAATGCGGATCATCTCTTGCTTAAAATTAGTAAAAATATTTCGATCTATATATGATTCTACTAGAATGCTAATTTCCGTTTGGGCATAACGCAAGGCATTTGATAAAATGTTAAGGACTGCTCGCTCAAGAAGCGGGATATCGACATGAATAAATAGGTCTTTTTCAAGCGGGGTAAGGCGTAAGTTGATGTTATTATTATCGGCAAGAACTTTAATTTGCGTATGGCAATCTGTTAAAAATTCATTGATACTGACTACTTCAGGTTGGAATGTTTGATGTTCGATGCGTGATAGATATAAAATACTACTAACAAGCTCGTTCATTCTTTCGATTTCACTGTTAATAATAACAGATGCCTCTTTTGGTTCAAAAACATCAGCAAGAATACCTTCGCTATAACACTGAACAGCCATAAGTGGCGTGCGAAGTTCATGAGAGGCATTTTGGAAAAATTGTTTTTGATTGGTTTCATAAGCGACTAACATGTTAGACATATCAGTCATACTGCTTGCTAATCGCTGGAATTCGCTGTATCTTAAAGTGGTAACCTTAGCATCAAATTTACCGTGACCTAAATCTTCAGCGTAATCGGATAATTTTTCAATCGATTGGTTTAGTCTAGATGACATTGTTAATGTTACAGCAAGAATGATTAAACCTGCAAGAGATAAGCTGATAATCAACAGTTGGTTAATGTTGTTTCTAAAACCGATGATATCTGTCACTTCTGCAAAAAACAAAATGCTAAATACCGAGGGAGGGGGCTGAAATTCTTGCCCTTCAAAATAGTAAGTTGAAACAGATCTGAGTAGAAAAATGCGGTCATCACTGCGAACAGTGACTATTTCATCTATTTCAAAAAGATGTTGATTTTGCTGATAGTATTCGGCAAAAAATAACCGCTTATCCATATTTTCATTTCTATAAGTTACCATATCAGCGTTTTCGAGTGTGTTGCCAGATGCGAAAACGAGATCGCGGGTCGTAACGATAATATAGTTTTCCGAGAGTGTATCACTTAAAAGTGCTAGGGGAAATGATTCTGCTGGCGTAATATCAGCTGGTAAACCAAGAAATGTAAGTGCCCAATCCATACTCAGATGACGCCATCCTTGAACGGTAGACATAGCAACTGATTCTGCGAAATTGTTATGAACTCGCACTCTTAAATCATTTTCTTCTGCATTTCTAATGATAAAATCATTAGCAAGCAAGTTAAAAATAAAGTAAATCGTTGAAAATGCGCCCAAGATAACAATGATACTTCTGATGATAAATTTGGCTGTAAAACTTTTCATACTTATTCCTCATTTTTGAGTCCAAGTCTAAATCCGAATCCCCAGACGGTTTCAATAGATACTTGACTATCGATATCAATTAGCTTTTTTCTAAGACGCTTCACTGTATCATCAGTGACTCTTGTTTCAATGGCGTATTCATGCTCCCAAATTTTTGCTAATAATTCATCACGACTGATGGCTTTATCTTTATGACGCATCAAATGCATTAAAAATTTTAATTCTGTACTGGTTAATTTCAATTCAACGCCTTTACAGTAGGTGGTTAAGCTATCTGAATCAATCGCAAGATCGCCATATTCGAGTTGATAGCTGTTAGTTTTTGTTTTAACTACCGTTGATTCCATTTCAAGACGTCTAAATAAAGCTTTAACACGCATGACTAATTTTGCTGGGCTGAACGGTTTAGTTAAGTAATCATCGCTTCCTAAAGAGATGCCGGTTGTATAATCCTCATCTGAAGCGCGTGCTGTTAGCATAATAATCGGTATATTAGACATTGCGCGAATTTTGGTACAAATAATAAAACCACTTGAGCCTGGCATCATCACATCTAAAATAACTAAATCTGCTTGTTTTTTTGAAAATTCTTCGAAGAGTAAATCTCCGTTTTCAAAAGCATTGACTGTATAGCCTTCTTTTTCTAAAAAAGCCTTAATTGGAATGCGGATATTTGCCTCATCTTCTGCTAAATAGATTAATTTATTCATGGTATTTGCCTCCTAGTTGCATAAAATGCAGTTAATTGATAAGAATATTGTACCATAAAATGACAGTTTTTTAAATAATTAGGTGAAATGCCACAAATTTGCCACATCTTTGCCTAAACTTTTTTGAAAATTTATGGTATACTAATAGTGTAATAGCAAGGAGTGATTGATATGTTGAAAAAATTAATGCTATTAATAAGTTGCGTTAGTTTTTTGATACTAGTTGCTTGTAATCAGGAAACTGGAAACTCCACTCGATCAAATACAACTGAACCACAACCATACGCAACAGAAATAACCGAATTTAGAATGGGGCTTAATTCTTTTGATTTTTCAATTGAAATTATGACTGATGAAGAACTTGTTAATTTTGAGAATACTTATTTAGAAATCAACTATGCCGATGCCCGTGAAGGTTTTGTAACAGAAGGTTTAACTTTAATTTTTAATTTTAATCAGCCGGTTTTTGATTTCACTTTAATAGAAATATATATGACTGAGAATAGACGGCATGTTAAAACAGACATTTTAGCTGAAGTAGGCGATTTAACGCCCGATATACCGTTTATCTTGACTCATTACCATACACAAGGGACATTTCCTAGGAGTGGTTTTTACTTTGTTGATCCAGCTGGTAATGAAAGGTGGTATACTTTAACTCTAAATTCAATGGATGGATCAATTGAATGGAATTCCTTTCCTTGGAGTCATGAATATGGTTTATATGATATAACTGCTTATCATGATGTAACACAACCAGAGTATGTGCCATCTACTGAAAGTATCGCAACAGAACCACTGACTGACCTAACAAATATTCATATTGTTGAGTTGGGTGAAACATTATTCTCAATTTCAAGAATTCATAATACTACGGTTGAGATGTTGCAACAACTTAATGATTTAGGAACATCTACCGATATTCAAGTCGGACAAGAATTACATTTACCGATCAATGAGACGCGAAATAGGCGACATATTCATATGACAGCTATATTAATTGATGATCCTGAAGCTTTACTAATGAATTTTACGAATGTTGATTATTCAGATGGAAGGTATGATCAATATGAAGGACGACATATCTTACTTCATATTGAAAATACTTTAAATGATTTGCAAATAGCGGCTTTGCGCCTAGATGGTGAAGTTGTAGAAGTTTCATTCATTCGCTACGAATTAGGAGATTTTAATCCAGAAGGAAATCAAACATTTTTATTACTTCGACATCATTATGAGCTAGGGACTGTGATTCGAACGGGTCTTGTTTTTATCGATGAAGATGGCTTAGAAAGAATGTTTATGATTGGGATTTGTCAAATATATGGAATAGATGTCTTTGTAACAGAGGTTAATGTTTAAATAATGAGTTAGTATCCATATGAACCCTAGCTGCTAATAGCTGGGGTTTTATTTTATGGGTAAACAAATGATAAACTGGACGCCTTGGTTAAGATTTTCGCAAGTAATGGTTCCGCCTAGTTTAGTAATGATATCTTTTGTAATTGCAAGGCCGAGCCCAGTATTCCCGTTATGTCCTTTGTAGAAACGGTCGAAAATATGTGGTAAATCGCCTGGGTCAATCGCGTCGCCATCATTGGCAATGGTGATTATAAGTTGATCTGTTTTTAAGTCGCAATTAATTCGGATCTCATCGTGGGCGTAGCGGATGGCATTTGAGAGTATGTTTATAATAGCGCGTTCGAGTTTATCTTGATCCGTTTCGATGGTAATCTTTGCTATTTTGTCGATAAGTAAGCTTTTATTTTCTTTTTGAGCAAGGATTTGAACCCTTTTGGCACAACCACCAATCAAATCAGCAACCGTTACGAGCTGCAAGTCCAACTGGATATTCTCATTCAAATTAAGTTTGGAAAGGTAGAGAATATCATTAATAAGGGTTGTCATTTTTTTGCTTTCTTCTAAAATGATTTCCGAGGCAAAGTCATTTTCAAAGACATTAGATTGTAAGGCTTCAGCGTAACCTTGAATCGACATCAATGGTGTCCGAAGTTCGTGAGAGGCATTTTGAAAAAATTGTTTTTGATTGGTTTCATAAGTTCCTAACATATTAGCCATGGTGTTCATGCTCGCGCCGAGCGTTTCGAATTCGGAGTAGCTTAAGTCAGTGATTTTTTCATTGAAATTACCTTGTCCGATAATTTCTGCATGGTTGGATAGGCGTTTGATCGTTTGTTTAAATCTGGTTGATAGCAAAATTGAAATAGCTAGCGTTAATGTTCCTGAGGTTGCTAGTAGGGCAAGTAGGATTTGATTCATGCTACTTTTAAGGTTCATCGCAGGGGTGATGTCTGTGTACATCAAAACAGAAACAGGGAGTGTTTCTAAGAAAAGGGAGTGGGACTGCATGAAATAATGGGGAGTTGCACGCATGTAAAAGGTATGTCCATGATGAGCAGTCATGATCATGTCATCGCTTACTTCAAATGCAGATTGATTTTGAAGCCAAAATGTTGCCAATGCTTTGATCATTTCACTTTCTGATTCTGATAAATTTTGCGGATGAGGGTGTAAAATAATACCATGCTCATCAATGATAATGGTGTCGACGTTGACAATATTACGTTGGATGCGGTTTGTTCTAATTTGGAAATTCGCATAGCCATCAAATCCGACAAGCGGGATATAGTCGAAAAATTCATTTTCTTGAATGGTCATCACTTCACGGTTTAATTCGGTCTCTGCAACTTGTCTAATGTGAGTGTCGATGAGGAAATTAAACAGAAAATAAACAACCAGAAAGCCTAGAAAAACCACGCAAGTAAAGTTTAAAATAAGTCGATTCGCAAAACTTTTTTTCATTTTTTTAATCTTCCTTTGTCAACGTTGTTAATTTAAAGCCGAAACCACGGATCGTTTCGATTTGGACAACGCTGTGGGCATCAGCCATTTTTTTTCGTAATCGTTTGACCGTGTCATCTGTGGCTCGGGTTTCGATCACGGCATCGTAGCCCCATATTTTAGTAAGCAATTCTTCTCTTGAGGTGGCACGTTCTTTATTTTCGAATAAGTAGGCGAGTAGTGCGAATTCTGTGTGAGTGAGTTTAAGTTCTTTTTCGCCACGGAAAACGGTGAATTTTTTTAGATGAATTTTGATATCAGCAAAAAAAAGTTCGTCTACATTTTGCGTCTTAGTAACGATAGGGGATGTATCGAGTTCAACGCGTCGTAACATGGCTTTGACTTGCATAACCAGTTTAATCGGGCTAAAAGGTTTGGTAAAATAGGCATCACTGCCTAATGCAATTCCTGAAACATAGTCTTCTTCTGTATCGCGGGCGGTTAACATGATAATTGGGACTGGTGATAATTCACGAAGTTTACTGCAGATAATGAAACCACTTGAACCAGGCATCATGACATCTAAAATGACCAAGTCGGCAGGATTTTTTGTGAATGCCTGGTAGAGTTCGTCGCCAGTTTCAAATGCGACTACATGGTAACCTTCTTTTTCGAGGAAGGTTGCGAGTAAATTTCGGATATTTTTTTCATCTTCTGCTAGGTAGATTGTTTTTGATTCCATGGTGTTGCCTCCTAATAGCGGTTGATATTTCATTATTATAGCATGCGTTTGGCTTACTTTAAACAAAAATTGTCATCTTGCCACAAACCTGCCACAGTTTTTCGGGAACATTTCGTGAATTTATGAGGTATAATTTAGCTAGTTTAGTTTTATTATAATAAAGTACGTTAGTCGTACGACTAGGAGAGATGCATAAATGAAAACTTTAGGAACGATTATTATTTCTGTTTTAACAACAGTTGGAACTTTGCTTGCCTTGTTAGTTTGGTTTGAGTTGGAAGTAGTTCCAATTACGCTTATGGAGGGGGAAGTGATTCCAATGGTGGCTTATGCGCCGGAGGATCAACCACAAATTATTTCGGTTGTTAATCATGAAGAGGCACAAATGGATGCCATTGATCATGTAGCGGGGGCGATTGTAGGGATTGTAAGTACGATTGATGGTTATGGTGGTTTCCTTGGGAATTTTGGTGGGCAACGCTCAGGTACAGGGTCTGGCATTGTGTATGCGGTAAGGGACGGCAATACATATATTGTAACCAATGAGCATGTGATTAATCAAGCATCAGGAATCGAAGTTGTCTTTAATGACGATGAGGGGACACGTGTGCAAGCAACCTTAGTTGGTAGTGATGTTTACACAGATATTGCTGTATTAAGGATTGATAATTTTGAGGCAGAAACCATCGCAACATTTGGTCGCACGGAAGATTTACGCTTAGGACAAACCGTGATCGCAATCGGAAATCCATTAGGGCTTGAATTTGCAGGCTCGGCAACGATGGGCGTTGTATCGGGACATGATCGCAGTGTAGCCATTCCAATTTTATCGACAAATGGACAAATGCAGAACTGGAACATGACGGTTCTGCAAACAGATACCGCCATTAACCCTGGAAATAGTGGGGGTGCACTGATTAACCTCGCTGGAGAAGTCGTTGGAATTAATTCGATGAAAGTTGCGCAGTCTGCCGTTGAAGGAATGTCATTTTCAATTCCGACGTATATTGCTTTACCGATTATCGAAGATTTGGAAGTCTATGGTCAAATCACACGTCCATTGCTAGGTGTGAGTCTTGTTAATTTAGGGATGGTTCCGGGGCATATTAGAGAGCAAATCAACTTGCCTGATGATATCGTAACGGGTGTCTTTGTTAATGATGTTGTGCCAGATAGTTTAGCAACGGTGATGGGGATTGAGCCAGGGGATGTTTTGACGCATATTGGCGAATTGGAAATTTCTGATAATACAACGTTTAGACAACTGTTATTTGCCTATCGTGATGGTGATGAAATTACGATTACTGCCATTAGAGATGGTGAATCTTTTGAAACAACCGCTCAAATTAATTTGCCAGCTACGGAAAATTAGCAATCAATTAAAGCCTTGATTTTTGAAAATCGGGCTTTTTTTTGGATAAATTGGGAAGTTATTCGCAAAAGGCTTTCAAAATGGAATTTTATGTGATACAATAACAAAAAAATTCTAGGAGGAAAAAAATGGAAAAACTTACACAATACGTCAACCCAAATATCGGAACCATCGGTCATTTGCTAACTGCAACGTCGCCAACTGTGATGTATCCGCATGGTTTTATGCAAATTTCACCGAATTTTAATGTCGGAGGAGATCGCTATCTAGCAGATAAGATCAAATCATTCCCAGTCGGGCCTGTCGAGATTATGGCAAGTAAAGGCGATGCACCAATGGAGTCATATTTTGATCATGATCTTGAGATTGCACAGCCACATGCTTATTCGGTTTACCTTGAGACTTCAAAAATTCAAGCAACCTATGCTGTTACTGAGCATGCTGTGATTTTTGAATTCGATTTTTTCGAAGAAAGCGCAACATGTGAAAATCATGTAAATATTCGCGGAAATTTCGCAGGTTCATATTTTAACATCAATGCTTATACAGTGATGGATT
>Ga0209755_10009966_pt1 | contig 9994 bp, 6 predicted proteins | sample TergutCo191P1_FD_187301 | JGI IMG/M metagenome (GOLD analysis project Ga0209755, IMG submission 187301) | Cornitermes sp. P1 segment gut microbial communities from Petit-Saut dam, French Guiana - Co191P1 (SPAdes) (version 2) | ecosystem: Host-associated > Arthropoda: Insects > Digestive system >...
ACTCTACACCGAACGGCAATGGGGTTCTGTTGATAATTACGACCTGGTAGTCAATACATCGTACTCCGGCATTGACGGCGCTGTTGCTGTGATAAAAGCCATGTCGGATGTGAAAAATACGCCAATATTTATATAAAGCCGTTTTATTTCTCTAAATTATTTTTGCCCCACATAACAATCCGCCGTTGTACATGGACGTACAACGGCGTTGGATCATTGCCTAATGCTCTCTGCTAACTGGTCATCGCCGAAGCCTGCCGTTTAACCATCTGCTGGGCATCGTTTTTTACGCGCTGGGTGATGTCGCTTACCTGGCCTATGGCTTGCAGAACCTGTTCGCTTCCATGTCTCTGTTCTTCCATTGCGTTTAACACGCCGCGCTCCTGTTCCGCTACGGTCTTTATGCCGCCGTCTATTGTGTCAAACCTGTTCAGCACATTCTCCGCCGATTTGGTAATTTTGTCTATCGAAGCCTTGATGGTCTTGAGCACCGAACTGATAGTCTTGGACTGCTTGCTGGAAGATTCCGCCAGTTTGCGTATCTCGTCGGCAACAACGGCAAAGCCCCGCCCGGCCTCCCCGGCGTGGGCGGCTTCTATGGCGGCGTTCATGGAAAGGAGGTTTGTCTGGCTGGCGATGTTCGCCATTACCGAATTGATTTCCAAAAGCGATTCGGACTCGGAGGCAATTCCCCGAATATCGGTGACCACCTCGTTAATGCCGTTGTGCCCAACTTCCGAAGCGGACTGCAATTCCGTTACCTGCTGGGCGTTTTTGGACAGGGCGCTGGTGACGGACTGGATGTTGGCAACCATTTCTTCTATTGCCGCCGCGGATTCGGTAACGGCGGCGGCCTGTTCGGAGACATTCGCGTTTAACTGTTCCATCATGGTTTGTATGCTCTGCTGGATGAGGGCGTCCTTCTCTTTGTTTGCGTAAAACTCGCGAAGGTCACGGCTGTAAGATATGACAAGATGCTTGCCGTCAACAGTTACGCGGGACATTATTTCTTCTGTAGGGATCGGCGTTCCATCTTTACGCTGGTACATGAATTCGTAACACATGTACCCGTCCCTAAGGGTCTGCCTCAGCGTATCAACAGCTTTTTGGCTTGTAATAGAACCATCCGGCTGGAGGTACGGTGTAAAGTCGCTGAAATTACCGGCGAAAATATGCCTGTCGGGTATGTCAAACAGGCGTTCCGCTTCCTTGTTCACTTCCAGAACAGTGCCGTCCTCATCATAAAGAGCGCAGAGCATGGGAGATGCGTCCAGAATGGCCTGCATCCTTTCCTTTACAATTTCCTCCTGTTTCCTCATCTTCTCTTCTTCGCGCAAATCCCTCAAAAACACCAATACGCGCTGCATGCCATAAACGGATGCGGCGACAAGGGTAACCTCGGCGGGGATCATCTCTTTTCCCTTTTTATGATACCACCTGAAGCTGTCAATCCCCCTCTTGTAGGCTGTTTTTATGTGCTCTCCCGCCATCTCCAGCGAGCGGCTGCCGTCCGGCTGGATTTCGGGCAGGAACTCGGTAAACAGTTTCGCGGCGTATTCTTCTACACTGGCCACATCAAACAGTTTCAATGCGTGCTCGTTGCAGTGCAGTGCGGCTCCCTTTTCGTCTATTATCGTACAATTCAAGGGCGCTCCTTCCATAACAAGGTACATCCCCTCCTGAAAGCAGTCTCTTTCCATCTTTACCGTCAGACGCAGGACAATGAAGCCGACAAAGCCGACTATGGCAAGCATTATAGGTATGAAGATGGCCTTGGCAAGCGCCATATTCTGCATGTTAAGGCCAATGATGAAAATAACCGGGGCGGAAACCGCTATGGCAGCGATACTTGCAATAAGCTTATTCCTGTCCTGCCGTGCCATCTCCTGAAAATGCGAACTGTCCATTTTGTTCATTCTTTCCTCCAATGATTTTTAACGTAGTATTACGTTTTTTATGGGTACACAATATATTGTGGTGTTTGAAAAAAAATAAAGAAACTACACTATATAATCGGGGGGGGGGGGGGGTAAATGTCATATTTACTGGCGGGGAAAATAAACTTCGGGCGAGGAACGTTGCCATTAGTATCTATTTCAACACACTTTCAGAGGAAAGTCAAATGGTGAAAATGCTGTTATCAACATAACACTTTCCCAGCTAAGCGGCCTTACAAATTCCATTGATGTCGAGATTGAAGGGCTGGCGAATGTTAGCGGCTATATTGACGAGTTTTTTGATGGTGAATCAAAGAGCATCAATGATGCCATTGCCGGCAACGAACTGTTCTCCATTACCGGAGAGAAAATAAAGGTTGTCGATGACGGAAACCACCCTGAATGCGGAATCTATTTTGTGGATATCAAAGAGCCGTTCCCGCGCTTTAAAGTGCAAAGGCATCTTATCGAAAACACAGCGCACAAAATCAATGGACTGACTCCCATGTTGATAGCACCTGCCTCCTACCGTATAGAAATTGTTACGCAATTTAGCGGGAACACTACCAGCTTTTTAAAAGAACCCAGAACAATCACCAGCGATTTTGTGCTGACCATTAAGTAGGCTTCACAGGGAACAGGACCCATTGCGTCCTGTTCCCTGTTGTGGGCGTATTGTTTTGCGGCGGCTTTTTGTATAACCCTCCAGCGTCATAGCTAGTATCAGCATTTCCTCTCATAAAACAGCTTATTTCCCTTAATTTTTTTTCTTTTTTTAAAATTTTCCTTGACTCTTACATCATGGCATACTTTACAGTTATCACCAAGGAACAAACAAAAGGCATACTATGTCAAAGATTTTTGAGTTTATGAAACCTTATACCTGGATGCTCATATGCACAGCGGCGCTTTTAGCTGTGGAAGCGGTGTGCGCACTGCTGCTGCCGGGTTTTATGGCGGACATTGTAAATGACGGCGTGCTGCCGGGAAATATCTCGGTTATTTGGCGCAACGGTATAATCATGCTCTTGATAACGCTGCTGAGTGTTGTTGCGGCTTTGATTACAGGCTTTTTTACCGCGAGAATGGCTACCAGCGTCTCCAACGATCTGCGGCAAGCCGTATACAAAAAAGTCCTTCACTTTTCAAACGCAGAAATGAACCGTTTTGCCACATCGTCTCTGATCACCCGCACCACAAACGACATTACGCAGGTGCAGGGTACTTTGATAATGGCTATTCGCCAGTTCATTTACGCGCCCATGATAGGCATCGGCGGTATCATAAGGGCTATTGACCGAAGCGCTTCCATGGCGTGGATAATCGCCCTTGCCACTATTGTCCTGGTTGGCATTATGGCGGTTTTGTTTGTCATTGTTCTGCCCAAGTTCAAAATGACGCAGCGTTTGATCGACCGTTTGAATCTGGTGTCGCGCGAAAACCTTAGCGGCATTTTAGTTGTACGTGCGTTCAGCACACAACGCTTTGAGAAAAAACGCTTTGAAAAGGCAAACAAGGATTTGGCCGAAACAAACCTGTTTGTCGATCAGACCTTCGCGTTTATGCTTCCGAGCATCAACCTGATCATGAATCTTACGACAGCCCTTATTGTTTGGGTGGGGGCGCGGCAGGTATCAGCGTTCCGCGCTGACATCGGAGACATCTTCGCGTTTTTGCAGTACGGCATTTTGATTGTCTTTGCGTTCTTGATGGTTGCCATGATGTTCGTTATGCTGCCCCGCGCTGTGGTGTCCGCTGACCGTATTAAAGAAGTGCTGGATACCAAAAGCAGTATCCAGTACAAAAAAGAGCCCTTGCCCTTGCCGCACGATTTTAAAGGAGCTATCGAATTCAGAAATGTAAGCTTCCGTTATCCGGATACTACGGAAAACGAAGACAATGTGCTTGCCGGCATCAGCTTTACCGCGCGGCCCGGCAAGACTACGGCGATTATCGGATCGACAGGTTCAGGAAAAACAACGCTGCTTAAACTGCTCCTGCGTTTTTACGATGTAAGCGATGGGGCGATTTATGTTGACGGTATAGATATTCGGGATATTAACAAAAAAGACCTTCATGACAAAATCGGCTATGTTTCCCAAAAAGCACTGCTGTTTTCCGGCAGTATTCGTTCCAATTTAATGTATGCGGACAAAAGCGCCACGGAAGAAAGAATCATGGATGCCGCAGACACGGCGCAGGCAACAGCGTTTATCCAGGGGAAACCGGACGGCTTTGAATCCAATGTCGCGCAGGGCGGCTCAAACCTGTCCGGCGGGCAGCGGCAGCGGCTTTCCATTGCGCGGGCTTTGGTCAAAAACGCGCCCATTTATATATTCGACGACAGCTTTTCAGCGCTGGACGTAAAAACCGATGCGCTTTTGCGCGCGGCACTAAAAAAGAAAACAGGCAACAGCGCCATGCTGATTGTCGCGCAAAGGATTTCCTCGATTATGGATGCGGATAAAATCGTGGTTTTAAATGACGGCAAAGTCGCGGGACTCGGCACGCACGCGGAATTAATGAAAAACTGCGAAGCATACAGGGAAATTGCGGCTTCCCAGCTTTCAGAGGAGGAAATGAACAAATGAGTTCAGAATCGAATCAGCAAAGCGGCGCTGATATTATGGGAACGGGCGGGGAAGGTCTTGCCCAAAAAGCGAAAGATCCCAAAAAGACCATAAAAAAACTCATGGTGTACCTGGCCCCGCACAAGTACGCGCTTATTGCCGCGCTATGTTTCGCCATGTTTTCTACGGTGTTTTCCGTTATAGGGCCGCGGCTGTTGGGGCGGGTAACAACAGCTTTGGTTGACGGCATCATGGCGCATTGGCTTGGAACAGGGCTTTTAACCAACTTCCCGTACATGGCGATGATTACCGGATGGCTTATCGCGCTTTATATTATTTCCGCGCTTTGTAATTTTGGACAGGAAATCATTATGACGCGGCTTTCGGTAAAAGTAACGTACAGGCTCAGGGCAGAAATATCGGAAAAAATGCACCGCCTGCCCATTAACTATTACGACACCCGCTCCCACGGCGAAGTGCTTTCCCGCATTACAAACGATGTAGACACGATGAGCCAAACGCTCAACCAGAACCTGACGCAACTGGTTACATCAATTACAACACTCATCGGCGTTCTGGTTATGATGCTTTCGATAAGCCCGCTTATGACCGCCGCCGCGATTTTAGTTATTCCTCCGTCCATGCTGATCATGATGGCGGTCTTAAAGAAGTCTTATATATATTTCAGCGGCCAACAGGAAGCCCTTGGCGCGTTAAGCGGCATTGTGGAAGAAACCTACAGCGGTCGTGATATTGTCCACGCCTATAACGCCGAGACAGATGCCGAGGAACGGTTTGACAAAACAAATACGAAGCTCCGTTCGTATGCGTGGAAAGCCGAGTTTATGTCAAATGTTGTTGAGCCGATTTTCAACTTTGTCGGCAATTTGGGTTATGTGCTGGTCTGCGTTTTGGGCGGCTACCTGGTGGTGCGGCGCGCCATTACCATCGGCGATGTTCAGGCTTTTATCCAGTACATCCAGACCTTTACGCAGCCGTTAGGCGAACTGGGCGCTTCCAGCAATATGATGCAGGGAACCATTGCCGCCGCCGAGCGCGTGTTTGAATTTCTTGAAGAAGAGGAAGAAGTGCCTGACGCGGCGAAAAGCGCAGGCAAGGAACAGTACGAAGGGCGGGTGACATTCCAGAATGTCCGCTTTGGTTACACGCCGAGCAAAATTATTCTGCATGATTTCTCCGCGGAAGTCGCCCCTGGGCAAAAAGTCGCTATTGTAGGGCCGACAGGGGCAGGAAAAACAACGGTTGTAAAACTGCTCATGCGTTTTTACGAGCTTAACAGCGGCAAAATTCTTATTGACGGAATTAACTCAACCGATCTGAGCAGAGGGGACTTGCGGGATATTTTCGGGATGGTTTTACAAGATACCTGGATTTACAATGCCAGCATAATGGAGAATATCCGCTACGGATCGCCGGGAGCCACAGACGAGGAAGTTATCGCCGCCGCGAAAGCCGCCCACTGCCACAGCTTTATCAAAACGCTTCCCGGCGGTTACAACATGGTCTTGAACGAGGAAGCCTCGAATATTTCACAGGGTCAAAAACAGTTGTTTACGATAGCGCGGGTAATCCTGAAAAACCCGGCTATATTGATTCTGGACGAGGCTACAAGTTCCATCGACACCCGCACGGAAATCCTGATACAGCAGGCGATGAAAACCATCATGCAGGGGCGTACAAGTTTTGTAATCGCCCACAGGCTTTCCACCATCAGGGATGCTGACATTATACTGGTGATGAAAGAAGGTGATATTATCGAAACAGGCAACCATGAGCAGTTGCTCCAGGCAAAAGGCTTTTACGCCGATTTGTACAACTCGCAGTTTTCCGAGGGCGTTGTCTCTGAGGAAGAATGATGAAACAAAACAGGAAAGAGAATTCTAACACTATATCCGGCAAGAAAATTTTAGGAGAGAGGGAACAGTATGAACTATGAGCAAACAACAGAAACACAGGAAAAGAAAAAAAGCAAAGCGGGCATTGTGGTACTGGTTTTAACATTGGTACTTGCACTTGGCGCAGGTATCGGGTTTTATTTTGTCCGCCAGAGCGCGAACTATCTTGTAACAGACAACGCGAGGGTAACGACGACTTTGATTGCCATTACGCCGTCAGTGCCCGGTATACTTGAACGCTTTACGATTTACGAAGGCCGCCGGGTAGCGGAAAACGAAATCCTGGGGTGGGTAGAAAACAGCGAGGCCATGCGTTCGCCCGTAAACGCTTTGGTCATTCATACCAATGCCGTGCAGAACCAGGTGGTTTCGGGGATGGAACCGGTTGCTGTACTGGCCGACACCGGCAATATCCACATCCAGGCCAATATTGAGGAAACCGACATTGCGAGGGTACAGGTGGGGCAGCGAGTAAGCGTTACGATAGATACCTTTGGCAGCCGGCAATTTACCGGCTATGTCCGGGAAGTCGCTCATGTCACAGCGGCTGAACTTACCGGAAGCGCTATGTTCTTTAATACCGGCGGTACGTTTACAAGGGTAACGCACTTAATCCCCATCGAAATTAATATCGTTGATGATATAAACCTTGACAGCGTTATCGGCGTAAACGCCAGGGTGCGGATTGCTTTAAGGCAGGGAACCGATGTTTTGCCTCCTGTCCTCAGCCCTCCTGCCGCACCCCCTGCCGGACTGCCGAACGGTATAACGGTCAGAGGCATTGTTGAAAGTGTTCAAAAGAGGAACGTGTATAGCACTTTGGGATATATGATCCAGCGGGTTTATGTTGAAGCGGGAGACCATGTGACAGCGGGGCAGGTATTGGGTACGCTGGATACTACGGATTTGGACATACAGCTTTTTAACGCCGAAGCCTCGTTAAGAATAGCCGAAGTAAATGTGGCGGCAGCGGAACACAACTACGAAATGTTTATGGCCTTGTATAACGCCAATGCCGTACCGCGCAATGACTTTCTACAAGCGCAGTTCGCGCTTCAATCGGCAATCGCTTTTCGCCAGCAGGCGCAGGCGTTGATTAACGCCACGCGGGTTGCTTTGGAAAGGTCGGTAATTACTTCGCCCATAAGCGGCACGGTGACAGCAGTTATTGCCAGGGAAGGTTCTGTTGGTATGGGGCGTTTGTTTGTTGTAGAGGATGACGCTTTAAGGATTATCACCAGCTTCAGGGAATATGACCTTGGCAGGGTACATACCGGCATGGGGGTTGTCATTAGCTCTGACGCTACCGGAAACGCTCAATACTCAGGCATTATCAGTAGGATAAATCCTGCTGCTACAAGCGGAATGCCTGTTGCGGAATTTGAGGCTGAGGTGCTTGTAACGTCGGTGGATACGGGGTTGCGTATTGGTATGGGCGCGAGGCTTGCTATAGTTTTGGAGTGATAGTATTCCGCTAAGAAGAAGCCGCTCATTGTTCACGGGTCGATGGTTACGATTTTTTTAGGCACTGGCGAGAAATTTTGCCGCTTCTATGGCTGTTGGTAGAAGCATTCATCTATAGTGGTAGACTTTTCGGTAGGATATAGCCTTTTTCTGTCTACCGATATAATTTTCCGTAAACTCTTTGTCTACCAGCAAAATTTTTGCCTGCTGGTAGACTTTTTTCTATGCCGCTTGTGCCGTAAGCAGCCGATGTGTCGAAAGTATATACGCATAACGCTCGATATAACGATAACTTACGCACTGTAGATATATATGCCAAACCCATGATATATATGCCCAAGTAGCCGACACATCGGCTACTTAGGAAAAACATATATACGCCCTTTATCTTGCCTCTGCGGGCCAATTGTCTACCGGGAAAGTCTACTGAAGAATCTACCAAGTCTACTTTTTAACTGATTCGCGGCAGGTCATCCATATCATAGTTGCTTACTTCGCCGTCATAGCAGATATATATTCCTGAGTCAACATGTCTGCCCTCAAAGAAATCACCTGAGTATACTGTGCCGTCAGGAAGGGTGAGGATTCCTTTGCCGTGGCACTTGTCATCGACAAAATCGCCTTCGTACACCATGTTGTTGATGGATGTAAATTTTCCCTTGCCCTGCATATCGCCATGGACAAACTCGCCTACATACACATCGCCATTTTCATAGGTGTATTTCCCAAAACCGTGCGGCTTGCCGTTGACAAAATCACATTCGTACACACTGCCACCCGTGTAGGAAAGACATCCTTTGCCGTTGGGTTTACCGTTGGCAAAGTCGCCTTCATACACATAGCCATCTCCATCCGGTGAGGTAACTTTTCCCTTACCGTGGAACCTGCTGTTTAAAAAATTGCCTTCATACACTGTGCCGTCAAGAAAGGTTTGTTTTCCTTTGCCGGTGCGTTCAAACCCCATAAAATCGCTTTTATATACTGTGCCGTCAGCATCGAGCTTCTTCATCTTGCCGGGGTGGTTGTAAGAGACAACATCGCCTTCATATACCGTCCCATCAGTACCGATTTGCGTCCCTTTACCGTTGGGAATGCCATCGGCAAAATCTCCTATATAGACCTCACCGCTGGAGAATGTGAGTATTCCTTTACCATGAGACTTGCCGTTGGCAAAATCGCCTTCATACTTGTCGCCGTTAGAAAAAGTACAGCTTCCTTTACCGTGGAACACGCCGTTGGCAAAATCACCTTCATATACCTCACTGTCAGGAAAGGCCATCTTCCCTTTACCGTTCCTCTGGCCCCCGATAAAATCACCTTCATACTCTGTACCGTCAGGAAGAGAGAGCTTTCCTTTACCGTGGAATACACTGTTTAAAAACTCACCCTCGTAAGCCCCTCCGTCAGAAAATGCCAGTTTCCCTTTGCCGTGGTAGGCACCTGCGACAAAATCGCCTTCATACTCAGAACCGTCAGGTTCGGTCTGTTTTCCCTTGCCGCTCATCTTGTCATTGGCAAAATCACCTTCATATACCACGCCATTCCGATAGGTCTTAATCCCCTTACCGTGACATTTGTGATCCACGAAATCGCCCTCATACACGGCCCCATCGGGAAAGGTATAGATGCCTTTCCCGTGGCACTTACCCGCGACAAAGTCACCTGTGTACCACGCTCTGCCGGCATAGGTATAAGTTCCCTTTCCCTGGAATTTTCCCCCGGCGAAATCGCCTTCATATACATCGCCGTATGAAAAGATGAGCTTTCCTTTGCCGTGGGGTACACTGTCAATTAAATCGCCTTCGTATACATCGCCGGAAGGGGATATTTCTTTCCCCCTGGCGGCTGGATTATTTTTTTCCATTGTTTTTAACTCCAGTTATGAACACACTGGCCCAGAGGCCGGACTTTGCGTCTTTTTAAATTTACACCACCAAAAGCGGCAAAACAAGTCTTTTTCTTAAAACAATATGAGATCTACCAGGGAGCGGCAATCTGTTTTTGCAATAGTTGTGTAGGACTCTTGACGGGGCTTCTTTGTAAGGTTTTAATTTATATGCGGGGCTTGAATGTTTTACACACCCCGCTAACTGACCGGAAATTTCCG
>Ga0209755_10009967_pt1 | contig 9994 bp, 8 predicted proteins | sample TergutCo191P1_FD_187301 | JGI IMG/M metagenome (GOLD analysis project Ga0209755, IMG submission 187301) | Cornitermes sp. P1 segment gut microbial communities from Petit-Saut dam, French Guiana - Co191P1 (SPAdes) (version 2) | ecosystem: Host-associated > Arthropoda: Insects > Digestive system >...
ATGCCATTATCGCGTTCCAGGTTTAGGTATTTGTTGCTAAGGAAATTGAAGAACACCTTTTGTTGTACCATGGCCATCTGTGACTTTTATCATTGGCTAAACCATGTGTCAGATTTATCCCACTATATAGGGTATGGCTGAGAAACTTGATGGTATTGAAATAACATAACTAAAACAGGATTATTATTTCTTCATTTTAATATTTAACAAATGAAAATACATTTCAAAGCATTTTATACCTGCTGTTTACTTTTTAAAAATGTTATCACCATGATGACTTCCATCCCTCTGTACACATTCGTGTACTGTGCAATATAAATTCTCTGTTATGAGCTCTGTCATTTCCATCACTGTTGTTGCAGTTTTGTATCTGATGTTCTACACCAGTTTCGTAATAGTCCAATGGAAATTTACATATACCTTGCTCTTGTGGTATCCCCACAGAAAGTACTCACAAGCAGACAAAGCTGGAGATCTTGCTGGCAACCAAACATACACATTCTGTGAATGATGCACAAAGATTTAAATTTTCATCTTTTAAAAGCTGTGGCAGTCCAAGGATTAGAGTACTTTTTTTTTTTGTTTGTTTTGTTGAATTTTGGGTGGGGGAGAATTAAGTGCTTGTATTTCCATCACATTGCATACCAAGCACACTTTCATTTCTTTTTGCTGAATGAGGTCAAGTCTCTTCTAACATTTGCTGAATTGTCTGTTTATGACTGCTTCCTCTGAGGATACCAAAGGAGTAGAGGAGTATGTGAACTGCACAAGGACTAATGCTGAATTGGAACAGAACATTTGGGATGAAATTTCAGCAGTGCTGATAGAGATCATGTGGTACATAATGGGAACTTCTGTTCCACAGTACAAGGATGCATATACTTGTATGGAAGAAGTTGTCTTAGTGATCTTGTTTCTAAAAATTTAACACTGTGTATAAAATGCTTTGTGAAAAACAATAGTAAATGTGTTTTCGTAGTTATTTTTATTTCAGAACTATCAGGTTATAGTGCCACACCCTCTGTTAATCTTTATAGTGTTGGTGATACATTTCAATTTCAGACTGCTGAAGAACTCAGAGTCCATGGCCAGCTATCCAGGTCTGCTGGTGGGAATGCTTGATATTGTACTGAACAAAGAAGTGAAGACACTAGAGATGGAGGATTTTCGACTTCGCGATGATTATGAGATCTGGCCTCTGGTACTGAAGAAATGTACTGGTCTTAAAAGGTGAGTGATTGCACATTTTAGAACTGTGCTATTCATACTGACACAGAAAACAGTGTTTACATGAATATGTAGTGCAGCATTTACTGTATTTACCGAAAGAAAGACAACCCTAGCATCAGATGACCCTAATCCAAGATGATGTCCCTATTTAGATGTCTGCAGGGAACAAATAATTTACTGTTATTATAATACAGTTACTACACAAAACACATCATACTGAAGTCATCTCCTTTCTCCGGACTTTTTCTTTCATCTAATTCGTAAAGTCCAAGAAAGGAGATTACTTCAGTAAGTCATAGACTGTACTATAGAGTTGACTAAAACACGTCATATTCCGTCTACCCTTACCAATCAGTTGCACTTCCTGTACCTTCATTGCTTGTGGAGTGTCCGTCTTCTCAATCAATGCCTTAATTTTTTCTCATTCACTTGTATGATTCCCAGCCTCATCAATGTCATTCCACAATAAATCATCCTCATTTCCATCTATTTCATTCAATATGAAGCACTTTTAAACCTCTTCACAATTACTTCTGGTGAGATGTGCTGCCATGCCATGATGAACTGTTCAGTGCTATTAGTGAATATCTAATTGATGCACATCAGTGGTTTAACAGCAAAAATCCACCAACCCAATTAAAGAAGTGTATTTTTCTTTGCCAGATAAACCCAAGATAGCAAACCTACCCACTCTTGATCTCCATGAATCTTGATGAATCTGTAGATTCTGTAGAGGCAAGTCATCTGCAAAGATGTTAGAGTATGCTTTTTATAGTAATTCTATAGTGTGGTGTCAAATTACAGTATGTAGTGTCTTTATCGTTGTACCGTGCATTTCGTAGAATCATTTAATTAGCACACCAACTAATGCATGGATGGCATTGATTGTAGTCTTCTTGTCTTGTGGTTTTTGTCCGTTAATCTTGTTGATGATGTAATTCGGTTTTTGCTGTTTAATTTTGCATTAGTCGGTGTGCTAATTAAATACAATATGTAGTATTTATTATTTATTTATTTTTGTGATATCACAAGCTTTCATTTGATCCTTATTTTAAGTCCACTGTTGGTGGAATATGGGATCTAAATAGACCAATTTCAAATCTTACAGCCTGTTAAAATGGATTGTACAATGCTGGAATGAAACTGTACAACTTCCCACCTCAAAATTGTTTATCCACTAACATTAAAGTTTAAAGCACTGTTGAAAGAATTCCCTTTAGCTTACACTTCCTTATCTGTGGATGAATTCATATCATTAAGAAATGACTGAGTATAAATATGTGTGTGATTGTGTACATATATATATATGTATTTCATTTTCTTGGGATCTAAGTATCTCTGAATATATTGTAACTTTGCGATGACCCTTTGTAGTTTAATTTGTATGCACTTTAGACTGTTGTAGTGTTGTTTGTTTCTTGGGATATGCCTTGTAAATGCTGTGTTTTCTAAGTATTTACTGGGATTTTATTTACTGTGAGAAAATTATATTTTGTACTCAGACTTGTCCAACACTCAGCTTCCTGTGATGTGTGGAGTGCATCTGTTCTTTGTGGGACTGAAACAGATGGACAGGAAGTCTAAATATGGCAGAGGATTCTCAAGGTATTCTCGTCAACATAGTATTGACCCATGAGGTATAAAGATCTTCGCTGGCATCCTGGTAGAAAGCCAGATGACTTCAGAGCTGATGAGGATGTTGTGATGTCCACCCAGAAAGAACTAATTCCTGATATATTTCAGAGTTCCCTAGGTCTCTACTGAACAAGTGTTTCATTTATTTAGACACGTGGTAGTGGGGGCTATATTGGTGCTCACAGTGAGTCGTATAGGAAATACTTCTTCAAAAATTGCACACTTACTGGGTGACCTACTCAGAAAGTGACTACTTTTCAAGGAGAAGGATGGTCTTGCATTCCATAGACTAAGTGGAGTCTCAGGCCAGCATCCTATACATTGAGTCTACCAGAAGGGATGTAGTCCTGTGACTATTTGATGATGTTGAGAGCAGCTGTTGTCCTTATCAACTGGAAGGACCTGGAGAGCCTTCCTTTCTGCAACACATAGGTTGTCCTTGGGTTTATGGGAAATCTTCAAGATCATAGCATCTGTTAGACTTCTTCATCAACCATGTCTGATAGTGGTCTTGTAGCCTCCTCTAGCCAGCTGTTGCAGGGGACACTACATAGTTCAAGCCTTGCCTTAAGGCTTAGTATGCGGCATACTCCAATGGGACATTGCTGAAACTGAGTGCTGCCTTCTCTTACCTGAGAATGTATGGTGTTGAGTCTTGTGCAAAGCTTACCACACTGCCTGGTTTTGCTATTCATAACAACATATGAGCCCTTGAAAGTAATTCAGTCGAACATAGCCAAGTCATCAGACTGTTCTCCAACCAAGCATTTGCATGTACCTAGCATTTCATGGGATTGAGCTTGAGCCTAGAAGCAGTAAGTGGTCTCTCAGTACATCCACCAGGTGACCTTGAAATGTCTAGGATGCTGGGAGTTTCTAACCAGGAAACTGTGCATTTGGTCTCTGTGCCGTAGTAGGAAGGACAAGGGACTGAGTAGTTATCATTGTTGATGGCATGCTATTGTGATATATAAACAGCAGAAAAGAATAGCAAACTATCAGTCACAACTTAACTTTTTATCAGTTTTTATTGCTTGCTACATGTTTTGGCTTGTGAAAGAGCCATCATCAGACAATTAAAAATGTACATTAAGAAAAGTAAATTAAATTAAACCCATTCAAATGATACTTTGTCAGATAGCTGAGATGTCACCGTATGAGAAATGAAGTTGTATACTCCGAAACTAGATAAAAGTAACTTTGCATCTTAAGATTTTAAAATGTAATAAATATATATTCTGTTAATTTATTAAAATTGTTTTCCATACTTTGAGTGAGAAAGGGAAGTTTTTGAAAACAAATAAGCCCCATGGGGTAAAATCTGTAAGCAGGAATATTAATAAGTTCCGCTTTCTAAGCTGTAAATGAATATATAAAAATGTAGATATAGTGGATGATAAGAAGGCCTTACTTTTAATTAATTGCGATTTTCATCAATGCTGGAGAGATACAGTATACTATATAGTTTTTTCCATAGTTATTCACTGTTCATATCTTACCACTCAACTGGGCAATAACGTCAAATTTTACATCATTACACAATACACATCTCCCACCTCTCCTGATACAAACACATTCTGTATGGTATCCCACAGTACTTTCCTTAGCATTTAAGAGAAAGGTGGCCACCTAATTCTGTCATGAACTAATCAGTTTGTTTATGTTTCTTACAAACATATATATATATATATATATATATATATATATATATATATATTCATTTACTGTCTTATGTAAGTATAAACTTCCTTCTAACTTGTCAGATGATAATATTAAACTTACAGTACATTAATACACAAAGCAACCCCCACATCGTATGTCTGTTTAGTCCATTTACAGTTTTAAATTCCAGTAATTGACTGATAAGGTTTGAAGAGTGCATAACAATGGAAAAAACAATATAGTGCACCATACCTTGCCAGCATTCATCAAATCCAAATTAATGAAAAGTAAGACCACCTTATTGTCTGTAATACGTATTTTTTATAAATTCAGTTATAATTTAGAAGTGTAACTTATTGAGACCCTTGTTGACAGATTATACCTCTCAAGGCTGATTTATGTGAAAGGACTTTTCTTTCATGCTCAGAGTACTAGAAAACAGTGTTAATATTTTAATGTTATCATCATCAGTTATTGTTGCTTTTTGTTGTAGAGTATAGAGCAGAAGTACAATATTTTTATACTTTTTTGTTGTTGGCCGGCCTCTTTAGTTCACTCTAGGTCTTTCCACCTTCATTGGCTTCCACTTTACAATCCTTTTCCAGGTCTTTCTGGGATGTCCATGTCTTCTTTCACCCTGGGGAATGCGGTGCAGTGCTGACTGCTCAGTAGGTATATTTAGTTTCCTTAGTGTATCCTCTGTCTGTCACCATTTCATCTCTTTAACCTTTTGGGACCAGAACTATTTTTTTAATTTTAGCACACCCTGTATATAAAGTGTGAATAATACAGGAACCAAATAAGTTAGAATTATGAAACAAACTGCATTTTGAAGAGGAAAAAACGGAGAGTATATACCATGTTTAAAATATTCACTACCTTTATTTGTTGAATAAATATATAAAATGCAAATTTGGAGGTTAGCAGTGCGGTACGTCAGCTATAGTTGACATTAGGCATCTAAAGGTTAACCTGTTGTCTAATTGGTTGTTGTTTGGTCATCTGCCACAGGACCTTCATTTGATGTCACTTCTTGTCACCTCATTTTTACAATCAACCATAAGCATCTGTTAGTAAAAACCTGTAGTTGTCTGATAATTGGTTTGGTGTCTTTCCATGTTTCGCAGCCATACAAGAAGACTTATTTCACACTGCTGTTGAAGAGTCAGATATTGCAATATAATAAACATTTTTTGAATGGAAGCATCACGATGTGCTTGTAAATGTAATATAATATTAAATAGTTTATGTCAGCACAACCACTTTATTACTCAAGGTAATTATAAGGCTACATGTTTCGACTACAGGTTAATCACCTTCAGGCCTATTTTTGTCAATTGAGTCACAAGATGCTATGCACACTTTGTGATCCCATCGTGTTTACATCCATGGAATACATCAAATTAGATCGTTTGTCTCTAAGGGTATGATGTGCAAATTGTATTTACAACAGTGGGATACATAAAATTGGATCATTTGTCTTGTAAACTGTATTATACAAATTGTGTCTAAAAAGTTAAAATGTGTAAAATTCTTAAAATGGTGTTCACCATTTTGCAAATATAAGTCCAGTTACCATCTGGTAAATACAATTTGCACGTCACGTCCTTAGAGACAAACGATCTAATTTGATGTATTCCATGGATGTAAACATGATGGGATCCCAAAGTGTGCATAGCATCTTGTGACTCAATTGACAAAAATAGGCCTGAAGGTGACTAATCTATAGTCGAAACATGTAGCCTTATAATTACCTTGAGTAATAAAGTGGTTGTGCTGACATAAACTATTTAATATTATAATAAACATGTTTTATATTTTAATATCCTAATATATATATATATATATATAGTCTTACTTATATCCATTTTCAACTTATAGATCTCCAATTTTTGTAAAGATGAGATCTCAGCTACCTGAAGAACTATCATTTTAAGGGGTTGTATTTAAGTTATTTCTCCTTATTTTTAATTGCTTGATAATGGCTTTTCAAAAAATTGAAACATGTAACAAGCAATAAAAATGGATAAAAATTTTGAGTTTTAACTGACAGTTTGTGCTTCCTTTCAGCAGCATAGCTTGTAATTCACGATATGAAGACTTTGGAATCTGTGGATGTTGGTGAGAATAGTCATCCTATAGAATCTGAGTGCATGAGATGTGAGACTGTCACAGCGGTGATTATGGAGGTGATGTAACAGAATGTTTTAGAAATTTACTGGTGTTCTGGAGGAATTTGCTGACCCCATCTTTGAAGGAGGAAAGTAAGCTATATGCGAAAATCTGTCAGATACAGTGATAGGAAGACAGGACATTCTTTAGGTGAGCAAGTGGTAGAAGGTGCTGTCGAGAGAGTTGCATGGTCCGCAGCAACCATTCTCCAAAGTTCTTAATTCAAATTTCATTCGTACTAAACACGTAGAGAGTTTAGGAGAAGTTCTAAGTTCAAGTTTTTTAGATACATGCAAATGGAAAGTGACATGCATTATTTCACCAGCCCAATGTTTTCAATAAAAGATGTAATCAAAATGAATGCGGGATGTAAGTGGCATAATAAACACAAATGTAATTTGAATGGTATCAAATTTCAGATTTGTCTTGGGATCCAACATGTTTGTTTTAAAAGGAGAATTGGCAATTCAGCCATTCCTTTCTGCACTTGCCTCCAACTGTCCAATGCTAACCGAGCTTATTCTGAAGGATGCGGTACGAAGTTCTCACACGCTTTCTGCAATTGGAAAGAATTGTCACCGGCTCCAGACACTGGACATTACTGGATCGCAAGTCAGCTGTTCAGATCTGGTGCATCTTTTTGTACATTCTCCAACGAATGTTCTTGTAAGTATTAATTTGCTAACTTTCATCATGTTGTAGTTTCATGACCTATATGCCATGCACAAACAACTACTTTTGCTTACCCAAACTGCCCCCAGGTTTTCTTAGTGGACCCTTAATGTCGACAACAAAGCCCAGGCTACTGTACTTTGCCCCATTTAATATATCCTGTTGAATTTTAACTTGTGTATCAATTTTATTTACTTTAACATATCTTATTGCCCCACTCTGTACTCCTGTCACGTCTGTATAGGTGCTGTTATGACTGCATTGCATGCTGAATTGTTGAAAAACACACAGTGCCACCAAAGAACAGTAGCTGAAACTGGATGTTGATTGGATTTGTTACTGTTTTACTGTTAATAAAAAAACAACTTCCCTCAGTTTTGTTGTAGCTACTACCAGTACTTTCCCAATTATTTGAAGTAGACACTAGTACATTATTTATCCCATTCAGCAGATTATTCATACAACTGTGTGTGAAATTTTGTAGTAAAAAACTTGTATTTATGGTTTAAGAGAGTGGTCCATGATGGTAAACATGACTGTTCACTTGTTCTCACAATGAAAGTGAAACTTTGTCTGTGAAAATGGGGTGGTCACTACTCATAATTAATTTGTAACAACGTAGGTTATATTTTTCTGTTTAAGCCTTTCATAAAATTACTAACCCTCTTGAATTATATTCTGTATTTACTCGAATGCAAGATAAGGTTTTTCCCTTAAATTCGGTGCTCAACTTTTTGGTGCCAAATGTTGGTCTACACATCAGGCTTTGTGATGCTCAAAATGTTGAGCAGCAGGTTAAGGCGATGACATTTAATAGCCTTCTGTACCAATCTTCTGCAGCTCCCACCAGGCATTTAATACTGCCACCACAGAGTTAAATATGTGGGGTTGTATCTAGATGAAAGAGATAACAGAGCATGCTGCAGCATTATTACTTCTGACATGTGAGCATTATTAATTGTTTGTTGTTCCAGTAAAATGGCAGGTCACATACAGAAATGGGCTGCAGGTGAAAGCTATGTTATGTTTGGGATCACATGATGTTGACACAAAATTTAAGTTAATGGTGATGAACTATGCAAAGAAAATGTGTAATTACAGTGCATCAAGGAAGTTGAGTGTTGCAGTGGCAGATGTATTGAGGTTGAAGTAATAAAAGCACAAACTGATAAACAGGAGTGCCACGGAAATCTTTCGGTGGCCCTGCGCATGGACATTTCCAAGAACTGGAACAAGGAGCTGTTGAGTTTGTACACTTGAAGAGAAAAACTGGTGTGCTAGTTACACATGATGCAAAATATTATGAAAATATGAACTGCACTCTTGTAGTATGGTTGTATAAATAATTAGAAAACAAGTTATAAAGGATATATGTACATAAACACACACACACACACACAATAATGTGACAATTTCAGGTACAGTTCGTAGACAAAAATATTTTAATAGTGGAAACGAAGGAAATGATAAAAGAAAAGTAGTGGCATGTATAAAGTTAGAGTACTGATGGATACAGTAAGGCAAATTTATACAATTTTAAATGCATTCTTTTTAGTGCCTAATTGTGACAAAATAGTTTTAAGTCAGTTTTTTAATATTGTTAATATTGACAGATTTTGTATATAATCTTTGTGTGATGTTTCTTATTGTGTCTCAGTACAGCTGAGACTTGTATGTTGTAAATGAAAAACTTATGCTGGAGTATTATATATTTGTAGAAGTGGTACGAAGCCACACGGAATGTTAAAGTATAACATCATACCCAGAAAGTTTGAACACGTTCAGTAAGGTAGACTGGGATATGTGTGTCGGGTGAAGTTGTGCCTGTAGTGATGTGCATGCAGCACATATGCTGTACTGTAGCTGATTGTAATATTACAGGCATGGCAGCATAAAGGTTGCTGTACATGATGACATGACATGTTATGAAATAAGGTGTATATTATGTATATTTTAACTTAAAATTCACTTGCTGGTGTAGGTGAGACAATTTGTGTTCTTCTTGTGCTGTGGAGTGGCTGTATGCACAGCGCACAGCCTGCTCTTCTCTGCTGCGAAGGAAAACCAGCATGTTATGAATAGTGCATTCTGTTAACTTATTTATTGTAAAATTACAAATATAACTACCGTCAACACAACAACATTCATTCACTGATTTGATGTTTTTTGCTACATGTTTCAACTCCGGAGAATCATCATCAGGCTTAAACGTAAGAACTACTAATACAATATATTATATATACAAACTATACAATATTGTCGTTAATTTAGAACCGAATTAACGACAAACTTAAGGCAAAAAGAAATTAAATATTCGAGACCATAATACAACATGACCCCCAAGAGGGATACACAGCACCACGACTACAGAACACCCCACAAAAATAGCTCAGTCGTGTAAAACCATCCACCCCGGCAGGAAGGAGGTTACAGTACAAAAGGGACGGAAGCCCAACCTGACCCACCGCCATTCTGAGGGACCCTTCCACATCCTTGTGTAAACTGTAAGTACACTCTAAAAAAAGTCCACATTTACACATACATTAAATAAGTCACAGCCAACAAGGGTATAATAGCATTGATTCCTAATTACAGAAAAAGTAATACAAAATCTACACCAATA